>ERZ1292625.2217-Hain-H41-01um-R1-2217-length-18835-cov-26_pt1 | contig 18835 bp, 23 predicted proteins | sample MGYA00564400_ERZ1292625 | MGnify/ENA primary metagenome ERZ1292625 (study PRJEB36523, sample SAMEA6512639) | groundwater metagenome | collected 2019-01-08 | study: AquaDiva: Metagenomics assemblies of 32 groundwater samples
CCGGCTTCGAATCGTACCACTGCGAGATATCATACCCTCTATCGCTGGCCATAATATGTCCCTCCCTCCACTATATAAATCTCAGAGACTGCGCTCTCCTACTATTTCGCTACAATGATTTCTAGAGAAAACGCCTTCTCCTTCCTCTCACGCATGTATAATTTATACTCATCAAGATACTCTTTTCAACTCAATTACCCCCACCACTCTCATACGATCTAATTCTAGCATGCTCGGCTTTCTCTGCTGCATTCTAACTTATTGATAATTATGGCCTGAAAGAGCGTCGGCATGCAATGAGATAAATGGTTAGCACGCAAGACCTACATCCAGAATTACCACCGATTTTAACATTCTGCCTAAAGGATGGAGATGAGAATTCCTTACTGCTGATTAAGACCCCACCTCATGGTTGATCCATTCCCATGGATATCCTCAAGCTCTGATGAGCACAACATTGATACACCCTCATCCATAGCGTAGGATGAACGCGTTTTCTCATATTTAAATTTTTGACGATTTGGAGTTACGCAGTGCCAGCTAATAAGTGGGTGCGCCAATTGCTGCTCCTGGTCCTCATTGGGGGAGCTTGCCTAGTGGGTTCCCAATTCTTGATGCGCCCGGCTGTCGAAAAGGACGCGCTCATCGCCGATATCATCAAGAACTGGCAAGAGGCACATCCGGCGGCCGAACGTTTCGTGATCTTGCCTGACTTCAACAACAATGCGGTTCAGGATAAGGATACAAACCTCATCTGGGAGCTCTCCCCAATGCCAACGTCCGTAACATGGAACGAAGCCCGCACTACATGTGTCACCCGAGTGACCGGTGGTCAAAAAGGCTGGCGCCTACCGGCGCCCTCCGAAATGCGTAGCCTCGTGGGGCCGGCAGTGGACTCCCCGATACCCAATATCCCCCCAGGGCATCCATTCTTGAACATCCAGCCAACATCCTATTGGACAGTTGTCCCCGAAGAGAATCAGCCTTCCTATGCGCGATATGTGGATGCATTCCTCGGTAACGTCCTCAGTTTCATCAAGATCTACACCTATCCAGTCTGGTGCGTGCGTGGACCGATCAAATCCGATGACCATTGAGCTGAGCAGTCACATTGGAGTAGGTCTCCAGCAAATTTTGCTCATAAGTGTAGATCATTCACCTCATCCACTTCCCCGGTGCAATAGATTTTCCGAAACCCTCTCCCCTTGTGACTCCATTGAAAACGACGTCCGCATCGCAGGGATATGAATTGGCGTTACTGATACACGCGCTGGCGCATCGAAAGAAGAATCATCAGGCGGCTGTGTAGTGCGGCGAGATCATCGAGCAATTCAACTTTGGTCTCACGAAGAAGGTCTCCGAACGCGCGAGCACCCTGCCCACCCACGGCCAGAGGCCATCGCGTAGCCAGTTGTTCAAATCCCTTCAGCTGTTGGAGCATGGCATCCTGAGACTTCGCTTCAGTAAGAGAGAGAAGCACGAGATCGGGACTGATCTTCTCGCAGAAAGTCATGAGGTCTGACATGGGCAAGTTAGGGCCTAAGTAATAGACTTGGCAACCTCTTGTCGCTGCGATATACGCCACGGCTTGGGCCCCGATTTCATGCGTTTCACCTTCAGGACAAGCGATCAAGACACGCGGACCGAATTCATTCACCGGAAGCTGACTCATCACAGAAAACAACTTCTGCTGGATGAGCTTCGTCACGTAATGTTCGATGGCTGTACCAAGACGGCCTTCGTGCCACTCTTCCCCAATTCGTCGTTGTAGTGGGAGTAAAATCCGCTGGACAGCTTCTTCGAACGGAATGACGGCCACTGCACCGTTCAGTTTCCTCTCGAACCCCGCCTTGTCGATCGGGTCAAGCAATCCCATCAAATCATCTAATAGATGTTCATGCGGCTTCTGTTCCTCCGCGATAAACGGAGTGGCGAGACGCATACGTACGATGAGCGGGTCACGCCCCTCTGTGGCGAGACCACCGATTGTTGCACCTTGCTCCATCTGGGCCTTCACAAAGCGAAGGAGTGCCACATCCTCATCACTATATTCGCGATAGCGATTCGAGCTTCGCGAAGGTGTGACAAGCCCATACCGCCGCTCCCATACACGAATGACGTCCTTCGACAGGCCAGTTAATTTCGCAACCCTATGAATTCTATGTTTATTCATGAACATTCTTTAATTATATTAAAATGTCCAATGTTTGTCAAATATACAACACTAACACTATTGACACATTAGACATGTTCTATTATACATTAGACATACAAGATTCAAACATTGGACATGCGCTAGGATGGTCATCATGGAAGGGAGGTTCAAGAAATATTTGACCGTGTCGGGTAGTGCCCTGCTTCTTGGCGCCTTTCTTACAGTCGGAGCAATCGCCGTGGTATTCAGCGGCGAGCACGCCCTCTCCAGAACCGAGTTCTGTGTGAGCTGCCACTCCCAGACCTACCCCTATGAGGAGCTAAAAAAGTCCTCACACTATGGCGCGCTAGGGGCCGATCCTGACTGTAAGGATTGCCATGTCCCCCAGGGCTTAGGGAACTTTCATCTGGCGCTGTGGACACATATCTATGACGGGACGCGGGCGGTGCTCGCGGAGATGAAACATGACTACTCAACGATCAAGAAATTTAACGAGCGCCGGCCAATCATGGCCCACTACGCTCGCATGTCTCTGAAAAACTGGGACAGCGTCACTTGCCGGGAGTGCCATAAGAATACCAAGCCACCTGGCACATCGGCGAAGGCCGCGCACAAGAAGATGGAAACCGAGGGCGCCACCTGCATTGATTGCCATCAGAATCTTGTCCATAAGAAAGTCCCGGAGAGCGATCTCAATGCGAGTCGAGTTCAGAATGTGATGGTCTTGAAAGAAGTGCAAAAAGAAACAGAAGACAAGAATGAGGATGAGAAGGACTAGGCTATCTCTCGTGACCCTTCCTAATCCAAAGTCAACATGACGCTGTCAAAATGATCGTCAAACACTACCAGATGTCCAATACGTTGAGGTAGCAATAGGAGGTCGCGCATGAGTGGCAGGATGATCGCGCAATGCATCATGGTGTTGGTATCGAGCCTGACTCTCTCAGGAGGGATCGCCGGTTCGGCAGAACTCATGCCGTTGGATCCAGTGCCAGCCGCTTATGCCAAAAACAAAATGCCAGCCGGTTGGTGGACGGATCCAAAAATCATTGAGGAGGGGAAAAAGATCTATCTCGGTGAAACCGACCCGCTTGTCTCCTGTACTGGCTGCCATGGCGAAGATGGTGAACCAGTAAGAAGTGGGGAGGGGGTTCGTAGCCTGAAAAATACTAAACGCTTTTCAGATAGCTATTGGTTCTGGCGGGTGGCGGAAGGGATTCCAAAGACACCAATGATGCCATGGAAATCGCTCCTCTCAGAAGACCAGATCTGGCAAGTTGTCGCATTCATGCATACCTTCTCGCATGGAGGAAAACCTGTCGAACACAAAGATTACAAAGGGTACAAGCGGCCGGAGAAGATCACCCCCAAGAATGTGGGGCCGATGGTCCTCGTGCCAGCCGGGGACTTTACCATGGGGAGCAACGAAGGTAGTGACCATGAAAAGCCCGAACACAAGGTCTTTCTCGATGCTTATTATATGGATGTCTATGAAGTAACGATTGAGCAATATGCGAAGTTTCTGGACGCTACCAGTATATTCCCACCACCGAAGTGGATAACTATGAACGAGCCGCCTCATCAGAAGCGCCCGGTTGTCAATGTCGATTGGGCAGATGCGAACCACTATTGCAAGTGGGCCGGCAAGCGGCTGCCGACCGAAGCCGAATGGGAGAAGGCGGCACGGGGAACAGATGGGCGCATCTATCCCTGGGGTAACGATCCACCCGATCCGATCCGCGCTAATTATGGAAAGGAGAAGGAGAAGTGGAACAAACATGATGCGCTGGCGCCGGTGGGGCAATTGAAAGCCGGCAAGAGCCCCTATGGGATCTATGATCTGGCGGGGAACGTCTGGGAATGGGTGAACGACTGGTATGACCAAGACTATTATGCGACCAGCCCATCGCGAAACCCGGCAGGACCGAAAAGCGGAAAATACAAGGTGATGCGGGGCGGCTCGTGGGACTTTACTCCCGAGAGCCTGCGATCAGCTCGCCGGGACTTTAACATACCGTCGACCACCGACTACGACTCGCCGGCGTATCGGAACTTCAACAGTGGGTTCCGCTGTGCAAAGAGTCCGTAGAGGAACAAGAAGGCCTACCATTGACATGATCTAACATCCGAATCGCACTAACGCTGACCGGAGTTCTCGCCACGCTCCTGGCCAGTACCTTGCCTCTCCAGTCAACCTTCGGTGAAGGATGACCCCTATCGCAAAGGGTGGTTTGTAGGAGCGGGCTGGGGAAAATGACTCTCCCCACTCACTGACCGTGCGGACGCGAAAGAGCAGATTTACATGCATTTTCTGGACAGGTATGCGAGCGACCAGTGAGCCTCAAGCGGTTTCGTGCAAACCAGGTATAGGCCCTCACGACAAGCGGCTCGACTAAAGAAAGACGACTGAGTCTCGCCAAGAATCCCAGGCCAACTGCCTCCCACATAGCTCGAAATACATCGACGCCGGTGATCACGGTCCCATCACCCCAACGGGCATGAATGATTCTCCCAAGTTCAGCGGGTGAGATGTTTATGGATGTTGGGTCGTAGTCCGGCCGTGAGAAATCGCAAAATACCAGTAGCCGTCGCTTATCCAACCGTCTCATGAGGGCGATTTCTCGATCGCAAATCGGACAGGCCCCATCGAAGAATACAGTGAGTGGGTATGATGCCACTTGATCAGCCTCTCCTCGTTATCCGTGAGATACGGTTTGCCTCATCAATCGATCCAACCTGTGATCCAACTCCGCAAAGTTCTCCAGAACCTAAGCACATATTCATACGGTAGTTAATCCATAACTGACGAATGGCGCGCGCGCCATCTTCCTCTCCGCAGTTTCGATATCGACTCGCCCCCTTTGTCAGTTTCATAAGACCAACTCGACGTCCCCAGGCCTGAATGACATCTCTCGATAGGCCCACGAGATCCATAACTATTTAATTTATTTAAATATCTACCCTTATGAATTCATTCTATTTTTATGTCCATTGTTTGTCAAATATATTAAACAATAACACTTGACACATTGGACATATTGCTTTATACATTAGACATACTTATGACACACATTGAACTTCATGCAATGGAGGGCACCATGGCGAGCGCGGAGCAAAGAGCGAGAGTCGGCAAACTTGGAAGTCAATCAGACTTCTCTCCAGCACTGCGTCCATCAAACTGCCGAAGATGTAGCGGTCTTATGGTGAATGAAGTCTCTATGGACCTGTGGAACAGCACGAGCGAGTTGGAATGCGCCACAAGACGATGCGTGCAGTGCGGTGACATCGTCGATGCCGTCATTCTGAGGAATCGTTCAATTTATGGCCAGTCAGTAGCGACACAGCATGAGCCGGCATCGGTTCACTGAGGAAATAGATTGAGTTGCACTTAAACACGTGAACGAAATCGCGTCTGTATCGAGGGAGGATGTCATGACAACAAAGAGCACATCGAGAATTGAGTTGACCACCCGAACCATAGGAGAGGAAGCCGAGGCGTACTTCATCCTGGAATTGGTCGGAGAAATAGTCCAACATTTGAATTAGTTGGGAAAATCAGAATTGCATTTTTGCTGTACCAGGGCGGTCCTGGTGTTCCAAACCAAGGAGGTCTCTTATGCGGAGTCTAACGGTGTTTCAGATCGGATTGGGGGTGACGGTGATGGTAGGAGCCGTCTCAGTCGCCACAGCGGGGGACATGGTGCTCATCCCAAAGGGAGAATTTACCATGGGCAGTAGCGAGCATTCGGATGAGGCCCAGCACCAGGTTGTGCTTGATGCCTATCTGATCGACAAGTTCGAAGCCTCGAATGCACGCTACAAGGAGTTTATGAAGGCAACCAGTCACCCGGCACCGGCCTATTGGGACGACCCAAGGCTCAGTAAGCCTACCCATCCAGTTGTCGGTGTGAGCTGGACTGATGCCAATGCATTCTGCAAGTGGGATGGCAAACGGCTTCCGACGGAAGCGGAGTGGGAGCGAGCGGCTAAGGGTCCACAAGGCGACAACCACTACCCATGGGGACACATGCTGGATCCTAAGAAGGCCAACTATGGGCAGAACGTGGGCCGCACCGCGCCAGTCGATTCCTACCCAGATGGAGTAAGCGGGTTTGGCGTCTACAACATGGCCGGCAACGTCTTCGAATGGGTCGAGGATTGGTATGACCTCAACTACTACAAGACCAGTCCAGCAATGAATCCCCGCGGCGCCGAAAAGGGGTACAACTTCGCCAATCAAGGACCGGTGAAAGTGCTCCGTGGTGGGTCCTGGCTTGCGCCGGAAACCTCACTCCATACGAGTCACCGCTTCTGGAATCAGCCTGATAATAATTCATACGGAGTCGGGCTTGGATTTCGTTGCGCAAGGTCCGTACAGACGGTTTCGGACGAAGCCGTGCAAACAGGACGTGACGCCTTCATTCAGGCGCTAGTCGCCATGGGTGCCGAAAAGAATGCGGACGCCATGGCTGCGATTGAGAAAGCGTTGGCCTCGGATCCCGGGAACCAGGAGTATCTTGCCACTCGTGAACTGATCCAGAAGACCATGAAGAAGAAATAGTCGAAGCCTGGGAGGGGGTATCGCCCCCTCCCCTGGCCCAAGTCGTGATACGAGGTCTGAAGTGAATAAGTCTGACACAGCTCTAGGTACATCGATAGCGAGCCCAGCAGCAATCCCAGGGACCTCTCTGATCCTTCTCACTGGGGCCAGCGGGTACATTGGCGGCCGTCTTCTACCGTCGTTGGAGAATCAGGGTTACCGCTTGCGCTGTGTAGCCAGGCATCCAGAGATACTTAAGCAAAAGGTCCGTCCCTCAACCGAAGTTGTCGCCGGAGACGTGCTTGATCGAGCGAGTCTCGACAGCGCGTTCCGCGGGGTCGACGTGGCCTATTACATGGTCCACTCCATGCGTTCGACCGGCTCGTTTGAGGAGACGGACCGGCAGGCGGCGCGGAACTTTAGCGAAGCAGCCAAGGCAGCTGGCGTGAAGGGACTCATCTATGTGGGAGGCTTGGGCAGCGACGAAGAGGAACTCTCCGCACATTTGCGCAGTCGGCACGAGGTCGGTGACATCTTGAGGCAGTCGGGCCTGCCGGTCTGTGAGTTTCGCGCATCCGCTGTGATTGGTTCCGGTAGTGCCTCCTTTGAGCTGGTTCGCGCGCTGGTCGAACGCTTGCCGATCATGCTCACTCCGAAATGGGTCAAGGGGAAGGCGCAGCCGATCGCAATCGACGACTTACTGGATTACCTAATGGAAGCGCTTCAGATTCCAACCTCCAGTTACCGTATCTACGAAGTCGGCGGGGCGGACAAAGTCTCCTACGCGGATATGATGCGGGCATACGGCCGGCAACGCGGGCTTAAGCCTCTGATCATCCCAGTGCCGGTCCTCACCCCTTGGCTGTCTGCTCTGTGGTTGGGGTTGATCACACCGCTTTACGCTCGCATCGGCCGAGCGATTATCGAGAGCATCGTCCATGTCACGGTGGTACGGGACAATGCTGCACTGACAACCTTCTCAGTACGTCCGATGGGAATCGATGAAGCGATCCGCCGAGCCCTTGTCCGTGAAGAGCGACACTTCTCCGAAACGCGCTGGTCCGATGCCCTCTCTTCATCCGGCAGGCTGCCGGCGTGGGGTGGAGTGCGGTTCGGCACGCGCATCGTCGATTCACGGACGTGGACTGTCGAAGCACCGCCTGACGTGGTCTTCAGCTGCATTGAGAGGATTGGCGGTGACCATGGCTGGTACGCGTGCGACTGGCTGTGGCGCCTGCGTGGCTCCATCGACCTGCTTCAAGGGGGTGTCGGTATGAGACGTGGACGGCCATTATCCACGACCCTGCGCGTCGGCGACACGGTCGACTCATTTCGCGTTGAGGCCATTGAGCGGAATCGCCTCCTGCGGCTCAAGTCCGAGATGAATTTGCCCGGGCGGGCGTGGCTCGAGTTTGAGGTAAAAGAGGCCGGCTCCTCAACACAGATACGGCAGACGGCAATCTTTGATCCTGTGGGACTGAAAGGCCAACTGTACTGGTATTCCCTCTACGTGCCGCACGAGTTTGTGTTCGATGGGATGTTGGGAGGAATCGCGCAAGCAGCATTGAGAGAAATGAGGGACCTCGATATGCCGAAAATACCGAATGGGCAGACGGCGACGCAGCACCGCCGCTGAACCTGGCGTACCGAGAGAGATGAGACTGCTTCCAATGGGGAAACCAAGTGCTAAGGGAGGTCTGCCATGTATACAGCAAGAATCATTGTGATCGCGGCGCTGGCAACCGCATTCACAACAGTGGACCCGGCAATCCGTGCTGAAGAATCCTTGGTCCCGAAGGACATGGTGTACATCGGCCAAGAACCTTCGATCATGGGACTCGACAAGGAAGACGCCATGGAACAGGCTAACACCTCTGCGAGAAATCGCATACCGAGGTATCACCTACGCAACAGAACGCCTGCTCGCACATTGAATGACGAAAGCCCGGCCCATATGGTGTTCCTCGATTCGTACCTTATCGATAAATATGAAGTCGCCAACAAGGACTATGGAGATTTCATGAGAACGAAAGGACACGGAGCGCCTGCCTATTGGGATGATCCCCGCCTCAATCGCCCGAACCAGCCAGTGGTCGGCGTCAGCTGGTATGACGCGCGTGCCTATTGTGAGTATCGCGGCAAGAGGCTGCCGACGGAAGCGGAGTGGGAAAAGGCCGCCCGAGGGCCAAATGGCAATCTCTATCCCTGGGGCAACGACTTTGATCCGGCGAAAGTCAACTATGGAAAAACTCATGATGCCACAAGCCCGGTCGATTCATATCCCGATGGGGTCAGCTACTACGGCCTCCATCACATGGCCGGCAATGCGTTTGAATGGGTCTTGGACTGGTACGACCCACGCTACTACAGCCAGCTGGAACCAATGGTCAATCCCACTGGACCTGAAAAACCCGTATGGATAGGTGGCACTGGGACCTATGTGGATCTGCTGACACTCGGAGAAAAACGTGTGATTCGAGGCGGATCCTGGGTCGCACCAGAAGGCTCGGTCAGGTCGACGCACCGATTCTGGAATCACCCTCTGAATAACAGCTACGGCGTGGGGTTGGGGTTCCGCTGCGCGAAGACTGCCCCACCAGAAATCGATCAGCGAATCAAAGACGCCACCATCTTGACCTACGCCGAAATGGGACGAGAGCGCTTTGCGGAGGCCCAGCAGGCCCTTGCTCCAGGACTGGCCCTTGACCCAAAGAATAGGGAGCTCCTGGATCTCCGACTATTGATCGACCAATCGATGAAGCGACCGTGAAGGAAGATTTCACGAGACTTGTACATGATGTGATCATGACGGAGGCGCACCAATGATACTCAGCAAGATTCTTTATCGAGGGATTATCCTCATCGCCCTACTCGGAGCCTCATCCCTCCACGCTGGTCCCATCGATTCACCCGGACACGCGCATCAGGATAAGGCCAAATTGGTCCACGAGGCCAATCATGAAGTAGACCACGCATGGGAGGTCTACCACCAGGCAGCATTAGGAGGAACAGTGGCCTCGCCTGCCCTTCAGGCGGAAATTGAGCAGCACCTGCACGAAGCCAGAACCCTCGTGACCCAGGCACAAGAAGCAGCTGACAGAGGAGATGAGCACCAGGTTGAAGCGCTTATCAAGCAAGTAAGACTCCATACCACCCAAGCCATAAAGGGTAGCAAGGAGCAGAAGAAATGATCACTGGTCTGTGGCAGAGATCAACTCAGCTCAAGAGAATGACGATGGCAGTTGTCACAGCTCTGGCGATGATGCAATTGCTCACCCTGGAAGCATTCGCGGAAGCGAAAGAGCTTGACCCGGTGCCGATGGTCACGATTCCGGCTGGAGAATTTCTGATGGGCAATCCAGAAGGAACAGGGCGGGAGGATGAGCGACCTCAGCGATCTGTCTACCTGGACGAGTTTGCGATCGATCAAGTTGAAGTGACAAATGAACGGTACATGGTCTTTGTGAAAGCGATTGGCCATCGCACACCACCCAATCCCTATGGCACCGGGCCCCTCCAATCCATTAAGGGTATTGAGCAACTACCGGTGGTCCAGACAACCTGGTACGACGCCAAGGCCTATTGTAGTTGGGCGAAGAAACGGCTGCCGACGGAAGCAGAATGGGAGAAGGCTGCTCGCGGGACTGACGGCCGCCTCTACCCATGGGGGAATGACCCACCCACGGCGAAGCGGGCAAACATTGATCGAGAGTGGGAGGACGAGCATACCCTGCATGCAGTCGGATCACTTCCAGATGGAGATTCACCCTACGGAGTGAAGGATATGGCCGGGAACGTCAGGGAGTGGGTCTCCGATTGGTACGACGCGGACTACTATCAACATGCGCCCAATCGGAACCCACAAGGTCCCGACAAAAAGGGAGTGGTTCGGTCGATTCGTGGCGGGTCCTGGCATAGTCCAGCGTCCGATATCACCACATCGGCGCGCGGTCGCGGCGGGTTCGCCTTGCAAACTCATGGAACCGGCTTTCGCTGTGTCCGTGGTATCCAGGAAGCGATCCAGAAGAAGTAACCGGTTGTAGTGACCCTGCGAGATAAGACGATGGCAACGACAAGATTTCGGAGGCCGGTTTATTGGTTTTGTAGAGGTGACGCCGAAACTCCGCACGGCGTTGCCCACCGAGGCAGACAGGTCGCTTCGTGAGGAGAGGCCTGTCTCCTCGGTGAAGTGTAGCTCTATGAAGGACATGGACCTTTTCAACAGTTGAAAGGAGAAACGACATGGATATGAGCTTCGTATTTTTAGGTGCGATGGGATTCCTGACTTTCACGATGGTCGCTGGACTCTTTCAGGCTGTCGCCGCTGTTGTTAGGCGGCGGACCAACAGAAAACCGACCCGAAGGTAAGACACTATCGGCTTGCCAGGCGTATCAGTCGGCCTGTCGATGGCTCTGCCGGGAGACATGTTTATGAATATCGTCGTAGCTGGAGGAACAGGGTTCATTGGTCAGGCGCTGTGCGCAGCGCTCTTACACGGTGGCTACAGAGTCAGTCTACTGACAAGACATGCGGGGCAGGTTCTTCACCGGCCCGACGCACATATGAACGTAGTGGAATGGAATGCACGAGACACCGGCCCCTGGGAGGAGCTGCTTGAAGGAGCCGATGCAGTCATTAACCTCGCTGGCGCGCCGATAGCCGACGGACGCTGGACCAATGAGCGCAAGCGACTCCTTACCGAAAGCCGAGTCCTCACTACCCACTTACTAGTCAGAGCGCTGTCCCGCCGGTCATCGAAACCTCGGGTGTTTATCAGCGCCTCCGGCATCGGCTATTACGGCGCCAGCGATGACCGCCTATTGGATGAAGGTGCGGCTCGCGGGACGGGATTTCTTGCTGACCTTTGTCTGGCCTGGGAGGCGGAAGCGATGAACGCCGCAGAGTTTGGAACCCGCGTGGTCATCTTGCGGACCGGCATGGTGCTCGAACAAGACGGCGGGGCTTTAGCCAAAATGGTGTTGCCATTCAAGTTGTACGCAGGTGGTCCGATCATGCCTGGTACTCAATGGGTCTCCTGGATTCATCGACGTGATCATATCGGCCTCATCCAATGGGCACTCGCCAACAGCCATGTTTCTGGCCCCCTCAACGCGGTGGCCCCGGAAGCGGTCACCATGAACGAGTTCTGTTTGAAACTCGGCCGCGCACTGCATAGACCATCCTGGATCCCGGCGCCAGAATCCCTCTTGAAACTGGCCTTGGGAGAATTGGGATCGCTGATGACCACGGGCCAGCGCGTGGTGCCAAAGAAGGCCATTGAGAAGGGGTATGTGTTTCAGTATGCAACGCTGGACTCTGCGCTTCAGGCCTTATTTTCTGAAACGACCGTAGTCGGTCGCGTAGCGTGAACTTGGGAAGCTAGTGCGATGGACACGACTCTGATGTATCTGGTCCTCTTAGGAGCAGTGATTTTGGCTGGGAACATGTTGCTGATCTCATTTGTTCGTATTGCCGCACTTCCCTAACACGGTGGCGCGATAGGAGGAGTGATCGAGAGAAGAAACAGATGGAACAGGTGGGCATTGCTTCTGCTTTTCAAACGGGACCGTCATCGAGGGCATCAATGCTCCGTTTACAGGAATTCATTCGTGCTGCGCTTGAGACAATGTCTCCTTGAATTGGCAGATCCTGGTAGCCCATGAGGAGGTGGGCCCATGAGAATTCCCGACAACTATATTCATGTTGCAGCAGGATTGTTGGCAGGCGTTCTCGCAGTTGCGGCACTGTCTTTATTTGGTTTGATTAGTGTTCGGTGAGCAAGAGGGTACTTAACAGGAGGTGCTTTTATGCGAATCACTGGCTTCCATATTGTGGCAGGGTTGTTGATGGGCCTTCTCGTTGTGGGATCGGCTATAGCCGACCAACCACCGAACCAGGCGCCGTATGGGCATGGAAACGATACCAAGCTGCCCAAGGGGGTGATCGGTCTCTCTCTCCAGATCGGAGCCGAGCGGATCGGTGATCCGGCCATCCTGTATGTCGGCATGGTCCATCCGGAGGGACCGGCCCACAAGGCGGGACTCGGACATGGCGATGAGGTCGTGAGTGTTGATGGAACACCCGTGAACGGAAAGCGTTATGAGGAGGTTGTCGGCATGATTCGAGGGGAAGCAGGAACTGCCGTGAAGGTTGGAGTTAAGGGTGAAAACGGCCTCCGTGAGCTGTCCATCACACGAGTGGCCGGTGACAAGCTTTCAAGAGGCCCATCGGGATCACATGGCAACCCAGCGCCTTAGCACTTCAGAGAAGGGGGAATCCTGTGCGAGGAATGGTTTGGTTCAGGCGCGATCTTCGATTGCACGACCAGCCGGCTCTTACCGCGGCCTGTGCGGAATGTGACGAGATCATTCCGCTGTTTGTATTCGACGAGCCGTTGCTGCAATCGCATGAGTTTGGATCAGCCTGTGTGACCTTCATGCTGGGATGCCTCGAAGATCTAAACGCTGCGTTGAGCGGATCGGGAACGCCGCTCCAATGGAGGCGGGGTGAACCAGTCGAACAGCTCTTACAAGCAGCACGTGAATGGAAAACTGACACGGTCTATTGGAATCGTGACTACGAGCCGGGAGCCATCGAGCGGGACCGGTTGGTGCAACAGCGTTTGGGACAGCTCGGGGTGGCGGTGCGGACGTTCAAAGACCATGTGGTGTTTGAAGCATCTGAGGTGCGGGGCGCGACGGGTGAGCCATTGCAACGGTACAGCGCCTATCGCGCACGCTGGTGGACCAAATGGCATGCAACAACCCCAGCAGTTCAACCGATCCCAACCACCCTCGCAAAAAAGAAAGCCGCACCGCTGCCACTCTCTCGTCCTCTTCCCACCGCCGGTGAGCTGGGGTACGAACCCATCGTCTTGGCGTTTGAGCCTGGCGAGCAGAACGCCCTGAAGCGATTGCGCTGGTTCATGAAAGGACCGCTTCATTCCTATGCGCAAGGTAGAAACCTGCCGGCAATCGATGGCAGTTCAACACTTTCCCCGCACTTCCGGTTCGGAACACTGTCGCCGCGCATGGCCCTTCACGCAGTATTGAATGCACTGACTAAAGGCGGGCCAGTATCCCGGGTTGATGTCCTGACCTGGGTTGATGAGTTGATCTGGCGCGAGTTCTTTCAGCAAGTGTTGGCTTCGTTTCCACACGTGGCAGAAGGACCATTCCGGAAGGTGGCGGTCCCACCAGCTCGACCAGCTGGGAGTGAGCGAGATCAGCTGTTTCGAACATGGTGTGAGGGAAAGACCGGCTATCCGATCGTGGATGCAGGCATGAGGCAACTCAACCACACGGGATGGATGCACAATCGTGTTCGGATGGTCGTGGCATCCTTTCTGATCAAAGATCTACGAATCGACTGGCAGAGCGGCGAACAGTATTTCATGCAGCATCTGATCGATGCTGACGTGGCCGCAAACAACGGCAATTGGCAATGGTGCGCTGCAACCGGCACGGATGCCATGAGGGGTTATCGCATTTTCAATCCTGCGCTCCAGAGTAAAAAGTTCGACTCGGACGGAAGCTACATTCGCCGGTATGTGCCTGAACTGACCCGTGTATCGATGAAGAGGATTCATGAGCCGCATCTCATGACCGCAGATGAGCAAGCACGCGCTCAATGCCGAATTGGGACCGATTATCCGTCACCGGTTGTAGATCATCAACTCGCTCGTCAGGAATATCTCAACCTTGGGAAGCAGGAGGCAACGAGATGACGACCTCCCCGCTTCGCCTTGGCATCAGTCGATGTCTTCTCGGAGATGAGGTTCGCTTCGACGGAGGACACAAGCAGGACCATTTCCTAACCGATGTCTTGGGCCGATACGTCGAATGGGTACCGGTCTGCCCTGAAGTGGAAGCGGGATTGGGCACCCCGCGTGAAGCGATGCGTTTGGTGGGCAATCCGAATCACCCCCGGCTGATGACAATTAAGAGCAAGCACGATCACACCCAGGCGATGGAGGCAATGATCGACACGCGTCTCGATTCACTCCACAAACAAGACCTCTCAGGATTTGTCTTCAAGAGAGGCTCACCCAGTTGCGGAGTAGAACGGGTGCGTGTGTACACCACACAGGGGATGCCGAGCCATAACGGGGTCGGGATCTTTGCGAAAGCCTTCACAGAGAATTTTCCGTTGATTCCCGTCGAGGAGGAAGGGCGGCTCTGTGCCCCTTCCCTTCGGGAGAACTTCATCGAGCGGGTGTTCTGCTACCGCCGGTTCCAAGATCTGGTGCAGAACGGAGTCACAAAACAGGCTCTGATACGCTTCCACACGATTCACAAATATCTGCTCTTAGCCCATAGCCAGCAGCACTACGAAACGATGGGTCGGCTGGTCGGCCAAACGAAACGGTATGGACTCAAAGAATTGACATTGAAGTACGGTGAGCACTTCATGAAAGCCCTGACCCTGAAGGCGACAGTGCGGAAACATGTCAATGTGCTGCAGCATATTGTGGGCTACTTCAAGACTCGATTGACCACTCATGAAAAGGCCGAGCTGTTGGGCGTGATCGCCGATTATCATGGGGGGCTTACACCGTTGATCGTCCCTCTCACGCTGGTCAAGCATTACGTTCAGATCTTCGACGTCAGGTACATTCGCGACCAGGTGTATCTCAATCCACATCCAAAAGAATTGATGCTTCGAAACCACGTCTAGGAGGATTCATGGCGATGCACAAGCAGGAAATCATTTTGGTGGGTCACGGCGGCATTCCAAAAGGCTGCCCGCAGGAATTAGTCACGAAACTGAAACAGTTGGAAGCTCAACGGCGCACTGCTCAAGAGCCGTCATCATCAGAGACGTGAACGCTACGTGAAACACTCAACTCCACATGTGCTCATTATCGGCGCCGGTCTTGCCGGATTGGCCTGTGCACGTCGTCTGACACAATCGGGCCTTACCTGCACGGTCCTTGAATCTTCCGACGGCATCGGTGGGCGGATCCGCACAGATCGCGTAGAGGGTTTTCAGCTCGATCGCGGATTCCAGATCTTTCTCACTGGCTACCCGGAAGCGCGCAAGACGCTGAACTATGCCACGTTGGATCTCATGCCTTTTCATCCTGGAGCGCTCATTCGCTATGACAGCCGCTTTCACTTGATGAGCGATCTCTTTCGTCGGCCGCAAGATCTCGTTCAGACTTTGGTCAGCCCTATCGGCTCCCTCGCCGACAAGTTACGACTGTTGAGAGTGCGACGGGACGCATTGCACCAACGCCTCTGCTCCGAAAAGAGCGACCCCGCCCGTCCGACTCACGAAGTCTTGCAGGCGTATCAATTTTCGGACGCCATGGTGACGCGTTTCTTCCAGCCATTTCTCAGCGGCGTATTTTTGGAGACAGAGTTAACAACGCCCTGTTGGATTTTTGAGCTTGTCTGGGGTGCCTTCTGCCGAGGAGCAATCGCCTTGCCGCGAGATGGCATGGGTGCCATCGCACAACAACTTGCGGCTCCATTGCCTCCGGGGACAATCCGCCTCAACCAAGCCGTACAACACATTCAGGGATCGAGTGTGAGGCTGGAGTCCGGGGAACAGCTCACGAGTGATGTACTAGTGGTCGCGACAGATCATGCGACCGCTGCCCGCTTACGTGGGGATCAAGGGGCACGCACCTCAGCGCGTAGTTCGATGACGCTCTATTTTGATGCGCCAGCTGCTCCGCAACGAGGGCCCTGGTTGATATTGAACGGAGAAGGCAATGGGTTAGTCCGGACCGTCTGTGTGCTGAGTGAAGCAGCGCCTTCATACGCACCGACAGGACGTGCTTTGATCTCGGTGACTACGACAGAACAGATTGGGGCACACGATGATTTTGTGCAAGCGGTGCGGCTGTTTCTCCAATCCTGGTTCGGCTCACAAGTCGACGGGTGGCGTCATCTGCGGACTGATCACATTCACTACACGCTGCCCCCAATAGACCTGCTGTCGCCCGGGAACCGCATAGCCTCACCGCGCGTGGCTGCGGGTCTTTACCTTTGTGGCGATTACCGGGAGAGCGGTACGCTGGATGGTGCGCTGTTGTCCGGACGGAAAGCAGCTGAAGCAGTACTGTCTGATTACGATCTGTCGTGACTCCGACTACCGGTGTTAGCCACACTCGCTCTATCCGTCGCCAGGCAATCCGCCTCGTACAGGTAGGATTTCGTCTCGCGAACGCACGAATCACATGCTCATCGTGAAAGGTTTATAGCTGCAAGCCCTGTTACGAGACTTTCAAAGCCCACAAGCAACCTTCATGAGTGCTGCAGTGGACGTTCCCGAGACGGAGGTTGTCAGTTTGCCTATAGCTCCAGTAGTGCGCCCCACTGCTCCGGAACCCATGTGGTTTGCATACCACGTCGTTTTCACTGGCTGGCTCTTTTGATTCTGACAGTCGTATTCTCGCACGGTGATTCTTGAGAGCGCCGAGATGTCTCCCTCCGTTTGTGCCGTCTTATAATCGAAGAGATCAGACATGGTGACGGTTTCGTCCGCTTTCCGAATGCTCCCACGGTCGGCGTAGTAGACGTATATCTCCGTCTCGCCAACTTTGGACCAATCAGCTGCAGAGATCGTTGTTGGACCTGATGGCGGCTCCCCTCCGGTACAGGCTGTCATCCACACACAACTCAGCACCAGCAGCATACATAATCGCAGCATATCACCCCCTGCTATCCATGACTTAACCTCGATGGGCCTGCCGACAGGCCACCTTCATTTCAGCATCATCATCGCTACCGGGAACCACACGGGACCACTCGCGCGTCGCTGGCGCAGCATACAACACGAGGCCTTGCGCCATGCCATTTGGATAGTATCGAGCGCGGAGCGGCCGGCTTTTCCTCTGACTGCAGTCGTACTGACGCTTGATCGTCAGTGACCAATAGGGACCGCGCGGAATGGCTCGCTCGACACGAAAGTCCCGGAGTGTCCAGAGCGTGACCCTCTGCCCCGACACCCCAATGGTGGTCATATCCACATAGCGGTCGTATTTATGGGTCCCTCCAACTCTTGCCCACTCAGCCGCTGCCAAGCTGGCACCGGGCGTGTTAAACAGAAAGAGCCCCACACAAATAACAATCATGATACTGAATCGATACATCCACACATTCCTCGTTCCTTATCGACATGCGGTTTCAGCTTTTCGCCAAGGCTTTCTCCACATCGGACAGAATGGTGGGCGATAAAGGGTTCATGCCGGGATCATACTTCCCGATCACGTTGCCGGATCGATCCACCAGATATTTCTGGAAATTCCACGTCACGCGGCCAGGGAAGGGACTCCCCTCAGTTAAATATTGATAAAGTGGATGCTTCTCTTTTCCAACCACGCTAATTTTTGAGAACAGGGGGAAACTGATGCTGTATTTTGTGTAGCAGAATCCTTTAATTTCTTGATTCGTACCCGGCTCCTGCTGCCCAAAATCATTAGCTGGAAACGCCAGGACCTCGAATCCCCGCTCCTGATACCGCTCATACATCTCCTGAAGGCCAGCATACTGAGGTGTATTGCCGCACATGCTCGCGGTATTCACAATGAATAGCACTTTACCCTTGTACGTCTTGAGATCGACAGGATGACCATCGATGTCTGGGAGACGAAACGCATAGAGAGGGGCCATCGAGGTCTCAGTATGCGACGGCACGTTGAATTGTTTCTCCCTTGCATTGATGTCTGACTCCGTGATCGCAAAGAGTCCCAGTCCGAAAAAGACGAGACCGGATAAAACTAAGGTAGTTTTTGAATAGATCGTCATGTCGAGTGCCTCCTCCCTTGGTCTAACCATCAAGATTATTATTTGTAATACTATGCCGTCATATGTTTGTCCATATTTCACTTGACTAACATTGGACGTCATGGTAAAATTATCATGAATTTGATATCGGTCTCATCAAGAGGAGAGACCTAATGTCCCCAAGTAATCACAAGGCCGCGCGTCGTATCATCAAGGCACTTGCGTTTCTCATGATCCTCTTGCCCGACGTCGGCCTGCGCATGCCAAGGTGGCGATTGAGGCAGTGGTGGGTCTTCTGCTCTTCATGACGAGGGCATCGATGCGGAGGGTCGTCTAACAAGGAGGTCACATTATGGCCAGCGATAGAGGGTATGATATCTCGCAGTGGTACGATTCGAAGCCGG
>ERZ1292625.153-Hain-H41-01um-R1-153-length-115269-cov-8_pt2 | contig 18833 bp, 19 predicted proteins | sample MGYA00564400_ERZ1292625 | MGnify/ENA primary metagenome ERZ1292625 (study PRJEB36523, sample SAMEA6512639) | groundwater metagenome | collected 2019-01-08 | study: AquaDiva: Metagenomics assemblies of 32 groundwater samples
TCATGCAAATAGTCTATTCGTTCTTGAACCCAAGGTTCATGGACAATGGTATTTTCTTGAACAGGCGGCATACTGGGTTCAAATGAAGCGTACAACAAACCTTTTTCGACAAAAAAGGCTTTGGTTTTCTCGAAACATACTTTTCCAATGACGCCTCTGCGGATAATTTCATCATAGGACTTCATCAATTCTTCAGGGGTAAAATCATAATTGCTAATCATGTCTTGGATAACAGTATGCAAACCAGCCAAGTCAATTTTTTGATCTTGAAATAAGTCCAAAGCAACTTGAAAAGTATTTTCGGTTGCCAAAGTTCTTCGACCGAATTTTAGATAATAATCCGAATCCGTATCGGTCGCTAAGTTGATATAAATTTTTTCAACTGGGTCGTTTTCAGGAATTTCCGATTGAAGAAGCATAATCGTATCCACCTGATCTCCTGTGACGTACAGCTTTTCTAATACATTTCGTAAATCCATTGGGGAAATTCGGCGCGAGCAAATATCGGAATAAAGATTATAAATAATAGCGTCGCTTTCCGAGTCATCGCCCCAAAAAACTTGCCGCACATCCGGGTGAAGTCGTGTTCGAAGCTGAAGCAAGGCTTGAAGTTTATAACCGACTTGTTTAGTTAAGCGCCAAAAGCGGCGGGGACGAAGATTTTTTAAATTATCTTTATAAAAACATCCCAGCGGATTGATTTTGTCGAATTCAAGCTTTTCCATAATTCTTTCCTCCATCTGCGGAGGTGATGCCGTGATAAAATAAATTGGGAAAAAACTTTGCCCTTTAATTTTCGCACGATACTGAGCCAAAGCTTGCAAAAGAGTATCAGTTCCTGGAATATTTTTTTTAGTCATGGCTTTTTCTAAAATGGTTTGCAAAAGACCACTCAATGAATCGATAGAGGTATCAAGATAGGTTTTATCCAAATCCCAAACAAAAACTTCTTCGGAACTTTTTTCAAGACCAAGGGGAGCGTATCTAAAAAATACGACATCGCCGCTGATTTCTGCTCTTTCTCGCCAATCTGACATTATTTGAATATACACAAGGCCCCACGTCCTCACAATTGACTTCATTCATCGCCTATGAGAACACCCTGACGATGAATGTCATTAAACGGTCTTTAGTAGAAATTCAGACCCTCAAATCGGATCTGCAGTTTCCCGAATTTCCCAGTCCCACAAGGGCGCCAGGAAAGAGCATCCAAGTTCCTTTGGCTTGGTCCATTGGCGATCAACTGATCTCGGGATTTACGCTATCAAAGGGCGCACAGGCCCTATCCATCCCTCTAAGCGACACAAAATCCAATGTGGATTACTTTTATGAAGTGAACCCCAAGTTAAGCGTCCCGCAAGTGTGTTTTTTAATAAATTCGCCCGTTTTTTCGACACTTTTCGATACTGATTATTTTTTTTCATGTTGGGGTAAGGGGCAAAAGGAAAATCTAAGTGCCCTTGCTACTTCCCTTATCACTTTTCCTATGGAACTGCTGTGCTGGATCCATGAAAAAGATGTCGGAGTTCAAGACTTGGCTCCCCTGAAAGCCATTTCTTTTGAACAAATTCATCATTTTATTGAATCTTTTCTTAAAACTCGACCAAGCAAAACTGAAGGCGTACAAATTTTAGAATTAGTGGTGGATTTGACCTTATTGGGAACTTCCCAAGAAGAAATTTTATCGGCCATGGATGGGGGTGCTCATATTGCCCTCAAAAATCTCAAAGTATTACGTTACCCAAACACAATGGATCGGGATCAAGATTTAAAAGGAAAACTTTTATTGAGCTGGCCTTCAAATATCCAAACCAAGTTTCAACGTCGTGGTGATAGAGCTGGATTCGATTTGCAGCTATTTGTTTCAAGCTCGACTGAACTAAAAAAAACCGTAAACCATTTAGAAAAGGTCGTTGAAGAGTGGAAATCCCTGTCCCAGAATCGCTGATTCAACATTTTGAAAAAATCTTTATTGATATAAAATCTTTAGAGTCACCAGTTGCAAAACGCGCAATCAAATATTTTCCTAAAGAAAAAATAGAAATTGTTCATCAAGAACCTTGGTCGGAACATACCGGCGAACTTACAGCCTCCCAATTTGATCGCAGCAAAAGAAATTTATTTCTCACTCCCTTTGCTGGACAGTTTTTTAAACGATGTCCTGGCGCAACTCAAAAAAAGACCCTCACTTGCTGCAATTATTACGTGCTGAATTTAGGCAGTCAGTGCAACATGAATTGCAGTTATTGTTATTTGCAAAGTTATTTGAATTCTCCCGTAATGAAAATTTACACCAATATCGATCAAGCCTTAAATGAACTGGGCGAAATGGCTGAAAAACATTCCGAACTGCCTTACCGAGTGGGCACTGGCGAAATTATTGATAGCTTAAGTTTGGACGAGATCACTTTGTATTCTCGGGAATTGATCGAATTCTTTAGAAAATATCCTCGTTGGACTTTGGAATTCAAAACTAAATCGAATCGCATTAATCAATTTTTAGACTTAGCCCCTGCAAAAAATGTGGTTGTCAGTTGGTCAATCAATCCCCCAGAAATTATCAACTCTGAAGAGCATGGTACAGCTCGATTTGAAGAGCGTATTTATGCTGCAAAAAAATGTGCTGAAGCAGGTTTTTCTTTAGCTTTCCATATCGATCCCATTATTTGGCATCCTAACTGGAAAGAAAATTATTCTTATCTGGTGAAAATATTGACCAAAGAGTTTAGTCCCGAACAGATCAATGTAATTTCACTTGGCACACTTCGTTTCCAACCCGAACAACGACATATGATGAGAGAAAGATTTGGCTTAAAAAGTTATGTGACTTCAGCTGAAATGTTTTCTTCCGAGGGCGGCAAACTTCGTTACGACGCTGCTCTTCGCAATGAAATGTTTCAATTTGTGAAAAATGAATTTTATGCAACAGATTCGCGTTGGAACATTTTCTTGTGCATGGAAACTCCCGAGACCTGGATTCAAAGTTTTGAAAAAACTCCGATGCAGGTGCCGGGGCTGAAGGATTTTTTTCGCCCCTTGCCGGCGATAAGTTAGAGCCCGCCCTATCTCAAACCGGAATTTTAATTCCTAGATCAGTGATATTACGCAGTTAAACTTGGCTTACTAAATGCTCATCTTATTAATTCTTTACTTTATGTACGCAATAGCGTATACTTATCTTGTCCTATTGGAGGACCAAAACATGGCCAAAACAAAGATATTAAAAAGGCAAAAAAAATCCTCCAAAAAATTAAAAGCAATAACTCTATACCCACTTAAACTTTTAGACGAAAATATTCTAGATCGTGAAACTTTAAAGTCTTTGTTGATTGAAGCTTTAATTGACGGTGATATCGAAATGTTAAAAGATGTTTTGATCACACAAATAAGACTTCAAAACAAAGCTGAACTGGCAAGAAAATCAAAACTAGGCCGCCAAACGCTGTATGATTTGATCGAAGGCAAACGAGAGTTCAATCCGACTATAAAAACTTTAAGTGCCTTGCTAAAAGTAATTGCAGCTTAGTTCTTTTATCAGACCGAAAACCAATCGAAATTAAGACATCTTAAAACTTTCGAATCTAATGATAGTGTTAACATGAGCACTTCAAACGCTGATGATTTTGGTCCCGCACGAGTTTATCTTCATAGATTTTCAAGCTTAGACAATTCTGAGTTTAGTACTTACTTAAATGTAGAACTTTTTGAATTTAAAATGCCGCAGGGTTTAAGCTCCAGCGCAACCCTGCTTCAAAATAACTGACACGGCTTGTTGACAAGCCTCTCGATACTACCCAGACTTATTAAATGAACAAATTCACATTATTTACATTTATATTCGCATTTATCTTAGCCCTTCCAGTAATCGCAGAACTTAAACCCGTTGATGGCCAAACTGCTTTCGCAGTTGATTTGTATAAATCCATTTCAAAAACTCCTGAAAATATTATTTTTTCTCCATATAGCATTGCTACGGCGCTAGCCATGACGGCATCCGGTGCGGATAAACAAACTTTTGAGGAAATGAAAAAGGTTTTGCGATTAGGTGCAAATTTTGCGTCAGATTATAAAACTTTATTATCTGGAATTCAGCCGTCTCAAGATTATGAACTTCTTGTAGCGAATCGCTTGTGGATAAAAAAGGATCAATCCTATTTTCCTAAATTTATTTTGGATTTAAAAAATAATTTTAATGCTGATTTTATTCAATTGGATTTCAAAGGACCTCCAGAACCTTTAAGAACTCAAATAAATACTTGGGTTGAAGAAAAAACCAAAACTAAAATTAAAGATTTAATTCCCGCAGGTGTCATTACTCAAGAAACTGACCTGGTTATAACCAATGCAATTTATTTTAAAGGAATCTGGCAAGAGCAGTTTCTTAAAAAATCCACAAAAACAGATGATTTTTTTATTTCGAAAATTCAAAAAAAACCTACGGACTTTATGAATGCCCAAAGAGAATATGAGTATTCGAAAGAACCAGATGCACAAGTTTTAGAAATTCCTTATCAAGGCCGTGAACTTAGTTTTATTGTTGTGTTACCTAACAAATCAGAAGAGATAAATAATTTTGAAAATAAAATGACGGCGAAGCGAATCCAAACTTGGATGCTTCCTAAGGGAAAACAAAAAATTAAACTTTCCTTACCAAAATTCAAAATAGAATTACCACTTGATTTAGTTCAACCCTTACAAACTTTAGGAATGAAAAGCGCTTTTTCCAGTGCTAACGCCAATTTTACACAAATTCGACCCTTAAAACCCAATGAAAATCTTTACATCTCGGCGATTCTACATAAAGCCTTTATCGAAGTGAATGAAGAAGGAACAGAAGCAGCCGCCGCTACAGCCGTGGTCATGACGAGGGTCACTTCGGTCTCTATGGATCTTCCAATAATCTTTAAAGCCAACCGTCCGTTTATCTATTTTATAAAACATATCCCCACAAACTCCATTTTGTTTATGGGACGATTTTCCCAACCTTAAACTAGATTTTTCCAGTTAAGATTCTCAGTGGGCACTTCGACCCAATCTTCATTTTTCGGAAAATTCTTTGGTCTTGCCTCAGTCAATCCTTTAAACTTCAAAAATCCAGTCAAAGCACACATAAAAGCTTCAAAGGCGTGATTATTTTCAGTCATTAACTTTACGTCTTGCTCGTAAACAAAGGCAACATTCGAGGAACTCAAGGCTTGTAATATAGCTCGGCGAGATTCATTCCCACCAACGGAATGCTTATGATGACGTAAATGAGATTTCATCACTTGCAAAGATCTTCCCAAGCGCCAAAGGGTTGCGGTGGGAAATGTTTCAAGAATAGGAATATCCAAACGCTTTTTGAGGTAAACGGCTCGGGCCAATAAAGGAGCCTGGTTGGCCCCAAGGGCATGAGGCATAATAAATATTTCCTCAAACTCGGTCGCCAAAACCATTTCGACACATCTTTGCGTGTAAGGAGTAAAGATTTTCTTTGGTTTTTTCTTTTTACTTTTTTCACGAAAATATTTCCACATCCATTCAATATGAACTTCCTTACAATTTTCGTATCCTGGGCATTTCAATTTGCACCGCAAGCAAGCAGGAAGTCTTGATGGCGTATCCATGGTCAAACTTTCGGTATTTTCTCGCATTTGCTCGATGAGCTCATGCAGTTTCAAGTCAGCGGAAATATTTTCTTCAGACTTAATTTTTTCAAAAATTTTAGTTAAAAATATTTTTTTATATTTTGGAAAGTATTCGATGACGGCCAAACAAGCTTTATCTGATTTGCCACCAGCAATGGATAATCCCAAGAATCGGTGCATCTCATCGTTTAGATGGGATCCACGGGGCGTGCGTTCAGTGTTTGAAAGCCGGCTTTTTGACACTCCGAAATCACTTTCTGCCGATGAGTCGGGGAAACCCAAACCAGTACACAGCCCCCACCACCCGCTCCACATATCTTAACTGCCTCAGCCCCGGCTTTCAAAGACAGACTGTGAAGTTTTTCGATCTCTGGACTGGTAAAAGCGGCAGACAATTCTGTTCTGTACTTATATTCCTTTTGAAAGAGACCTGGTAACTGATCCCAAGAACCTTGACGGCAAACTTTTTCTGTGTTGATAGCTACTTCTTTTAGATCCCTTAAAGCTTGCAAAGTTTTTTTATCTTTTTGTACAGCCAGCTTTAATACTTCAAAGTTATTTAAACCCGAGTGATGAGCTTTCCCGGTATTCACTAATAAAAAATTCTCGTCTAAAGGGGAGCCCTTTACTGATAAAACTTCCTGCTGAATTCCAGAAAAATCGTAAGTCAAAAGATTCAGGCCACCAGAAACCGCAGGATAATAATCCTGCGTGCCTGTCGGAGTGTTTAGAATTTCAGCTTCAATATTGTGAGCCAAATGGGCAATCTCGTGACTGGTCCCCAGTTTGCTTGAATGCAAAGAGGACAACGCTTTAATCAAACCAACAACTAAGCTTGAGCTTCCGCCTAATCCCCCGCCCACAGGACTTTGTGACTGAGTTTTTAAAGTAAAGCCCCCTTCAGGTCGAAAATGTCGAAACAAGGGACGAAAGAGCGCCATCTCTGGCTCAGTACCTGAAATTATTTCTTCAAAATTAGAAAATATTTTTTTAAAATTTAAATCAAGTGAATTGATCTCGACAGATTGATCCGAACGAGGCTCGATATCCACTTCAGTCCAAATATCAATTGCGACATTAACAGTTTTTGCTCCACCGATGAAATTATACAGAGGCCAAAGATCCAGCGTGCCGCCGGCCAAATCAACACGTGTTGGTGATTTAATATTAATTTTTTTCAAGGTTTTTCTTTTGTTTTTGTTAAATTTTGCAAACCCAAACGGCCAAAATTAGATTCTTCAATAGCAAAAGTTTCATCCGAACGAGAAGTTTTTGCGAAACGAATATTTTGTTCGATGCCATTGAATTTTTTCTTTAATAATGGTCCCCATATAAATTCAAAAATCAATTTTCCTTCACTGTCATCTAAGCGAATTTGGTTTTCATCTTTAAAAGTCGTCATTTCATTTTTTGCTAAAAAATGACTGGCTTCAAAAGTTTTCAAACGATCAATAAGATCTTTCACTTGAGTCTGCTGGACCTCAACATTGGGATCAGCTGGCTCTAAAGCCCAATCAGTTCCATTTAAAATAAGTTTGGATTTTTTTGTTACAGATTTTAGATTCATTTTCTTTACTTGAGTTTTATCGAAACTAAATGGCCATCGTACATCACGTAAAGTTAATAAATTCACTTCATTAAAACGATCAAAAATAACTTTATCAATTTTAACAATATGACCAGGGAACGAATTACTAGCAATTGCCGAAGACTTATCCTTAGATAAGGCCAATTCGGCTAACCACGTTTTACCTTCCCCTTTGACTTTGAGTTTCATTTTTATTTTAACCGTCGGCGCTTGCAAACCATTTTTTTCTTTGTCTCTTAAATTCGAACTAAGAACTTCTTGGACTTTCAGATCTGAAATTGCAGATAATACCTCGCGAATTCGATTTTGATCCAATAACTCTGTTGCTATATTCGAGCTTTGCCACTTCCCTTCTTTGGAAATAAGTTTTGTTGTGCCTTTTGGATTTTGAAATTCAACTTCTTCGACTTCTGCGATCCTTGCACGTAAAAATCTTTTATCCCGAAAGTCGGAAAAATTTTTCCCTGCATATGATTGCCAGCTGGGGTTTGCTACGAAAATTTTTTTCTGATTTTTCATCCGTAGAAAAGGATTTCCTTCAAAATTCTTTTCTGCAGAGACTTCGGTCTCTTCCAGTGAGCCCGTTGTCGATTTCAATGAAATGATGCTAGAATTTGGACCAAAACCATAAGCTTTATCATCACTGCCATCGCCTTCCTTAATCATCTCTTTGGTGCGCTCTTCAAGTAAGCTTCCAATAAAGCTTTCAATACTTTCGTTATCGGCAATATCCTGGATGGGCTCTTTAATTTCCCAGCCATCAACACTTCGCTCAAGAATCATTTTTTCTTTTGAATTTTGAATCGTGATTAAATTAACTTGGTCTTTCGATAGACTAAAGATCTTTGATTCTTCATTTTTTCTTTTTTCATCATGATCTTTTTTATATATCTCAAAAAAATAAGTGTAACTACCCAGGACAACAGCAAGGATAAATAAAATCCATGTGCTAGAAAATTTTTTCATTTAAATCCTTTCTTAGGCATGCCTTCTTCTAAACCATAGACCAATACTGGTCACCAGCATCAACAGCGGCAGTGGAATAACAAATCCAAAAAAGAAAGCAGCTTGTTTAAAACTGGATGGGCTTAATTCAGTTCTGGTGATCTCTTTTGGAGTGATGCTGATCAGGTTTTCTTCTTTGCTTAAGAAGGCCAAAGTATTTAACATTAAATCGCGATTCAAATTTTGCATCAAAAATTGATTATTAAAAAAATCGGCATCACCGAAGACAACGAGTTGAAATTCCTTGGCCCCTTCTTCTGGGTTACCGGCAGTTACAGGAAACTTACCTTTGGCAGCAATCGCTAAAGTAAATGGTCCTCGCGGTCCGCCCCCACCCATTTTTAAATCTTTCATTGAAATTGAATTAGCTGAAGTTTTAACTAGCTCAGTTAAGGTTAAACCCGTGGGAATGGTCGTCGCTTTGGCCAAAGACATTGGTCGTTGATACAAAGTCATTTCATTTTGAATAAATACTTTGGTAATTTCATGTTCTTTCGAAAATTCATTTGCAAATGTCACACGAGGATCGACTCCTCCCTGCCCACCCAGATCCACAATATTGAAAATAAAGTTTTGTTGAGACTCAATACCTACGAATTTTAAAAAATCCTCAAGGCCGGCTGGGGTTCCTTCCAGCGCAATCAGAAGATTCCCTCCACCCTTAAGATATTCTTTTAAGGCTTTCACTTCAAATTCTAAAAAATTTTGAGTAGGTCCCGCAACCACCACAAGATCAGCATCTGCTGGCGCTTTTGGCTCACTGTTGATCGCCCAAGTTTTAACTTTATAATTATTTCCTTCCAGCAAGCCTTTCAGCTGAAATAAACCATTGGCTTCCCGGCTCTCGTCTAAATTGTACTCTTTATGGCCCATAGTAAAATAGACATTTTTTTCATTTTCCCGAGAAACTTTAACTAAGGCCGAAGTGATTTCTTGTTCATCAATTTTATCAATACGATTCTTTTTTCCCTTATAGGTCAAAAAAACAATCCCTGTGCCTTTATCAACACCAAATTCTTTGGCCATATCAGGATGCTCATTCACCTCGACGAAATCCAAGTTAATTTTGCTGGTAAAATCCTGATATTTTTTTATAAGCTCACGGAAAGCCGATCTATTTTCTTCGGCTCCCTCTTGCCCCTTTTTATAAAAAAAGATTACTTTTAATTCCGAGTCCAAATTTTTAACAAGCTTAATGGACTGCTCTGATAGGGTATTCTTTTGTGCTGCTGAAAAATCCCAGGTCGCGATATTGCGAACACCCAGGAAATTAATTACAACCATTAAAAAGAAAAACATCAAAATCATCACGCCTGTATTCATTCCGTGTTTGGTCGTTTTCATCGAAAAAATTTCTTTAAAGAAAATGCGATCAACAAATAGTGCTGCCGCAAAAAATAAAACAATCAGACCAACAAAAATCCAAAGATAGGGAACCCAGGTACCCAAAATAAAACGGGCGACACCAAAAGCCAATAAGGACAAACCTGAAAAAAGGAATGATAATTTACCAAGTTTACTCACAATTACCTCCACCGATTTGATTCAACAACTCTTTCGCATAAAAATACGAAGAGAGCGCAAATACTAAATAGAAAAATGATTGCACTGGAACGAATTGTTCCTTCAACCAGTCCCGCCAAATGAGTATTTAAAGAAATGTGTTCGAAAATCTGACGTGCTGTTTGACCGTCCACGGCCTCAACGCCCATACCCACCAGCCAAATAGAAATATTCAAAAGCACAGAAGCCACGTAAGCGATCAAGATACTCTCTGTAAGACTAGAACAAAACAAGTTCATCGCCGCATAAACCGCTCCGACAAGGAAAATACCAAGGTAAGCCACAATCAGTGGGCCCCATTGGACCGTCGCAAAAGTGGCCGTCGCCAACGGGTAAAGAAAAGCTAAAAAAACCAGAACAAAAACAACACCAAGTGCTGCAAAAAATTTTCCAAATACAATATGGAGGGAAGTCACCGGAGACGTCAGTAATAAATCAAAGGTTCTGAGTTTTTTTTCTTCAGCAAAAAGCTTCATCGTCAAGGCCGGCACAACAAAGATCAGCATCAAGTTTAAATAGGACAACAAGCGAAGAAAAACTCCATAATGGATATTCATCTGTTGCGATGGCACTCCTGGTGCTGCCACCATGGCGCTCATATTTCGGATAAACTGCGATAAACTTAATGAATAGGTTAAACTAAAAATTAATGTGAAAAGAAATGCGATTAAATAAAAATTGGGGCTTCCCAAAAAACCTTTCAATTCTTTTTGGCAAATGGTCCACGTGCCTTTCATACCTCGCCCCCTTTATCTTTCCCATAGGTCAATTTCAAAAAGACGTCTTCTAAATCCATCCGAGTTGGACTGAGCTCAAGCAAACCCAAACCTTTTTCTACTAGTCGTGAACTAATGGCTTCGATGGTCTCATCTTGTTGACCACCCAAATCCACCTTCCATTCACGATGACTGGCTCCGCTATCAATATTCAAAACTCCGGCAATGTCGGCGATTACCGATTTGAGGTCAGTCACTTCTTTACGTAGTCGAATAAATAATCGACTTTGTCCTTTTTCCAATTTTGCAAGATTATTGATTGTATCTTGAGCGACGATTTGACCTTTACTGATAATAATTGCTTTTTCGCAAACCGCTTGCACTTCTGATAAGATATGTGTCGATAAAATAATCGTGTGCTGTCCTCGCAACTCTTGAATCAATTCACGAATTTCAGCGACCTGTTTCGGATCCAATCCAACTGTTGGTTCATCCAAAACTAAAACTTCAGGATCTGAAACAATAGCTTGCGCAATCCCAACTCTTTGTCGAAAACCTTTTGATAAATTTCCAATTAAACGATTTTGCACAGAACCCAAATTTGTTTTTTCAATCGCTCGTGAGACAAAAGGTTTTATTTTATCTTTGCTAACTTCCTTAAGGCGAGCGACGTATTCAAGATAATCCACCACATACATATCTGTGTACACCGGCGGCACTTCAGGCAAATAACCAATACGCTTTTTAACTTCGATTGGATTTTCATACACATCGAATCCTGCCACAGATGCTGAACCACTTGTCGGCGCCATAAATCCTGTAATGATTTTCATTGTTGTTGACTTACCAGCTCCATTTGGGCCTAAGAAACCAACTACATCACCTTTTTTTACTGTAAAATTGAGATTATTGATTGCCCGGTAGGGCCCGTAATCTTTGCATAAGTTTCGCACTTCAATCACGTGTTCTCTCCTCTATTTTTGATTATTTGGGGCCTGTCCTCATGAGGACAGGCCCTAAGATCTTCGTTTTGATGTGGTTTTCTTGTCAAGAGCTCTTTTCATAGTGAAAATTGAAGTTTTTTTCGGAATGATAATTCACTTTTCCAGTGGCATCGCCTTTAATTGGCCTGACAAATCTTACTTCAGCCATAATCACATTTAATCGAGCTCCATTTTGTAAGCCTTTTGAACCTAAAGATTCTTCAGCCAGCCACCGCGACACCTCTTGCAATTCCTTGGGATTTAAATTTTGATTTTTCTCGCGATGAATAATGGCATGGGCTCCAGGATAATCTCGCAAATGGAGCCAAAAATCCCAAGCTCGTGCTCGACGCAATAGGGCCAAATTATCCTTTGCCGATTTTCCCATAAAAACCACCACTCCCGAGGGCAAAGTTTTCTTCCGCGATCGCACGCTCTCTTCAGAATCTGAAATCTTATGTTTCTTTCGCTGGCCCTGCTGAAAATTTTCACTGCTAAAGGGCTCTGCAATGATTTCTCCGCCTTCAATCCTCGAAATTTTAGATTCTAAAACATCGATTTCAAGTTTCAATTTTTCTAATCGCAGTTTTGCGCCTTCATTTTTCTTCAGATTTGATTTTGCTTTTTCAAAACATTTTTCTCGATTCCAGGTTGTGGATTTTTTGAAATCCAAAAAAATTTCCTGCGACGTGTTCTTAAAATTTTCCAAAGACTTCATTTTAAGCTCTTCACCAAGAAGATATAATTTTTTTGCCTCATCTTCATTCTGTAGAATTTTATTAGAAATTTCTTGAGTGGCTTTGAGCTTTTTTTTCAAATCTTTTTTTATCCCCTCAAGGGGATGCGTCCCTCGCTTCATATTGACGTTTGGCTTTTGTTCAGCATCGAACCACTCCTGAAGCAGAGTCTCGGGACCTCGCAAGCCTTTCATATCTCCTTCATCCATGTCGTATTTTGCTTCGAGAGCCTTCCATGGTAGCCACGAAATAGTCTTGCCTTCAGCACTTATCCTTAAATTGGACCTTCGGGGAACAAGATGCATTTCGAGGTCACAGGACTTGTTTTTGTTTTGAAATGAGATTTCTACAGCTCGACCAAACTCAGGGCGAACAGCGATTTTGCACAGGTAAAGATTTTTGCCATGAGAGTTCAAAAATAGTCCGGCTGGCCTGGTGATTTTCGTTTTGAGCCAAGAACTTTTTTCAGATTGAATTAAAGCGATAAAGGGACGTTGATTTTCCAAATCCAAGATGAGCCAAAAGGTTTTTTGCAAATAAAGGCCAAGCACTAGCCCCCGTTCATGCGAATAAACCTCTTGTAGCTGGGCTCCATCTACTCTGGGGGCTATCCATTCAATCAACTTTTCTAACTCGACTTGGTTCATACTTTTCATTCCTTCAATCTGCCTGACCAAAATCGACAAGACTATGGTTGACGTAAAGCACACAACAAATACTCCGATAGGAGTTGCATGGAAAATCGTGATCGACTGCTACATCTGTTAAGCGAAGCTCTCAGGGATGAATCAAATCCTCATGAAGATGGAGGCGAACTTGTTCATCGAGTCGTACAAACTTACATCAAAGATATTATTCAATCAGGCTACGTTCCGACCTTCGCATTAGGTGAAGTGATCGAAGACCTCGAAATTGAAGCTGTCGGCATGTACCGAAAATTGACCTATGGTCATTATGACCTAAAAGAATTTCGCTTAAAAAGACGAGAAACATAAAGCGGACCAAAACCACAGCGATCTGGTAAATAAATCAAACCAAACTTCGTCTTCTCTGCTCCCGATAAAGAATCAGAATTAATTTCGTCGACTTCAACAAAATCGCCACGCTTTTCAAGAAGCCTTCCCACCACTCCGTCATTCTCTTTTGGATTCAGTGAGCAGGTCGAATACACCATTAATGATTCAGGCTTCAGCGCAAGGAAGGCGGCACTCAACAAAGCATACTGCCTTTGCTCAAGCCCCTTTGGTCGCTTCGGTGACCAATCCTTTATGGCCTTGGGGTCGGACAGCACATGTCGCTCTCCAGAGCAGGGAACGTCCAAAAGGATTCGATTAAAACTTTCCGGTTCACGCAGGCCATACTGAACACCATCTTGTCCTTTAATCCAAACACGTGATCGAATCTGGCGAGGGACATAATTCTGTATAACTTTCTTAAGTCTTTCGCGGCGGTCAGTGGAAACATCATTGCAAATGATTTCCCCAGAAGTTTTTAACATTTCAATTAAAATTAAACTTTTTCCGCCGGGAGCCGCGCACATATCAAGAACGCGATGACCGTCCTCGACCTGCAGTGCTTTTGCGGCGAAAATACTAGCCGGATCCATGACATAAAAATCAAGAAGATCACTTTCTACTCGATGAGGAACAATTTTTTTTTCGTCAAGAAAGAATCCTTCTAACAAAGAATTCCACTTCTCTGAAGAAAGTTGATGAAAATCCTGTTGCTGCGATTGTTGCTCGGTCAACCAACCATTCCGCCGAGCCATTTGAGTTTCGCCTTTAAGTAAAGCTTGATTTAAAATCGGCCAACGTTCTTTAAAAAGCTCAAGATAGAATTCTTGAAATTGATCATGGCTCACGACGACTCTCTGCTGAAGGCAAGGCCAAGCCAGTTTTTTTTAAAATTGGAAACTGGCAAATAAATTCGGCGCCTTTTCCCACCTCACTCTTCAACTGCACACTCCCACCATGACTTTGCATAATATGTTTAACAATGGCTAGGCCCAGCCCCGTTCCTCCGTGATCACGAGAACGACCGCTGTCAATGCGGTAAAATCTTTCAAATAATCGCGCATGATGCTGTTCGGGAATTCCTGGTCCATCATCGATTACATGAAGAATGACCTGAGCACCGACAACTTCTTCCCACTGCACGTGAATATTTTTGCCATTAGGAATATATTTAATTGCGTTGATAATCAAATTTCTTAAAACTTGTTCGACTTTTCCCGCATCCGCTTCGAAAGGTTGGACGTTTCCGCGAACATGAATAACTTGGTTCTTTTCTCGCGCTAACATAGAGAGCTCACTGATGACCTGTTCAGAAATTTGTAAAGGATGAATGCTTTCAATTTTAAGCTCGGAATTCGCTTCAAGTGTAGATAAACTCAACAAATCATTCACAAGATCAATAAGTCGATCGACATTTTTGCTAATGATTTCAACGAAACTAAATGCCTGATCGGTGTTTTGTTGTCTTAAATCATCTTTAAGAGTTTCCACATAACCTTTAATCGAAGTCAGCGGAGTTCTGAGCTCATGAGAAGCATTTCCGACAAATTCAATGCGAATTTTTTCGGCTTTCTTTAAATCCGTAATATCATGAAAAACTCCAAGCACGCCGTAAATATCCATGGATTTGTATTTTCTTAGTGGCGCCAAGGAAATTGAAAAATCTCTTGGTAAATTATCCAGCTGAGTAGTGAGTTTTAAATTCACTCTTTGAATTTTTTTTTCATCAATCACACGACGAAAACTTTGATAGATTTCTGGCGCGCGAAAAATCTGCGTGAGTTTCAAATTGGCTTGCTGCATTTGGGATGCGTTCAGAAAATTCGATGCAAACTGTGAATTAAAATAAAGAGCTCTTTCGTCAAGGCTTACACTCAAAAGTCCTTCCTGCACCGCGCTCATAAAAGCTTGAGTTTCTTCTCGTTCTCGTTGCAGCTGTTCTTTTTTCTTTTTTAATTTACGTGAAATGTGATCTAAAGCTCGTTCAAAATCCGAGAACTCTCCGTCTTTTTGATCAAAAATATCTTCGACGTCCAAAGTTGGCAAATCAGCATATTTTTTTTTACTCGATAGACGTAGCGTTTTAATCAAAAGTCGGTGCACCGGAAAGGTGAACCGAAATGAAGTCATAATAGCCACAAGCAAATTGACGATAAAAAATGTAATAAAGAAAAACCACAATGTCTTTGGTTTTTCATCACTTAAAGGAACCAAAGCGATAAATAAGAAAACCAAAATCACATTGTAAGCTAAAGTTTGAATAATGAAATATCGAAAATAGATTCCCCAAGGAAAACGGATCATCTTCATGTCAATTCCAATTTGACTCTGTAACCAACTCCTCGAATAGTTTCGATATGCTCGCCCCACTCCCCTAACTTTTTTCGAAGACCAAAAACGTGGGTATCAATCGTGCGGCCAACAACACTGATTCCTTCTCCCTGCACATTTTCAATAAGGTATTCTCGAGTTAAAACACGTCCCTGATTTTGCACCATGATTGAAAGAAGTTTAAATTCTGACGGAGTCAGATGAAGTTTTTCTGAATTCATTGTCACTTCGTAAGTGGCAAAATTAATCGCCAAAGAATCCAGCTCAAATAGGTCCTTTTGAGTGGCTGCATTTACGTCAGCTCTTCTCAATAAGGCTCGAACTCTGGCCATAAATATATTCGGATCAAAAGGTTTTGTTAAATAATCATCTGCACCTTTTTCAAGTCCTTCGACAATATCCAGAGGTTCGGTTTTTGCGGTCACCATCAGCACGCGCGTATCTAATTTTTCCGTACGGATTTGTTGCAATAGCTGAAGGCCATTCGCTCCTGGCAACATCCAATCGAGGATCAAAAGATCAAATTTGGTTTCCAACATTTCCTGTTGGGCTTGTTCGACGGAAGCACTTTCACGAACCTTATAGCCCTGTCTTAACAAGTGCAGACACATCAGTTCGCGGATTTCCTTTTCATCTTCCACAACCAGAATATTCATTAGTCTATCGGTCATAAATTCCACCGTGACGAATGTCTTGCCCTGTTATGGCGTAAATGACGTCTTCGGCGATATTGGTGGCATGATCGCCCAGTCTCTCAAGATTTCTTGCCATCAAAATGACATCCAAAGAGGCTTCAATATCTTGGGAGTTTTTTTTCATATGTTCGGTGAGGTCATTAAAAACTTGATTCTTGTTTGTATCAACTTCATCGTCCATAAGAAGAATTTTTTTGGCAAGTTCGACATCGCCACGAACAAATGAATCCAAAGACTCCTTCACCATTTTCCGGACCACTTCCGACATTTTCACCAAGATTTGAGCTTGGGGAACTGGACTTCGTTTTAAGTAATCCTGCGCCGTGAAAGCGATATTCGCTGCTTGATCGCCCATTCGCTCAAGATCTGTATTGATCTTGATGATCGACATAATCATACGAAGATCTTTGGCGACCGGACTTCGCTTTGCAAGAATTTGAATGCAAAAATTATCGACGCGGACTTGATCTTCATTGATCTGGTCTTCTATCTTATGCACATCTTGAAAACGATGCTCTTCTTTTTTTAAGAGCGCCAAAATCACTTCATGAAGTGCTTTCTCGACGTGACCGCCCATCATCAGGATATGTTTTTTCAATTCATCTAATTGTGCATCAATGGCTCTTTCCACGTTGTCCTCACCCCATGGAATTAAACGCAGTTAAGAACAAAAGTAAATCACCTTTTTGTTAGGGTGTGGCTAAGACGCGCCCTCTAAAAATGCATGCCCAAGGCAATCATGGCTTTTTCCGAGGTTTTCGAGATCAAAGAATGATTTGGCCCCAGATCAGTACGCAAATAAATGAGTGAAAAGTTTGTCCCTCGAGCTGGTTCATAGGAAATAGCCACAATTTGTGATTTGACGTCTGAAGCATCAAGTTTTGTGGCCGGATTCAACTGATCTGCACGCAGTCGCAAGGAGTAAAAATCATTGAAACTCCATCGCAAAGTAAAGCTTCCGCCCTGACCCTCTATTGACTGGTTTATGATGCTGCTTAAATCTAAACCTTCAGCAATACCCAAAGCCTTAATTGCTCTTGAGCTGTCTCGCGTTTTATATAACTCAATAGCAGCCTGAATAGGCTCCCAAGCATAGGCAACTCGAAAAAGCTGTCGTTCCTTTTTGCTGATTTCGGTATCATCGTCATCATAAGCGCCCTGCAGATAGCCCGCAGAGGCCTGCCATGTTTCATCTTCAAACCACAGGATCAGCTGAATGTCTTTTTTGGGCCCTTTTTCAGCTTCGACGGCGGATTCTCCATTCATTGCTGATAAACTAAGTCCGAACCTTTCATTTATATTCCAGTGGGCATTAAAACCCAATTCTGATGTCGACAAGTATTTATAGCGCCGAAGGGCCGGGAAACTGGCATCACCCCAAAACTGAAAATCCCAAAGTTCCTCGCTGACTTCGTTCCAAGGATTCCCGATCAATCCGGCCTCGATCCAAAAAGAGTTCGAAAAAAAGGATTTCAATATAACTGCCGCTTTTTGGGCTTCGACTTGAAATTTTTTACTCGTCGCGTCCCGATTATCTGTGCCTCGGAGGACAAGCTGAAAAGAATTCCCTTCGGCCCGAGTGACTTCGAATGAAGCTTTTAAGTTAGGAATTTCAAATACCGAGGCCCCTCGCATAGCAGTGGGTTGGGAAACCAAATTCAGGGCGACTCCCACTTCCAGATCGGATTCGAAGTTAGATTGATCTTCTAAAGGATCAGCCCACAATCTTGGTGAAACCAAACAGGTTATTAAAAATAATTTTATATTCAAATTTTTTATAAAATTAACCGTTGTTCGCATTTTAACCTCATCCCCAGTCTGCCGAATATCTCGGCGACTTGCAATCACTGTTAAAATAGGGCATCAAAAAAGGACGGCAGTACGGAGGTTCTTTGAATCAAATCTTATCGGCAATCGATGTCGGGTCTAATGCAATTCGCATGATGATTGCGGCCCATCGCAATGGTCGCATCGTCGAGATTAAAAAATTCCGCTCTCCTGTGCGTCTTGGTCGGGATGTTTTTGAAAATGGTTCGATTACGGAACAAACATTTAAAGAAGTCGCTGAAACATTTTTGCAATTTGCTCATTTGAATAGGAAGTACAAAGTTCATTATGGCCGATCCGTAGCCACAAGTGCGGCTCGCGAAGCTAAAAATGGCCAGCAACTCGTCAAATATATTCTGGAAAAATCTCATATCAAAGTTGAAATTATTGACGGAATGGAAGAAGCAAAATTGATTTTTAAAGCCGTGCAGAAGGAAATTGATCTTGAGGGTCGTCACGCGCTACTTATCGATATCGGCGGAGGCAGCGTTGAAGTCTCTTTGGCTCAAAATGCAAAAATGAAAGTGACGCAAAGTTTCCCAATGGGAACGGTACGCATTCTGGATCAACTTAAAAAAAGAAAACTGCACGAAAAGTCTTTAAAAGTTTTAATTGGCGATTTTATGCCACCCCTTTCTCATTTCATTGAAAAAAATATTTCCGGTTTACCAATGGATTTCGCGGTCGGAACCGGCGGAAATTTGGAATGCATGGCCCGCCTAAAACTCGACTTACTTCACAAAACACC
>ERZ1292625.2218-Hain-H41-01um-R1-2218-length-18828-cov-19_pt1 | contig 18828 bp, 18 predicted proteins | sample MGYA00564400_ERZ1292625 | MGnify/ENA primary metagenome ERZ1292625 (study PRJEB36523, sample SAMEA6512639) | groundwater metagenome | collected 2019-01-08 | study: AquaDiva: Metagenomics assemblies of 32 groundwater samples
GTTCTCAATGCAGAGCGGATGGTCCGTGAGAAATACGATTGGGATATCATCGCCCTTCACATGGATCGGTTATATAAGGAAATTGCGCGCCCATGAAACGACTCCTCATCACGACGGGGATATTCGCTCCCGATATCGGCGGTCCTGCATCATATGCGCGGTCGCTGGCGACTTATCTGGCATCCCAAGGAGTTGAGGTTTCAATTGTTACCTACTCGTCCGTTACCCGTCACGCAGATGATAAAACGCTCCCGTTCCGGGTCTATCGAATATGGACGAAATTGCCGTGGGGAATCCGTCATATGCTTTTCTTCTTGCGCGTATTGATGCATGCGCATCGCGCGCAAGGGATTCTGACACTCAACGCGGTTTCGGCAGGAGTTCCGGCGGCCTGGGCGGCGCGGCTCACTGGCAAACCGCTGGTCGTTAAGGTGGTGGGAGATTATGCATGGGAAATTGCCGTTCAAATCGGGCATACATTTCTGATGATTAATGAGTTTCAAAAATCCTCAAAGTCAGGACGCATTCGTAGATTGGACCGTCTCCAGCGATGGGTATGCCGTCGCGCCAAGCGCGTCATTGTCCCTTCAAAGTATCTTGCGGACCTTGTAGAAGCCTGGGGAGTGCCACAGGAGCGAATCTCCATTATTTATAACGGAGTTGCTCTGGAGCCCGTTTTGGCCTCCAAGGAAGAGGCAAGGCGGCATATTGGGGTTTCGGGGAACATCATTCTCACGGCGGGCCGACTGGTGCCGTGGAAGGGATTTCGCATGCTCATCAAGCTGATGCCACAACTGCTCCAGGTGAACCAGTTCTTCCGTTTAGTCATTGTCGGGGACGGTCCTGATATGGCGATGCTCCGGTCGGTGGTGCGCAATTTGGGGCTTGAACGCAAAGTATATCTGGTCGGTCGCCGGACCTCCGCCGAGATGGCACGGTATCTTGCCGCTGCCGATATGTTTGTTCTCAACACCGGATACGAAGGGTTTTCACATCAGGTATTGGAGGCCATGAGTGCGGGCGTACCTGTCATCACCACATCTGTTGGCGGCAACCGCGAGATTGTGGTGCAAGGACAGAACGGATTTTTGGTGCGTTACAACGATGAATTTAATCTCGTTGAAGCCATCAAGACGCTTTGGCGCCAGACCGAATTGCGTGACCATCTTATCGCCAATGGCCGCCATACCGTTGCGGCGTTCAGCATCGAAAAGATGTACGAGCAGACGCAGAGGCTACTAAATGAATTGGTATGAACTTGTTAATGATATCGGGCGACCGTTCGCTCGCCGCCGGCAAGCAGGGCGCGTTCTATAACACGCTCTCGGAGCTGCACAAGCACTTCGACCGCGTTGATGTTATCTGTCCGCATGTGCCGGTTGCACGCTACGATATGTCGGTGTTTGGCAATGTGTTTGTTCACCCTTCTCCCTGGCCATTCATTCTCCAACCTCTCTGGATTTGGCATAAGGGCCGCAACATTATTAGAAATTCGAAATTAGGTATTCGAGATTGGTTTGCCACTGTTCACGACTATGCTCCTTTTTACAACGGCATCGGTGCGCGACTCTTGCACTGGACAACCGGGCTCCCGTATCTTCTCGAGGTGATGCACATACCGGGCGTGCCGCGCGCTTCCGGTATTCGTGAATGGTTCTACCGGCGGCTGACTCATATGTTCATTGCGTTGGATGTGCGACCAGCGAGGGCTGTTCGCGTGATTAACGAACATCAGACGCCAAATTTTTTGGTAGCGGCAGGTGTGCCGTGTGAAAAGATACTACACATTCCCGCCTTCTATATAGATTTGGGTATCTTCAAGCCGACTGAAGCACTGAAACGGTACGATATCGCGTTCGTCGGACGCATGGTGAAGAACAAGGGGATTCACATTTTTCTCGATGTCATAGAGCGCACCGGGCTGATCGGCGTATGCGTCGGCGACGGACCCCTCTTGTCGTGGGCGCGCTGCGAAGCGAAACGGCGCGGTCTGAAGATCCATTTTCCGGGATTTGCGAAGGACAGCGCCGAAGTGGCCCGTTATCTGAACGAATCCCGATTACTTCTGATGCCGTCTCTTAATGAAGGCGGCCCGCGAGTCGTACTCGAAGCGATGGCATGCGGCGTACCAGTTGTTGCGACTCCGGTCGGCATTGTTCCCGATGTCTTACCGCCCGAATGTATTGAGGAGTGGAATGTTGATGATATTGCCGACAAGGTGCGCAATATCCTGCACGATGAATCGCTGTATCAGCGATTGTCGCAACAGGGGGTTGTTACCGTTGGCCGATTCGAGCGCGTTGCCGCCATAAAGGAATATGCCGATGCGCTCAAGCTACTGGCTAACTCCTGATGGCTAAATCCCTACTCATTATCACGCAAAAAGTTGACGAGAACGATGATCTTCTCGGCTTTTTTGTATCATGGATTCGGGAGTTTTCCGGCCACTTCTCCCGCGTGGATGTCATCACGCTTGGCTCGGGCGCATATGAATTACCCGCTAATGTTCATGTGTATTCGCTGGGAAAGGAATCCGGCACTTCGAAACCGCTACAGGCGTTCCGGCTTGTGAAGCTGCTCTTGAAGTACACGCGGGAATGCGATGCGGTATTCGCGCATATGTCGCCCGTATTTGCGATTCTCGCTTGGCCGTTTACCGCCCTGCGCCGCACGAAATTAGCGTTATGGTATCTACACCGTTCCCTGACTCTCAAACTTCGCATTGCAATGGCGATGGTGGATACACTGGTGACTGCAGATGCTGACAGTCTCACTGTAAAAAGCCCGAAAATTATCGCTGTCGGACATGGCATTGATGTTGTGCGGTTTGCTGTACCACAGCACCGGTATGATATATCATACCGGCCGTTGCGCATCTTGTCGGTCGGGCGACTCTCGTCAATCAAAGGGTTCGAAACGCTCATCCGGGCCGCGGCTCGATTGCGGGATGATGATGTCGCGTGCGAGGTGCGCATTGTCGGCAAAGCGGTCATGCCGGATGACCACCGGTACGAGGAGCAATTGCATGCATTGGTGGCGCGTCTTGGCGTAGCCGACAGCGTGCATTTCTTCGGGTTTGTGCCTTATCGCGATATAGCTGTCCATTACCGATGGGCCGATATCGTTGTCGGTTGTACGCCGACCGGAGGTATAGATAAAGCGGTACTTGAAGGGATGGCGGCCGGATGTGTGATTGTGACATCAAATACCGTAATGAGAAAATATATTGCCCCGGAATATGCGGATGACTGCATATTCCGACATGATGACCCAATAGACCTTGCCGGTAAGCTGGAACATTTGCTTTCGGCCGATGTAAGTAGCATCGGGAGCGGTATGCGATATGTGGTCGCACGGGACCATAACCTATCGGTCACCATCGGAAAAATCATTGAACTCTTATGACAAGACCTCTCCGCATTCTCTATGTTGGATCCTATAAACCGACCTATCCTCGGAACAGGGTATTCATCGAAGGCTTGCGCAAAGACGGCGCAATCGTTACCGAGTGCAACGAACGGAGCGACGGGTATTTGAAATACTTCAGATTAGCGTTCCGGCTCATTTGGCTTCGCGGAACCTACGATGTGATGTTGGTCGGTTTTCCGGGACAAGAAGTCATGTTTGTTGCGCATCTGTTTACCACGACACCTATCGTGTTCGATGTGTTCACCTCCCACTATATGGGGTATGTGCTCGACCGAGCCTACTATAAACCGGGAAGCTTGCGGGCACAAATCTATCGCTTTCTGGATCGGTGGTCGTGCCGTCTGGCTGATGCCGTGGTACTGGACACGAATGCGCATATTGATTTCTTCGTGAACGAATATGGATTACCACGCGAGAAATTTCATAGAGTATTACTCGGCGCAAATACCGATTTCCATTTTCCACGGCTACAACAGAAGAAGGCAGGGGAGTTATTCACCGTACTTTTTTGGGGAAGTTTTATTCCACTCCAGGGTACCGAATATATTATCCGAGCCGCAGAACTGCTTCGCGACGAGCCGATTCGTTTTATTCTTATTGGAGACGGGCAAAAGCGCATCCGTGATATGGAAGAAGTATCGCGACACAATCTCGACCATGTTGAATTTCCCGGCAAGGTCAGCGATGAGCGGCTCGTTCAATATATCCGTGATGCTGATATCTGCCTGGGGGCATTCAGCGACGGTCAAAAAGCGGACATAACGATCCAGAATAAGATATTCGAAACATTGGCCTCTAGGAAACCATTGCTTACCGTGCGAACAACCGCGCTCAACGAACTTCTTGCTGATGGCGTTCATTGTCTATTGTGTGAGAAAGCTAATCCTATAGATTTGGCCGAAAAGGTAATCCGTCTTCGCGATGACGAGCACCTCCGAAATGCAATTGCCGACAATGGCTACCGATTATTCCGAGAGCGCCTTACCGAGGAACGGATCGGGAGCGAGTTGTTGTCACTCATCACAACCCTATGCGCGAAATACTGATTACCGGATTTCCTTATGTACGCGAACGGTACTTTGCGACTTTTCGCCATTGGCCTAAGCCCAACGGGGTGTCGTTTCTGCTGCCAACGGAGTGGATCGCCAAAGGTGGCAAGGTTGTTTTTCGCCCGCCCACTGATGCGAATGTTGCGACGACTCGGGCGTACTTTCACCACTCCCATTACCCGTTGATCGGGGGTCTTCTGAAAGGGTTCATGCCGGGATTTATCCCTCACCTCTGGCACCATCGCCGCGAAGTGAAATTGGTGTACAGTTGTAGCGAGCCAACACTTCTGACAACCTTGTATCAGGCGCTTTGGTCAAAAATGTTAGGGAAAAAACATGTATGCTTCACCTGGGAAAATCTTCCATATGCCCGCAAGCTTCACGGAATATCCCGGTTCATGCATATCGCTCTCCTGCGCCTGAATTTGGCCCTTTCAGACGGCCTTATATGCGGTAACCAGGCGGGAGCGGACATCCATCGCCGATACACTGCAAAACCTATTGCAGTGATACCCATGAACGGGCTCGATCCGGATCAGTTCCACCGACTCGAACCTCGAACCTCGAGTCTCTCGTCTCGCATCGTATACGCGTTTGTCGGGGCGATTGGGTACCGCAAGGGAATTCAGAATATTCTCAAAGCGTTACCCTCGGTAATTAAACGCGTCCCAAGCGCGCATGTTATCATTGCGGGGGCGGGTGAGTATGAACAAAATATTGATGCTCTTATAGGCGAGTTGGGACTGTGTGATCGTGTCACGCGTCTGCCGTGGGTCGAGCAGAAAGAATTAGTTCAGTTGTTGTCGGCGTCCGATGTGTTTCTTTACCCCAGCATCCCACACGGCGGATGGACGGAGCAGTTTGGCTACTCAATGGCGGAAGCATCCCTCATGGAACTACCAGTTATTGCTACGCATACCGGCTCAATCAGCGATGTTGTTCGCGATGGTGAGACAGGTCTTCTGATTCCGCCTGGCGACACTAAAGCGCTTGAGGATGCCATGATTCGTTTGGGCACTGATGCAGAGCTTCGGAGTCGCCTCGGTCACTCGGGTCGCGCCTACATATCAGGACAGCTTTCTCACGCCATCGTTGCGAATAAGTTCTACGATTTTTTCCATGCCATTATGGGCGGTGCAAATAGTAGATAGCGGCTTCCAAACGACGAGCGAATATAGTATCGTGATGCAGTCATGAATGAGCTTGCCGCAAAAAAAGTACTATTGGCAATACCCGGAGGGTCGCTTTTTACTGACCCATTTGTGCGCGCGTTCGAACGACTGCATTTTGAATGCAAGGTCTTCGACTACAGACAAGGAGCGGTATTTACAAGCCCTACGGTTCGCCGAATACTCAACCGTTTCCCATTTCTGAAGTTCATAAAAAAGCGGAGAGTCGCGAAGACAAATCGTCGCCTCCTTAAGTTAGTTGAGGAGTTTAAGCCAACTTACTTTTTTACCCAAAAGGGCGAAAACATATACCCGGAGACAGTCAGGAGTATTGGGAAATCAGGAGTTATCACCATAAATTTCTTTAATGACATGATGAATCTTTGGGATGTTATAAAGAAAATTGCTCCCGAGTATACATATTTTTCGAATCAATGCCATGTGGTGCTACATCGTTTATGGGGCGAGCTTGGTCTGAGGAATTGCCACTACCTCGCGCATTCTGCTGAGCCGTTACTCGAACAAGCGCTTGTGAAAGAAAAAAAATATGACATTTCTTTTATCGGAACATACAACGGTGAAATCTATCCGAATCGCGAAAAATATCTGACGGCCATCAGCGATCTCGGTTTGCATATCTGGGGCAGTGACGGTTGGGCGAACTCGCCGCTGCGCAACCATTTTCACGGGCGCTCTCATGGCGACCAACGGCTGGAGATTTATGCGAACAGTAAAATCGTCGTTGATGTGAACTGGGATGTATGGCCTGCGGAGGGACTTAGTAATCGACCCTTTGAGGTTACCGGCTGTGGCGCGCTTTTCATGACCGACCATGTACGGGAGGATATCAAGCGCGCGTATGCTGAAGGCCAGGAAGTGGTTCTTTTTAAAGATGAAAAAGAGTTACGCGAGAAGGTTCAATATTTCCTGCTACAGAAAGAAGATCGTGAATGTATTGCATTAGCGGGGTATCGCAGAACGGTCAAAGACCACACCTATGACCGAAGGATTGAGCAGATTTTTGACACACTGGAGCACCCCGAAAATTATCTGCACAAATAGATGAATAAATTTTTCTTGAAAATAACACGCCATCTCTTTCCGCTCCTACCGAGGGGAAGGAGTGTGGCAATTCGTCTGGCAACCACTCTCTTCGGGAGGAAATTTGAAGATGTCATAACGCTACCAGATGGCCGAAGGTTCTATATCAATGTCATTTCGACCGTAAAGGAGCACTTATTTTTTTTCAATAAATATGAGGACTACGAAACCCAGCTAGTCAAAAAAATCGTGAAAGCGGGCGACACCGTATTTGATGTCGGGGCAAACTTTGGATGGTATACGATTATTGCTAGCAAACTAGTTGGAAGTACCGGAAAAGTCTACGCCTTTGAGATGGTGCCAGACATCGTGAGCGAGTTTCAGCGGAATATTGATCTCAACAATCTTGGGAACAATATTAGGATGGAGGCTATCGCGCTTGGCGAGCGAACGGGAACCATTGAGTATTTCTATTCTGAAGATCAGGAGATGGGCAACCTCCAGGCAGACATTCTTGTGAAAGGAAGTCGTATGCTCAAGAAGGGTGCTACATCTATGGTGAAGTTGGATGACTATGTTGCCCAGGATGTAATCGAAAAAGTCGATTTTATAAAGTGTGATATTGATGGAGCAGAAGTTCTGTTCTTGAGGGGTGCAAGAAAGACAATTGAGACGAAAAGGCCCGTTATTATCCTGGAGGTAAATGAACGCGCGCAAAAAGCGCAGGGACACTCATGTCGAGAAATATTCGAGGAGCTGGGATGCTTCGGTTATTCGTTTTTCTCTCTCCGTTTTAATCTTCGCCAAATCGAGGCGAATGAGTTTGGGAGGAATTTTAAGGATAATATTCTCTGTTTGCCTGCGGATAAATTACATACTCTGGCCGGACTCCCTAGGATTTCCTAGCTGTTGATAACTGATTTGCCCCCCCCTTAGAACCCGGAGCTATACTTAGGGCATGAAAAGAAAAAATATTCTATGGGCAGCGCTCTTCGGTATGGCCATGTTAGTTATAGGAACGAACTTGGATGTATTCACATCCCTGGCTATGTCCCTTGTTGCCGGCGGCACTAATGATAATGTCTACCTACTACCCACAGGAGGTGGTCATGTATCAGTTGGAGGAGACTCAATCGTTGTAGCTTCGAAATCATCTGACCTGGAGAGTCCTCATGCTGGCCAGATATATTTCAACACGACACTCAAAGAATTTAGAGGCTACACCGGTACCGCTTGGGTTAGTTTTGCAACCGTAGCAACCACTTCTCCGGTTACGGTGCTGGTAGTGGCAGGTGGTGGTGCCGGTGGTGGAAATAACAACAACTATGCTGGCGGCGGAGGCGGTGGAGGTCTCTGTGAACAAACGAACAGGCAGGTTGGAGTCCAAGGCTATACGGTTACGATTGGTGCTGGCGGTACGGGCAATTCCAATGGGCAAGGTGGCAGTGGTGGGAATTCGATTTTTGACACTATAACCGCAATTGGCGGAGGGGGAGGGGGCGCTGGAGCCGGTGGTGATACAGGTGTCGGTGCCAATGGTGGTTCTGGCGGTGGCGGTCGTAGTACCAATGCTGGCGGATCGTCAACGCAGGGAGATAGTGGAGGAGCGATATGCTACGGATATGCTGGCGGCAATCAGACATCCACTGGTGGAGGTGGTGGGGCGGGTGCCGTTGGTGCTAACGGTAATGGTGATTCTCAGGCAGGCGGTAACGGAGGTATCGGTCGGGCAAACTCTATTAGCGGTTCGTCAGTATATTATGCTGGTGGAGGCGGCGGAGGAGGGGATAATGGAGGGAGTACGAGTTCGGGAGGTACAGGAGGCGGTGGGAATGGGGGATATTACCCAAGTGATACGGGCAAAACCACCGGGACTGCGAATACAGGAGGCGGTGGTGGTGGTTCTGCAAAAAATTCTGCCGTCGCAGGTGCTAATGGCGGTTCGGGTGTTATAATTGTTAGCTACCCCACCGGTTCGCTGACTGCTACCGGAGGGACGATTACGGCTTCAGGAGGAAATACTATTCACACATTTACTAGTAGCGGGACATTTGCCGTCACTGGTATATAGCGCAAGAGAGTAAAGAACCACAAAGCCCCATGAGGGCTTTGTGGTTGAGTTTACTACAATAAAATTGTATAAGTCTTAGAGGTGGTCCCGCGGAATATGAAGAAATCTACCAGAAATAATGTGAAGACCAAGCCTTGTAAGAAGATAAGCACCTTTGATGCGCAAAAAAAACAGAAAGGGTGGCTGTTAGAGGTGGTCAGCGATCAGGATAAATTCACCAAGCACCTGCGTGGTCAGGTTTATATGACGGTTATCAACCCGGGTGTCTTTTTGGATTATCACATGCACGCTGGAGCGGATTACTTTGTTACCTGTATCAGAGGCAAGGTTCGGGAGATTATTTACAAAAGCAGGAGAGAGAAGGCAGAGGTTGTCATGGGGGATGGGGATTTCAAAACCGTTTTTCTGCCGAAGTACCATCCTCACGCAATCCAAAATATAGGAAAAGAACCCGCGTACATTCTCGTATATCGCCATCCTGCCTGGTCCCCGAAAATTAAGGAGCAATTTGATATACCACGCAGCAAGATAACCACAGTTGCGGCATGGAGCGAGATTCGGTCTTTTATTCGAAAGTTCAATGAAAAGTAAAATAAAGGCATTCGCAAAGAAGCTGCTTGGTTTTTTCGGTTTGAGGGTGGCGCACATCGATCGGCGGCAGGTTTCTGATGAAAACAAATTGAAATGGCTTCGAGATTTTCGAATTAAAACGGTTATTGATGTTGGGGCAAGCAAGGGCTCTTTCTCGGCCGAGTTTCATGGGATTTTTCCCAAAGCGCAGATTTTTGCATTTGAGCCATTGCCGGATTGCTTTGCTCTGGTGCAGAAGCGTATGGCCGGTATCGCGAGTTTCCAGGCATTCAATATCGCGCTGGGAGATGTCGCCGGAAGCGTTACAATGCACCGGAGTTCGTATTCAGGCAGTTCATCGCTTCGGGAGATGGGAGCGTTGCATAAAGACCTCTTTCCGGTTACCGCAGGTCAGCGGGAAGTTGCGGTTTCCGTCGATACCCTTGACCATGCGTTGAGCGGCTTCAATCTCCAAGAGCCGATGCTGGTGAAGATTGATGTGCAGGGATTTGAGGATAAGGTTATGGATGGTGGGATGGATGTTCTGAAACGGGCGAAGATTGTGCTCGTGGAAACATCCTTCTACGAGCTTTACAAGGGTCAGCCGCTTTTTGACGGCGTGTATGAGTTGCTTAAGGGCCTCGGTTTTGAATACCATGGGTCGTGGGCGCCTGAACTCAAAAGCCCCATTGACGGACGGCTGCTCCAACAAGATAGTGTGTTCGCCCGCCGCGCCGATCTGTGATACCATATTCCAACGGTGAGGCTTTCTATCGTCATTCCGGTCTACAATGAACGCGACACCATCCTCAAAATTTTGGATGCGGTTGATAGCATTGAGATTCCGGATGTAGCAAAAGAGATTATTATTGTTGACGATTATTCAACCGACGGAACGCGGACGATCCTTCAGGGGCTGGAACATCGTTACAAAATCCTGTTCCAATCTCTGAACCAGGGTAAAGGCGCGGCCTTGCGTCGCGGATACGAGGTAGCTACTGGTGACTATATTGTGAATCAAGACGCTGATCTTGAGTATGATCCGGCCGATTACGCAGCACTGTTGCGGCCAATTATCCGAGGGGAAGCAGATGTTGTATTCGGTTCGCGTCGCATGCAACAATCGCGTGTTCAGAATGTGTATAGGAGATATCTCTGGGGTGGGATTGCGCTCAACGCTCTGGTAAACTTCTTGGCAGAAGTGAAAATATCGGATATCTTTTCTGGGAGCAAAGTCTTTCCTCGATCGGCATTGTCGAGGTTGCATATTCGTAGTCGAGGCTTTGAGGTGGAAACCGAGCTGACAATCAAATTGCTCCGCGCGGGGTATCGAGTGGTGGAGATTCCCATTTCATATCACGCCCGGACGATAGCGAAGGGGAAAAAGATTCGTCCGAGCGATGCGATTCGCATTTTGCGGACCGCCATAATAAGCCGATGGCAAATATAAAAAAAATTATATCGCATCACCGGGCCATAACGATCGTTCTTACGCTCGGTTTTTTGGCGAGCATCGCGTACTCGTTTTATTTTCAGGTGAATGTCACGGTTGATGCGCGAGCATACGATAGCATTGCGATTAGCCTTGTTCGGGGGACGGGTTATACGGAAATCACCAGGCCTGATTTACCGGATGCCGCCATTGGTCGGCTTGGGCCTGGGTATGAGTTCTTTCTCGCAGGTATTTATTGGGTTTTTGGACATCAGGTATGGATCGTTTGGATTATACAGTCACTACTCCACACCTTTTCTGCTCTCTTTGTATACTTCTTTGTCCGGCGTTTCTTGAAAGAGCCGGAATGGCCGGCGGTATTGGGCGCCGGCGTGTATATCTTCTTCATTGATTTATTGGAGTTTCCCGCGATGCTTCTCACGGAGACGCTTTACCTCTTTTTGGTGCTATCCGCTCTGTATTACGCCCTCAATTATGTGTCGCATTCACGAGCAAAAGATGTAGTAGGAGCAAGCATTCTATTCACGCTAGCCGTGTTGGTTCGTCCGCCTGTTACCATTGCAATGGTCGTGTTCCTTGGATTTGTTCTTTTCCGCAAACACTATCGTCACGCGCTATATTTTCTTCTGATTTCTGCAATTCTACTCGCGCCGTGGACGATAAGAAACTATTTCAAATATCATCGGCTTATCGTGACGAGCGCTATTATTGGATATGATGTCTGGGTTGGTAATAGCCCGACATCGAAATTCATCGGTGAGCTGACGGCGACTGAGGAGATTGATTCCTTTAGTGAAGAGCAGGGTTTGTTTGCGGCAAACGAACGAGGCACAAAGGAGGTATTAAATCTTGCGCTCCGTCATCCCTGGGATTTTACTAAGTTACAGCTTGCAAAAACATCTATCTATTTCAGCACCGCAAGGCCGGCTGCGTTCTGGTTCCACCTCCACGGTGTCGCTCAAATGATCACGGTGTTATTTTCAAGCTCTTTTGCATTCCTAATATTCGTATTTGGTCTTGCCGGATTGTGGCGTTTCGTTCGGCGTCCTGATTATCTTTCGCGCATGTTCGTGCTCTTTACGCTTGCCGCTCCAGCCGGAATCATCTGGGTTGTTGCTGAAACGCGTTACCGGTATCAGATTTATCCGATGCTCATTGTCTTGGGGGTACTGTTCTTCCATGAATTACTGGCGAATAAAAAGGCGCTTTGGAAAGTGTCTGTGCTTTCGCTATTACTGGTTACTTCCAATACCGCTCTCGATCTCATCCTCAATTCCTCACGCGTACTCGAACGAATTCAGAAGTTCTTCTAGCGGTCATTTCGCGTGTAGATTTGCCACTTGCCATCAAGCGCCATGGAATAGCGTCGCAGTTGCTCCGTCTGCGATGGAGAGAGCGGATTGCCCTGTTCGTAGCCTTTCGGTATCACGAGAACATCCGGTAATTGTGATATCGGTAGATCGAGGGGGTTTGTCCCGAAGATGATCTGATCCGTTTCGCGGATGTAGTGGAGCTTCCGTTCTGGGGGTAGAAACGCTGCGATGTGCGGACTGCTGATAACACCAATTATTTCAGTTGTGTAGCGGTTGAGAAACTTCAGGGTTTGAAGATGGGCGGTATTGTTGACCACCACATTTGAGAAGAAAAGGAATTGAACGAGGTGTAGTGCGCTCAAACCTCCTATGACGGTAAACCAAAGATACCGAAGGGAAATCTTCCGCGGCATTGCATCGAAGAATTGTATCTTGCCGAGGAGGAACGCAGTTGTAATTGGAAGCAGTATAAGAATCCATAGTTGAAGGGGTAGCAGATAGCGGATGGTCCCTGGGCTTTTCAGGAAATATAAGAAATCGAGAATCCCGTATATAAATATGAACAAAGTGAGGGGGTTTCTTTTTACGAGCTTGTCTCTGAAGGCAAAAAGAGTCGGCAACGCAAGAATTGAAAAATATATGAGCGTGGTCTGCGAGAAGAAGCTTTGCATGTTGCGCGCAATACTTACCCATGGCGAATACACACTACCAAATGCGTTCTGGTAGAAAGAAAACACCTGTTGCCATGTGCTTATCTGAAAGGGGTGAGGGAACTGAAGGATGATCCACGCGCCGATGGGAGCAATCGCTCCGATGCCGATTGGTAGCAGCTTGCGAAATGCGCTGCGCAAATCTCCGATACTATACATGAGGATGAGCGCTGGAATGACCAGTAAGTAGACCGATGGTTTTGCGGCGACTGCCAGCCCGAAAAAAACTCCAGAAATATACGGCTTGTTTTTCTTGAGCAAGAGCAGAAGCCCCAGAAGAAGAAGCGAAAATCCAGGAATATCGCCCATAACTCTGCGTCCGCTATCGTGGAGCGATGCAAATCCGGCAATCAGCGCGATTGCCGCCGTTGCATAGGGTGCATTCCAGAATGATTTCACAAAAAACCAAGCGACTACGAAGAATGCAAGGAGCCAGAGGAGAGCGTATATTCGCGCTTGGGCAAATCCGAAGCCGAATAGCTTAAAGAACGCCGCAAGAGGGAAAGAAACGGGGAATCCGCTACTGCCGGTAATAAAGGGGATGCCGGAGAACTGACCCGGAGCGGTAAGGACATCAGGCACACCAAAGAGCTGAACATTGCGTGCGATTTCTATGGTGGTGGCCTCATCAAAAAATATCCGCGGCATCGTCACGAGCTGTGCGGCGCTGGTTGTTGCGACGACAAACAAAACGATGATAAACAAGAGACACGCCGGCGAAACCTGATGGTTCCAGAGCATCATGAAGGTAAGTCATATTCTAATATGCATAAGCGGCTCTGTAAATCGAGGATGGAGTATATTCGTTCTCATTCTGCGACAGTATGCTATGATTATTTCATGAAGCCGCAGTGTCATATATGTCACAGCGAATCTGATTATTTGCTGAATAAAGAGGAGTACCGACTCTACCAATGTCCGAAATGCGGTCTCATTTTTTTATACCCCATGCTGGAGGACGAATACCTCAAAGAGGAGGTATATTCTGCCAAATCCGGCTATCAGGGCCATCGTGCAAAGGAAGATTTGGCGAATATGCCCCCGACCAAACGCTTCGATGCCATTCTTGCATATCTCGGAAGCGCAAGCGGAAAAAGAATCCTCGACATCGGTGCGTCAAATGGTGAATTCCTCTACCTTCTGAAGAAGAGGGGGGCGGATACCTATGGAGTGGAGATCAATACGAAGACGGCGTCGGCCGCTCGCAGACTCGGGCTGAACATATTCGTCGGATTCTTGGAGGATGCAAAATTTTCAGACAACTATTTTGATATCGTTCACCTCGGAGATATTTTAGAGCATGTCACTGACCCCCGGAAATTATTGATAGAATGCTGGCGGATCCTCAAGCCGGACGGGACACTGATTATCCGTACGCTTAATATGGACTGTTTTTGGGCTAAAGCGACTCTGTTCTTCTACCGGCTATTCGGTATCCCTTGGTCGGCTGTTACTCCGCCGCATCATATTCATTTCTTTTCATGGGATAATATGAACCAACTCCTCGATCAGTGCGGCTTCAGGCTTGATTGGCATCGTTTTGAGGTCCCGCCGGCGCTCATGTATGAGTTGGGCTCCCTGCATTTGGTGAAACGATACAAGAAAAGCCGGAATGTACGGGATTTGTTGTTTGCGGGATTTGCCTTTGCGCTCTATGTCGTACTCTGGTCATTTGACCGACTGATGACCCCGCTCAAGCGCAAGGACAATGAGGTGCTTGCGATGTATATTAAAGAGTAATGTTTCACATGAAGTCGCTCCTCTATCTTGCAAATGTTCGATTGCCGACGGAAAAGGCGTACGGCATCCAGATCACCCATATGTGCGAGGCTTTTGCCGAGCAAGGGATTCATGTGAAGCTGATCATGCCCACTCGCAGGAACCCCATTTCGGAGGATCTGTTCAGCTACTATCCGGTAAAAAAGAATTTTCAGATGCTCAAGCTATGGTCTCCGGATTTTTATTTACCGGGAGCTTTGGATCGAATTGCCGTTGCAGTCAAGGACGCCATCTCGGCCACCCGGCTTGCCTTCTTTGCCGCTTTCCAGCGGGAGGCGGTCGTGTATTCCCGGGATGAATTACCGCTGTACTTACTTAGTTTTATTCGGGGCAATCTCGTCTTCGAGGCACACCGTTACTCTTCGCGTCGCGTGTGGTTCTATCGCAGATTCAAAAAAGCGGGAGTTAAAGTGGCCGTCATTTCTTTCGGTATTCGGGATAGGTTCTTGTGGCTTGGGTATGCGGAGGAACAAATTCTTCTTGCTCCCGATGGCGCTGATCTTGCCCAATTCGACATTCGAAGAACTAAAGAAGAATGCAGAATGGCACTGTCGCTACCGCATAACAAGGTGCTCGTTCTCTATACCGGTCATCTGTATTCCTGGAAGGGTGTCGGCGTATTGGCGGAAGCATCGAAACAGCTAGATCAACGGTATAGGGTCGTTGTTGTCGGGGGGACGGAACACGAGACCGCTAGATATAAGCACATATATGCCGATTGTCGAAATATCATGTTTCTTGGCTGGAAACCGTATCGCCTCATGCCGCTCTATTTGCGGGCGGCAGATATGCTCGTGTTGCCAAATTCGGGTAAAGAAGATATATCGCGGATATTCACCTCACCTTTGAAGATGTTTGAATACATGGCGAGCGGCAACCCTATTATTGCTTCAGATCTCCCATCCATCCGCGAGGTGTTATCAGATGAAACCGCCTTTTTTGTACCGCCTGATAATCCCTCCATACTAGCGCAGATCATTTATACGGTAGCTGCGAATATCCCAGAATCGGATAAACGCGCCCGGCAGGCGCGCATCAAGGTCGCCGAGTATTCTTGGTCTTCCCGTGCCCGCCGTGTTTTACGGTTTATTGCCGGTACGCCCTAGCTATGGACAACCTCCCGACGATTATTATTACGGGAAGTAGTGGGCTGGTCGGGTCTGCGCTCGTTTCATATTTTGCCCGTAGGGGGTTTCGTGTGCGCGCGTTCCAGCGCACACCTTGTCGCCATGAAATTGAATTGGTTTCCTGCTATCCGTACGATTTGGCTGATGTGCGAGACAATGGCTTCGAAGGAGCCGACTATATTGTTCACTGCGCATATCGCCCCGTCATCAGCAAACAGCAGAGACAATCGCATATCAATGTCGATATCGAGGGAACGAAAAGAACTATTGCGTATGCGAGAGCGCACGGCGTTAAATTTATTTTATTGTCTTCCACATCGGCTCATCCGGAATCCCGATCCTATTATGCGAGAACGAAATTATTGATCGAAGGCCTTTGTGATCCGAACAAAGATTTGATCCTAAAGCTCGGTTTAGTGCTTGGCGGGATTGGTGGTCTGTTTGGGAAAATACGGTCGAGTTTGCAGCGATATGCATTGGTGCCCCTCGTCGGTGGAGGGCGGCAGCGGGTACAGACAATTGCGCTTGACGACCTTTGTCGTATTGTTGAGGTGGGTATCCGCAACGATGTAGCCGGTGTATTCAGAATCGCTCATCCTCGTGTTGTCACTATGAAGGAACTCTATCGGGGCATTGCCGATAGTGTTGGGGTTCATCCGGTATTTGTGCCCGTGCCCTTATTGGTCGCCTATGCACTAGCCTGTTTGATGGAGGCGTTGGGATTTCACCCCCCGTTTACATCGGAGAATGTGCTGGGGCTCAAAGATTTGCGCGTATGGGATACCGCCTCAGATCTCGGGATGTTCAGCTTGAATGTCATGGATTGGGAAACCGCACTCGAACGATCTGGTCGTTTGTCATAACCATGAGCGGGTGTTACATTACAGACAATGAACTTCATGAAAGTCAACGGGCTCGAAACTCCAGCTACGCCTGACTTGTCAGTAGTGGTATTGTGCTATCGAAGCGGCAGGACTATTGTCCCGTTCTTGGAACAGATGGAGCGGGAGATACGGAACGAAGGAATGGAAAACTACGAGCTTGTGCTTGTCGGTAATTATTTCCCGGGCAAAAACGATGAAACACCGGCTGTTATCCATGAGCTTGCGCAGAAGAATCCCAAGATAGTGCCAGTCACTCTCGAAAAGAAGGGAATGATGGGGTGGGATGCGATAACGGGTTTGCGTGCCGCAACGGGAGATGCAATCGCGCTGATAGATGGAGACGGGCAAATGCCATCGAAGGATATCGGCCGACTCTATCGGGTGCTCAAAAGCGGTGAGTTTGATCTTGTGAAAACATTCCGAAAAGTGCGAATGGACGGGGCATATCGCAGATTCATTTCCGGTTGGTTTAACATGATATTTCACCTACTATTCCCCGGGGCATCGTTTCGGGATGTGAATGCAAAACCGAAACTCATGACGAGGCGAGCGTATGAACGAATGGAGCTCTCATGCGGGGGATGGTTTTTTGACGGGGAGATTATGCTTGAGTCGATGCGGCTAGATCTCAATGTAGCCGAAGTGCCAACGGTGTTCCTGAAGAATGAGTGGAGGGGGAGTTTTGTGAGGATATGGACCATTCTGGAATTTATCCGCGACCTCATTCGGTACAGAGTTAAGTATTGGCTGCAATAACCATGGAGGCACAATCGATACAAGAATATGAGCGGCTTGAGAAATACTATTGGTGGTTTGTCGGCCGCCGAAACATCATCGCGCGTGTGCTGAATAAATACTTCTCCGGAAAACAGCTTCGTATACTCGATTGGGGATGCGGACCCGGAGGAAACTTCAAGCTCTTAGAGCAATACGGCCAGGTACTGGGCGTCGATGCCTCGGACGAATCGGTATCTGCGTGTAGGCGAAAGGGAATTACCGCCGTCTTGAAGGCAGAAGATTTGAGTGAGTTCAGACCGAATACCGCTTACGATCTCATAACGAACTTCGATGTTCTCGAGCACATTTCAGACGATGTCGGCTTCCTTCGTGGAGTGAGAGAATTATTGACGCCGGGGGGACATATGATGGTCACCGTGCCCGCATACCAGTTCCTGTGGGGCCGGCTGGATGAGGTGGTGGGGCATAAGAGGAGATACACCAGAAAAGAAATCGTCAGGAAGTTCAATCAATGCGGATTTAGCGTGGTCATGGCTTCCTATTTCAACTTCTTCATTAGTCCGGCTTTCGTTGCATACCGGATGATCGAGAAGTTAAAGCGCAATACGAAACGCAGCTTGAGCGGCTCTGTTGTCGAGTTCCCCGCACTGGTAAATTGGTTGTTTGCCAAGATAGTATTCCTTGAAGCGCTGCTTATTCCCCACATCAATCTGCCATTTGGCACTTCAATAATTGTGCTGGCTAAAAAACAAGCGTAGATGAAAAAATCTGACCCACGATTTCTCGCGCTATTGAGAGATGGATCCGCTATCGATAGTGCATACACCACAGAGGCTTGCTCTGTTTCAAATCGCGTAAAGAATTTTTTGAAGAAGTGGCCGTGGTTGTTTAATCTCCTCAAAAAACTAATCGGCCCAAATCACTCGCCGGGCAGCGGTTTTCATTTGCGGGGGCGCGTTGAGAATCTCTTTGGCGATACTCCGGACAATAGGGTGGTGTTAAATCTTGGCTCGGGTACGAATCGCGTTCACCCAGAAATATTCAATATCGATATATTCGCGTTCAAGAATGTTGATATTGTGGCGGATATCAACGATATGCCTTTAAGAGACGAAGTAGTTGACGGCATTGTGTGTGACACTGTCTTGGAACATCTGCGCGAGCCTCTTGGCGCTCTGCAGGAGATGTCGCGAATAATGAGGCCAGGCGGTACACTCATTCTCTCTGTGCCGTTTCTGTACCCGTACCACTCTTCACCGGATGACTTCTTTCGATGGACAGAGGAGGGTATCCGCCATGTCCTGAAACGAACTAATTTTCAGGTGGAAGAGTTGGGCGTCCTTGGTGGGCCGATGGGGGCGCTTCAGGGTGTCCTGATGCACATCTTCGCAATACTGTTTTCTTTTGGGTCAAAAACCGCATACTTCCTCCTCGTACAGTTCTTCATGGCGCTCTTTTCACCGCTGAAAATCTTGGATCTGTTCTTTATGCGTTT
>ERZ1292625.2027-Hain-H41-01um-R1-2027-length-20360-cov-13_pt1 | contig 18811 bp, 29 predicted proteins | sample MGYA00564400_ERZ1292625 | MGnify/ENA primary metagenome ERZ1292625 (study PRJEB36523, sample SAMEA6512639) | groundwater metagenome | collected 2019-01-08 | study: AquaDiva: Metagenomics assemblies of 32 groundwater samples
AGGCTTGAGATAGTAGGGCCGATGTCTACCACGTCAACGGCGAAGGGAATACCTGCGGCTCTCAGCGATAAGCTGCGGGACTTCTTGGCAATGGCAAAAACAGGCAATGTCATCATGGATATAAAGGAAGGGCGCATTTTATCCTGGAAATTCACAGAGTATGGTCGAGTGAATGACCCTCCAGACCATCAGTTGACAAAAGGTTAATACTATCGTTAGGATAGGATTCTAGGTGCCAGGGCGACTTGGACAGCAAGCCCCGTTCTCCTCGGGAGACGGGGCTTCTTCATTTTGGGGGACATGGTTATGGTTACACCCACCGTTGGTGACCCGGGCATACAAGAGTCAACGACGGCTACACCGGTGGCAGTTGTACCTGCACCAACTACCGACGCGGCTGCGCCAGCACCCCCAAGTACGCCCATTGCAGCACCTGCGCCAGCAGCCCCACCTGCTCCACCTATACCATCTACTCCCTACGACCTACCCTCTGATTTTCGCATTTCACAAGAACCAGGCCTTGCGCAAGGCCCAATTGCTGACCCTGAACGCATACAGCTGGAGTATTACCGGCGTCGCGAGCAGGAGAATGTTGTTCGAGACCAAGAACGCACTCTGGACGGCTATCAGCAGCAAGCGTTTCAGTTCTATCTTGGGGAAGGCCAGGATGAGGGGACCGCTCGGTTGTTAGCTCAGGCGCATAGAACCGAGCGGCAGGCTGCGCTTGAGCGGGAGATGCAACTGCGTAGCACCTTACAAATGCAGCAAAGGACGAGCCAGGATGCCATTGAAGTAGCTCGACACTTCAATGTCAATCCAAATGTGCTTGCCGGCTTCCAGCGCCGCGAGGACATGATGCGCCATGCTGCTGTGGTCAAGTACCTGGGAGACTATCGGCAGAGTACAGAAAAGAGGCTCGCAGCACTGGAAAAGAAGAGTGTGCCGGACCAACATTTTGCCGGCGGCGGGACTCAGGGCGAACTTCCAACAGGCTCCAACCTTTACCAGCAATGGATGGCCCACGAGCAACAGTACCCGGACCGGCCAAACCCGTTTGATGCAGCGTACCGGAAATCAATTAACTATCCATAGGGAGGGAGAATGGCTGCCACCACTACCCTGACGATTACCCAAATACAGGAGAGGACGCTCGGCCCTCTACGGTTGACTCTGAAAGATGACGTTCTAGCGCTCAAGTCTTCGTTCTATAGAGAGTCGGGCCGGCCTGGGATGGACGACACCATGAACTTTCCCAAGCTGCCGGGCGTGACCGCGTTCGGCCTCAGCGAAGGCGTGGACATGAGCACTGAGACCATGGTGGACAGCAACGTGGCGGTCTCGGCGACAGAGGTTGGCGTTGCGGTTGAGTTGACCAAAAAAATGCTTCGTACCGTTTCAAGAGATGCGTTCCTCCGTGACACCGGAATCGCCATTGCCAGCGCCATGAGTGTTAAGCAAGAGCAAGATTTAGCGACGCTGGTTGATGGCTTCGGTAATGCGGTTGGCCTCGATGGCGCCCCTGCGCTGATAAGCCATTTGAGTGCAGCCCAAGCCCAACTGAGAAACAACACGGAACCAATCAACGAAGCTGAAATGAAGAAAGTAAGCTGCGTACTATCTCCTGCTGGGTGGCATGACATAGCTCAGCAGTTATTCCCTACCGGCAGTGGTGACTCTCATGCCCCGATGTCACCCACGCCAGCAAGCGTTGCGGAACGCACCTTAGCTCGTTACGGTCCATCGTTCGTGTACTTCGGCACTCCCATCAAAATATCCAGCAACCTTGTTGCGGCCACCAATGACATACGGTCCGGTGTCTTCCACGAAAAGTCCGCCGTAATGTACGAGTTCATGCCCATGAGCATTGAAGTGGACGACTCGGATAAGTCCATGCGGTCACTGGAACTGATAGCCGTCATGGACTACGGATTCGGGGAATTAAACGATGGGTTCGGTCGCGAGTGGGACCACGATAATGTTAGCCCCACGAGCTAGAGTGAATGGACTTCTTTACACCTAAATACCGGCGTAACCCGAATGCCAAGGTCTACTCACTCTATTCTGGTGTTGCTTCTGGCACCCGGACGATTACCCGCGTGGTCATGAAAGACCCGTTGGCGGACCGCTTGGCAGCCACATCGAACTATGGGCCAGGCCTGCCCCGAGGCCAGAGTGGGGAGATAGCCGTTCTGGTTATTGGAGGCATGGAGACAACCCTGGACGAGATGGAATACATCTTGGAAGCCAGGAAACAAAAACGGTTCGTCCCCCGAAAGACGGGGGGCGAGATAGCCGAGATGTGCCGATTGGTCGCTGAGCGGCGCAATGATGCGATCCGTTACTACCGGACAAATCCGTCTGAGATGCCCAAGCCAAAGAGGAAGGTGGTGCTTCATCTGCCGGTCGGGTATCGAATGATGCAGACTACCGAACCTGGGCTTCAGGTGCGAGTGAGGATTTGATGGTCAGACTACTCGAAGACCGTGAAGTGGACCTGGACGCCGAGTCCCTGGACAATACCATTGTAGAGGCCGACGACGCAGACGTTAGGGAATCCATCGCGCGGTTGAACGGTTCGTTCATGCCAGTAGAGAACTTGCGGGACGGACGGCGCGGCAATCGCATTACCAAGGGGAGGGCGGTTGCGAGGCGTGCCTGGATGTGGGATGGGACAGAAAGCGTCATCCCCTTGGCCTGGACGCCGAATGGCTTGGTTAATGACCGAGGCCAACACTATCTGAGAAAACTCCATTGCGTGTGTTGCAATCTATCAGGGACTTGGAAACGATGTCCTCAGTGTGTTAATTGCACCCGGTGCCGAGGCGGTTCAGACAAGACAGCGCTCATCAAGTGTTTCTACCTAAAAAAGAAGGATGTGCCGTTCCCCAAAGACCTGTACGGAGCGGTTGATTGCTTCCATCCTTCTTGCATTCGTAAAGGAAGCGTGGGGTTCAAGAGCCAGGAGACCATGCGCCTCCATGCCCGGTCGAAGCATCGGATGGAATATGCTTCATTCATGGAAGCTCAAGCGGCGGCTCGGGATACCGAAACGGACAGCTTGCGGCACCAGGTTGATGAGCTGAGGAGCTTGCTGTTGAAAGACAGGTTTCAGCCTGTTGCAGAGGCCATGGTGGAGGAGCAACCCCTTCCAAAAGTACGGAGGAAAAGACGAGCTAGGACAATCTAACCTGCGCCTACCATCCAGTAGGGGAATCGGAACTAAATATACCGTAGGAGGTAACACAAGTGCCACGCACGTTGTTTGGACCCCTAGACGAGAGAAACCAGGACTACGCCAACGCTGGAAATGCGAACATCGGCAGGTTTCAGCTCGGCCGTTATCTTGTCTTGCCGGACAATCGGGTTTATCAGTTTACCCTGAATGACGGCACGGCAGAGGTGGCGGGGAGCTTGTACCAATCGGTGGCACCGCTAACCGGCCATACAAACGCATCTGCCGATGTTGCGCGAGCGATTGACGCAACGGTCATCAGCGCCACGCTGGCTACAACCGCCGCAGCCGTGGATATTTATGCGGAAGGCATGGCCCATATAAATGCAACTCCTGGTGAAGGTTATGCTTACCGCATCAAACGGGCGTTTACCGCGGGCGCCGCTCACGCTGCCGCCGTCGCTACCGGCGTCCTAACGGTTAATCTGGAACCTGGCGAGCAGGTGCAAGTAGCGCTTACCACGGCCTCTAATGTGACCTTCACCCGCAACCGGTTCCACCAGCCAACCATCCACCTCAGCCCGCCCACCGCCCAATTAGCGGGTGTCTCGCCCGGCGTGGCAGCTTTGGACCGCTTTTACTGGAGTCAAGTGGAAGGTTTCGCCGCCGTTCTAGCGGCCGGCACCCTCTTGGCGGGATTGCCGGTGCAGGCGGACATTACCACTAACGGAGCGGTGGAGAACGTCAAACGGAGGGTGCGGACTGGTGGTACCGTGACCGTCTCGATATCTACCGTGGGCGTTGGCCAGCTAACAGACCAAGATGGAGCTATAGTGGCAGGAGCGGTGAGCAACGTTTCAACCAGCGTTGCTACTACCCTGGATATCTCCGCTGGTATCGCTTTCAATTCTCCTCAAGTTGGCATGTGCATTAAGGCCAATTCCGACGCGGAGCTGGCGCTAATCGACCTGAAGCTCCGGTAACCATGCCGACAAGGGAGCAACTGCTGAGAGCGGGGGTGGACCCGGCGCATATAATTGACCGGGCGACCCACCCCGCTTGGCACGCATCGAGTTGGCCCGCCACCGGTAGAGGGCGTGAGCTATTGGGGGAGAGAGCCGGCTACCGGCTCCCCCATCTCAGCCATCAATCAATCCTGATAACCGTTGCGTCCAACCTCTGGGAACCTGGATGCTGGCACCGGCTCCAGGACATGCTGCGGTATACAGAGCGAGCTGGCTATACCGTGGCGCTAGAGGAAGTGGACGATATGTCGCTCATGCCCTATGACGCCATCGGGATCATGCGGTCCTGTGCCGCGATGCTCGCGCTGGACGCTGGGGTTGAGTGGTCCTTCATGGTTGATACCGATGCCATGCTGGAGCCGGATACCCTTGTGAGGCTGCTTCAGCACGACCGTCCGATTGTATACCCCTATCTCACGACGCAGCATGATGTCATAGCTGGTTTAGCACTGTCGAGCCCAGTCCTAAAACCTCATACGGGCTTACAGCCTGTCACCTGGGCAGCCATGTCCGTCATGTTGTTCAATGTCAAGGTGTTCAACTGCCTTCCGCCTTTTGCTTGGTGGGGACATGACTACCATTTTGCTCAATGCCTTGCTCATTATGGCCATCGTATCTACGTGGATACGGACATCATTGTCGAAACCACCAAGGGGCCTGCCCGCAACCTGGGCAAGAACTGGGATACGCTCTGGGGCCGATTCCACGAGATGTTTGACCGCATGAGGGAGCAAGACCGTGACCGGGGAGCGCCGCCTGATTTTGATGCGGTCTTTGGAGAAGGAACGGTAGACAAAGACGGCGTATATTGGGCGGTTGACCAATGGCAACGGCTCGGGATGAATGGGCCGCAATCTGGCGGGAGAGACAATGGTAGTCATTAGAGTTCCGGTCAACATGTTCAAAGAGGTTGAAAAGATGCTTCACTATCGCTTTTGGGATAAGGAGCGAGAGAGAAGCAACCGAGCGGCAGGGATGGCCAACGCTGGCCGTATTGCAATTCGGTGCCCGATGAGGCATGACCAGATTGCCTGGGTTGGGCCTCCCCATGACCGCGTTCGAGCGTATGTGTGCATACGGTGTCACGGTGCAGCCTGTGAAGCCGAAATCCGAGATCGGGGTTTCGACTTCGAGACCGTGCCGGACTGGGAGTTGGATAAGATTTTTGATTTAGACTTGGAGCGCCAAGCTAAGGGTAAGCCTAAGGCCTACAGTTATCGGTAAGAAAGCCAGAAAGGGAAGGCGCCCGATGGCGCAACAAAAGCCTCCAGAGCCGGTGCTGAGTCTGAATGAAAGACTACAAGCACTTGGCATTGATTCAATCAACCGCTCGACACATCCGATGGCCTGCGCCAGCAGTTGGGACCATGCCGGCCAAGGCATAAAACTGCTGGGGCGCAAGGCTGATTATCGATATGTTCATGCCTACCCTCAGTCTATTCTAGTAGCGCCCATTGGCAATCTGTGGGAGGAAGACTGCTGGTGGCGTCTCCAGGATATGATGCTCCAGACAACGCTGGCGGGGTACTCCGTATCGATTCAGGAAATGCTCGACGGTGCTATCTTTTCTAATGATGCCATTGCCCTGATGCGTTGGTCCGCCGCCATGATGGCCAGGGATGCCGGGATTGAATGGCTCCTCATGGTGGATAACGACGCCCTTCTGAAAAAGGATACGTTGCTGCGGCTGTTGGAACACGACCGCCCGATTGTGTTCCCCTTACTGAACGACCTGGAGAAGAAGTATCCAGTGGAAGTAGCCCCTTTGTCGGCGCCCCTCAATCTGGAGCCGAACACCGGGTTGGTGCCAGTGCGATGGTCCGCCATGTCGGTGATGTTGTTCAACGTCAAGATATTCAACGCCTTGGACTCAAACGCCTGGTGGGGAACGGACTACCACTTCGGCCAGGCATTAAACTACGTGGGTCACAGAATCTATGTGGATACCGACACGGTGGTTGATGTGGTGAGAGGGCCGTCCCGCCACAGCGCTAAACAATACGACGAATTTTGGAGTGACCATCAAAAGTTATCCGAGCGGATACATCATGAGGAACGGAACCGAAAGCCACCACCTGGATTCAACCCAGCACACGACGACGGCTGGATAGACCAGGATGGCTGTTACTTTGCAGTGCCGAACGAGAGGAGACGTAATGGAACCAACGCTTAAACTGGAACACGCTGATGCTCGGGGCGAAATATATTCCATCGCTCTGCCTGACAACCGAGAGCTGATGCTGATTCACAGCAAAGCGGGGGCCTTCCGTGGCGGCCACTCGCACGATGTGGACGAGATTGTCGTCTTGCTATCTGGAAAGATGCGTTATCATAAAAAGGCTGACTTCGATTTCGTTCCTCATAGCGTTGAGGGCATTGACTATACGCCTCTGTTGCCTGGTGACTTGTCCCACAATCAGGCAGGTGAGGTGCACATGGGGGAGTTCCTAGAGGACAGCTGGGTAGTGGAATACAAGTTTGCCGACAAAGACGCCTGGACTCAGACGGATTACGAGCCGATGAGGGAGAGGGTGCGTGCTTCTCAAGGATAAGGTCTTTGTCCCCGGCGTGACCAAAATCCCTTTGAACGTGCCCACCTACGGACGGGCGGAGATAGACGAGGCTATCGATTCCCTGGAGTCGGGCTGGGTCACGATGGGAGCGAAGGTCAACCGCTTTGAGAAGATGTGGGCGGAGTACATCGGCGTACAACATGCCGTAATGACCAACTCGGGCTCCAGCGCGAACCTGTTGGCCCTGTCATGCCTCGGATTAAAGCCGGGCGATGAAGTTATTACTCCCGCATTAACCTGGGCCACCACGGTATTCCCGATTGCCCAGGTGGGAGCTGTGCCCGTTCTGGTAGATGTGGACTTGGATACCTATAACATCAATATCGATGCTGTGGAAAAGGCCATCACGTCACGCACAAAGGCGATTATGCCGGTTCATCTGCTGGGGAACCCCTGCCATCTCTGGAATATCATGCAGTTGGCAGCCATACATGACCTTCGCGTGGTAGAGGATGCTTGTGAGGCCCACGGAGCCACTTTAAATGGTCACAAGATGGGGCAATGGGGCGATTTAGGGACCTTTAGCTTTTTTTTCAGCCATCACATCACGGGCATTGAGGGAGGTATCGTTTGTACCAGTAATGACCACTTCGCAGAGTTGTGCCGGTCTATGAGAGCTTTTGGCTGGATTCGTGAGTCAGCGGAGCGTGAGTCTATTGCTGAGAGCCATCCCGATATTGACCCGAGGTTTTTGTTCACTAATGTCGGTTTCAATTTCCGCCCAACAGAAATTCAAGGGGCATTGCTAATACATCAATTGCCAAAATTAGAAGGGTTCATTGCTCATAGGAGGTGGCTGGCTAATTACTGGAATCAAAACCTGGAAGAATACTCAGATTTCTTGATTCTGCCCTATGAACGTCCAGGAACTAGGCATGTGCGCTTTGCCTATCCATTCCTCATTAGGGGGGATGCTCCATTCACTAGACGAGTGTTCCAGCAGTATCTTGAGTCCAGAGGGATTGAAAGTCGTCAAATTGAGGCGGGCGATATGAGCATCCAACCCGCTATGAAACACATTAACCACCGAATAAGTGGCTCGCTAGAGAATAGCAACTACATTCACCACAACGGGTTTTTCATAGGGTGCCATCAGGGAATAGGGCAGGCTGAAGCGGATTACGTGCTGGAATGTTGCCGAGAGTTCTTCGAGGGAATTAAACGATGAAGGTCCTTTGTACCGGGAGCGAGGGGTTCCTCGGCAAGCATGTCTGCGCTCAGCTCAAAGATTGCGGCCATGAGGTAGTCGGGCTTGACCTTGCCCCAACTGCGAACATTGTGGCTGACATCACAAAGGTTTTACCAATTATGCGGATGGACGCCGTGGTCCATCTGGCGGCAATGGCAGCTCCCCTTACGTGTGACAAATACCCCGACCTGGCCTTTAATGTCAACGTGAACGGTACCCATCAGGTGCTGCGTTGGGCTCTGGAGTCAGGGGCAACAAAGTTTGTATTTTCGTCCTCGGCCCACGTGTATGGCGTTAGCCCCAAATACTTGCCCACGGACGAATCGCATCCCCTCTGGTTACAGAACGTCTACACCACGACAAAGATATTGGGGGAGCAGCTTTGTCGCCTGTTCTATGAAAATCATGGCTTGAGCTACACCACGTTGCGGCTTTACAACGTCTATGGACCCGGGCAAGGGTCAGGCTACTTTATACCGGATATGGTTGAAAAAGCTCAGCATGGGCATGTCAACTTATATGGTGGAACCACCACGAAGGATTGGGTCCACTGTTCCGACGTAGCGCGAGCATTTGCATTGGCGGTTGAGACGGACTACGTTGGAGAAATCAACATCGGTACCGGGGTGGAAACCCCCCTGTCGCACGTGGCTAAAATCATTGCCGCAGACCATGAAGCCACCTTGACGCTCATGCCAAATGGTACCCATACTAAGATGCAGGCCGACTGGAAGCGGGCCTATCGAGTTCTAGAATGGTCTCCTACGGTCACTGTAGAGGAGGGGCTTCGTGGTGTCCTCAGTCATACAAAGGCAAGACCAGTTTTATCGTAATCACAAAATCAGAGACGCAATCGGCGAGGCAATTTACCGGGAGATGGAAGCGAATCCCGCTATCTACCTCTTTGGTGAAGGGGCGTGGGTAAAGCAGTTTTATGATGCGCCTCGGATTTATAAGACATTCGCTGACCGGATTGTCACCCTTCCCATCTGCGAAGATGGTTCTGTTAACTTCGCGGTGGGAGCTTCATTGCTCGGCATTACCGCCGTGGTCGATGTTATCACCGCTGATTTCCTCTACCGGGCAATGGACTCAATTTGCAACACCGCTGCGAAACTTAGCTTTTTGCGGGATACGCCAAGCACCATTGTTATTCGTGCCGAGTTCCTTACCGGCGGTCCAACCACAGGTCAGAGGCCGGAGGCTCTTTTTACGCACATTCCGGGGCTGGATGTCATCATCCCTTCGACGCCTCGGGATGCGTATGGCCTGATGCGGACGGCGTTGAACGCACCTGGGGTCACACTTTTCTTTGAAGATCGTATGATTCGTGATGACCTTCATCAAGAAACCGATTGCCGCCTTACGGAACAAATTGGGGTAGGTTATTCTCTGGTACGCCGGAGCGGTAACGTCAAGCCGGATTGCACCGTGGTTACTTACGGGCTCATGCGGCAGATGGTCGAGCAAGCCCTGGACCCAATGTTAAACATCGACCTGATAGACCTGCGGTCCATCTATCCTCTCCATTGGATGGGAATCGCAGCTTCAACACGGCGTAGTAAGAAGCTCCTGATTATTGAACCGGACATACAGTATGGTGGAGTAGGGGCGGAGATTGCCGCCACCATAGCTGAGAAACAGCCAGATGTAAGGGTCAAGCGGCTGGGTGGATGGCGAGCGGTTATACCGGCAGCCGTCGAACACCATCAGCGCATAATACCGAATGAGGAGCAAATCGTCCATGCTGTTGCAAATTGGTAAAACTACTCTGACGGAGCGGATGATTCTCATCCGGGCGGTTGAGGATAAACTCCAAGAACTGTGTCTTGAAGGGCTGGCCGGCGACCTGCACTTCTCACGGGGTCAAGAAGCTATTTCGGTCGGGGTGTGCGCTGCCCTGAGAGAGACGGACTACGTTGTAACTCACCATCGTTCCATCGCCCATGCCATAGCTAAAGGAGTGCCACTGGGACCGCTCTTGGCTGAGATTCTAGGAAAATCCAACGGGCTCAACAACGGCATGGCGGGAGAAATGCACCTGAGCTGTCCAGAGAAGCGGTTCATGTTTTCTTGGCAACTTGTGGGTACTTGTGTCCCGGTAGCGGCGGGCCTAGCCTGGGCAGTCAAGAACTACCTCAAGACCGACGACATCGTAGTGGTGTTCCACGGTGATGCGGCGGCTGCTAATGGTCAATGGCATGAAGGCGTCAATATCGCAGCGGTCCAGAAGTTGCCGTTGCTTTTGGTCTGTGAAAACAACCATGTAGCGGGCAATATTCGCTCTGAATACTATCAACCCGTGTCGTGGGTGCGGGAGAGCTTGGGTGGATATGGCATCCAGAGCGACATCGTTGATGGCAATGAAGTAGAAGAAGTGCATCTGGCTGCCGAGAATGCCGTTGAATGGGTTCGTACAGAACGGCGGCCCTTTATGTTGGAATGCGACACTACTCGCCTCGGGCGTCACAAGCAAGGCCAGGGAGACCTCCGCACCAAGGAAGAGCTAGCTAGGCTGGCTGAGCGTGACCCATTACGGAATATAAAGGTAGAAGAACGACAAGGCATAGAGGCCCGGGTGAGGAAGCTGGTTCAGGAAGCATTGGAGGGAGCGTAGATGGCATACACCTATAGGGCGGCTACAACCAACACGGTGATAGCGGCGGCGGATACTACCGCGTTTTTTGTCATTTCCGGCTCCGCCGGCGCTACCCGCAGGGTCCGTAAGATTCGAGTCAGCGGCAGTACGTTGACCACTCTGGCGGTTGGCAGCGTAGTGGCGCAGAAACGGTCTACAGCACAAACGGGTGGGACGGCGACCGAGCTGACGAGAGTACCTGTGAACTCTGTCTTCCCAGCGGCGCAGACAGATGGATTAGTCCAGGTGTATACCGGAGCTCCAACTGACGGAACCCTGGTTGGAACGCTTGCTTGCCGCCGCCATGTTTGGAAATCAGCCACGGTCGTTGACGCTCCTTTTGCAGACCTGGAGTTCGACTTCGACAACAAGGAAGATAGTCGTGGCGGACAACTTGGTATTGCCCTTCATGGAGTAGCACAGAGCGTTACCCTGGCCTTTGGTGCTGCTCCCGCAACAGCAATCACATTAGCTGTAGAGGTTGAGTGGACTGAAGACCTCAGTGGCCGGTAGAGGCATAATCGATGAGTCCATTGACGAAGAAGGGCACCAAAGTCAAAAGGGCTATGCAGAAACAATACGGTGCAAAGCGTGGAACCCAAGTGTTCTACGCCTCAGAGCGCAAGGGCACTATAAAGGGCGTACACCGAAAGACTCGGAAGAAGGGCAAGTAAGCCGTGCCCATTATCGCCACACAGACCCGGGAGGACCTACGCGTAAGCGTTGGCAGAATTTTTGGTGCGGTAAAGCTGATTACGGCGGCTACTGCTGGTTCAACCACCACGCTGTTGACTGACTCCCTAGCAACAGGTGTCGCTACTGACTTCAATGGAAAGTGGCTGGTCTTTACCTCTGGGACTAACAACGATGGTCTAATCCGCCAGGTCACAACATCTACGGTCGCGGCGAACCGAGTAACACTGACCTGTTTTCCTGCGGTCACGGATGCCACAGCCACCGGCGATACCGCCGAACTGTGGGATGAAGCCTACGACCCAGTAAACGTCCATGAATGGATACAGCAAGCCATTCTCGATGCAACGGGCAGGGTGTTTGACCCGACTGAGGACATTACGCTTCATGGCGACGGCAACACCGCCCGCTTTGACATCCCGACGACCTTTGAGTATCTTCGGGATGTCTATGTACGCAGGAGTGTCACCAGCAAGGAGATTCACAACTGCGACACCGCCTGGGATGAGCAGACGGTCCTGGCGAATGTCACTCGGTCAGTTGACACCGAAGACCGGAAGCAGGGCAGTGGTTCAGTCCGCTTCGTCTTTGCCGCTGCCGCCGCAACCGGCGTTGTTTCGTCAAAGGCCATCTCGTCCCTCGATTTGAAGAAATTTACTCACGCTGAGGGATGGGCAAAAAGCACCGTGACGACCGCGGCTGGAGACCTCCGCATCTTGCTGGACGACACTCCCTCTGTCGCCAGTGTAATAGAAAATCTGCAAATACCCGTTTTGACAGCCGACATCTGGCGCTACGTTAGAATCGCCCTGGATACTCCTGAGCTTGACAGCGCCATTATCTCGGTGGGGTTTCGCCATCAAGTGGACATTGGCGCGGCGACAGTCTGGCTTGATGACCTGAAAGCGGTGATCAACGATAGCGCGATATGGGAATTAGTGCCACGGCATCTCTGGACGATTGATAAAGAGGCCCGCACGTTAATATTGGTCGATGGGGGTGTCGGGTGGGTGGGTTCCAAACTCCTGAAACTGGTGGGGGGGGACAACCCGTTGCTGCTCAATGCCGATGCGGATGTCAACGAAGTGCCGGATGCCTACGTTATCTATCGAGCGGTGGGGCTGGGCTTAATGACACGATCTGGCATGGAAGCGAAGGCGCAATTTTACCTCGGGCTGGCTGAACACGAGGCGTCCAAGTTCCCTCCGCTGATCAACGCTCGGTTTGTAATCTGAGCAGTTGTCATGGCACCAGAACGAGTAACTCACGAGGGGGAAATCAGCCTAAACGCTGTACGCTACCGACTGGTCGAAGGGACCAAGGTGCGGAGCAGCATCGTGAGTTACCCCGAAAAGCAGGTCTTTGGCGACTTCACCAAGGACTCCCAGCGGTTCCTTTCCACAGCGGCCTGGTCCGACTTCTCCGACGGCATGGGAAGGGAGCGGATGGAAAGCCAGGATACCAAGCGGTCCTGGTGGTCCACCTGCGAACAACGCAAGGCCCGGCGAGTAACCCTTCCTCCACTTGCCACGCAGACAGCAGTCGGCAGCGCAGCGGCGGCCCCCCTCATTGGTGAACTTGGTGGTACTATCATGGCGGCCTTTGGCACCGCTGTTGATAGTTACGCTGTTGATGCTTGGACGAATCGGGGTGCCTTAGCAGCCGTTCCAACCGATGTGTTGAATTTCAATCTGGATGCTGCGGGCACTCGAACTGAATACCTCGCCTTCTGCTACACGACGAACTATGCGTACGCAACCAGCCCCACTGGGGCCTGGACTGCCGCTTCTGCCGCAAAAGCCACTTTGAAGATGGCCTATTGGGACAACAAGCTGTGGGGCATAAGCGCAACGGGGCTGCTCTGGTACACCTTCACGATTGGAGGCAGCAACGAGGTCAACGATGCTCAGCTACCCCTATCTCACAACGATGCTGTGACCGGGCTGTTCGTTGGACTGGACTCAGACGGTGTGGAAATCCTCTACGCCACCACCAAGAAGTGGCTCTGGGCTCACGATTTCGGCAACCGCCTCTGGGAACGGAAATCCATAGCCTTCCCGGCTAACCTGGGCGCTACTGCCTTTTCACGTCAAGCGGCAATCTGGCGTAATGACATTATGTTAGCCGCCAACACGGGTTTCTTACGCTTTCGTCCATCCAGTCGGGAAGACCAGGTAGCGGCGATACTCCTTGGGCATGACGACGGCCTGAAGAATACGAAAGAGGGCCGGGTCTTCTGCATGGCGGAGTCGATTGGAGACCTGCTCATCGGGACCATTCCAGTCAACAGCACGGACTCAGCGGCGATTTTCCAGTGGAACGATGAGAACGGTTTTCAAGTCCTGTGGGAGGCTGAAGCCACCAACCTGCGTATTGACTGTTTGCATGTGTCCGATGCCGTGACCAACTATCGATGCTGGTTCGGCTATAACAACCGTGTTTGGTGGATACGCCTGCATGACTCCGTAGCCAACCCGGGACAGGTACAGGGCTGGACTTATAGCGGCAGAGACCTGACAGACACCAATCCGATTATCCAAGAGACTCCCTGGTTCAATGCCGACCAGGAAGAAGTGACCAAGATACTCCTGCGGGTGAAAGTAGAAACCGAGGGATGCACTGCGACCGAAGCGGTTCGGGTTCGGTATGGGACGAACTACAGCACCGCATGGACACAATTTACCGATGTTCATACTTCGGATACCATCTTTGATGCGACTGATGACCGTATTGAAGGCAACGGAATCACCACGTTTTCGCTGCCATCGGTGGCAGCACCGGCGGGTCTAGCGTTCCGAGCGATTCGTTTTGAACGGGCGGTGCGGCGCGGCACTACAACAACTGTCGCGCCGATTAGCAACTCGCTTTGGATAGAATTCTTGAAAGTGCTGCCGGACAAGTGGACTTTTGAATTTGACGTGGACCTGATGTCCCGATACAGTAGCCGCTCCGCACTGGCTGCCCGAGCGACCTTATTAACCGCCATTGAGTCGGACTTGCTGGTGGAGTTCACCTATCGAGATGATACAGGAGACGACCGCAACTTTTACGTGAAGGTGTTTCAGGTGCAAGGCACAGAGGAGACAGGCCATGATGAACGGGGCGTGATGCACCTCCGGGCGGTAGAAATTTAAGTGGCCCTGCCGGTTATAGGTACTACAGACATCCCGACAGCGGGTACTCGTGTGCAGATCAACAACACGGCTCGGCGTTGTCTCACGATTACTTTCAAAGGCAGGAACGGCAACAGCGGAAGCGTGTATGTGGGGGGAAGCACCGTTAGCAGCTCGAATGGCATCGAACTGCGGCCTAACGAGAGCGTAACGTTTAATCTTGCAGCGGCGCGGGTATCGTGCCTGATGAGCGATTTCTGGTTAGATACTGCGACCAACGGCAATGATGTTGACTGGATTGCAATAGTTTGGCCTTGAGGTACTTTCACATATGAGCACGAGTTTTGCAACAAGTTCACTGCCAGCCACTCATGCTGTTGACCACCAGCCAGCGGGCGCCGACGCTATGGCGGTCAATGCCGCTGCCGGTACAGGCAGCTTACGAACGCTCGGTACAACCGCTACCTCCGCCGCAGCTGGCGACCACACCACGCCAGCGGCGACGGCAACAGTCGGTGGTCATGTACCCACACCCCCAAACAACACAACTACCTTCTACCGTGGGGATGGCACCTTTGCTACTGTTCCTGCGGGCGCCTCAGCTGCGACCGCACAGGAAGTTGAGGACAACACTTCTACCACCACCTACGTTTCCCCTGGCCGGGCAGGGCGACACCCCAGCGCAGCCAAGGCCTGGGTAAGCATTACGGCTACTAACGGACTTGGCTCCCCAAGTCTCAACATCAGTTCGATAACAAATACAGGAGCGGGCAACCGAACCATTAACTTTACAACAGCTTTTTCTGGTGCCGGGCCAGGAGCCGTATACGGTGGTGCTAGTGCACGAGCGGATGCGACGTCGGCGGAAAGACACCATACCTTTGCCACCCAAAATGTTGGTTCCATTATTCAGCAGGTTCGAGACAGCGGAGGCGTACTGATTGATGGGGAGGCACTCTGCTGCTTCTTCGGAGACCAGTAATGAAAACGATAGTTTGCGTCACGCCAAGAGGCGTTGAGACCTTGACCATTAACCCTACGCTTCTTGCCGCTATGATGGGGAGCGGGACAGGCTTCGGGGAAGTGTGGAAAGCCCGTGAGATTGAGAAGCGGACTACTCTCGTGCCTCGATGGTCACTAGCGTTTGCTACGGCCTGGGCAAACGGGGTCAACGATGGAGGACTCACCGAAGCGGAAGCGCTTGACCTGATTGGGCAAAAGGATAGGCCCATTGATACGACCGCGACCATCGTTGTAGAGGATACGAGCTTGCCCACATTTATTCGGACAGGGGTTCCGGCGGCGGAATGGTACTTTCGTGACGCCGCCGAGTGGACAAGCGCAGGGTGTGTTTGCAATATGCCGAAGGCCCGCCTGATTCATATGACCCACATCCGCACGGCTCGGGACAAGGCGCTGGCGGCCCTAGACGTACCTTTCATGCGGGCGGTCGAAACTGGAAACCTACTGGAGCAGCAGAGGATTGGAGGAGAGAAGCAGGTACTTCGAGACATCCCGCAGAACTTCTCCTTGGCCGGATTCACTACGCCGGAGACGCTGAAAGCGGCTTGGCCTGACCAGTTGCCACCACGGGAACCATTATAAGGAGACATGTTTTGAATGTGGACAAGACGTAAAAAGCAACCTAAGTTTGCGAACCCCCATCCCCCAGGGGCGACGGACATTCAGGTGCATTTCTGGCGCCGCTTGGAGGACATTGGGGACCGGGTGTCCCACATCGAGGGATTGCTCAAGTTGGCCATCCCGCTGCTTCTGGCTTTGCTAGCTGCCGTCACCGGACTACAGATTATGGAAGCAAAATGAAAACATCAACGCCTACGAAGAAATGCGTCCACCATTGGCAGATTGAATCATCTCGTGGCCCCGAATCTGTTGGGCAATGTCTCCACTGTGGAGAGAATCGAAGCTTCCATAACTTCATGGAGGGTGACCCACCGCGGAAGCCCAAAAAGGAATCATTCCGCCGCACGTTTCCGGTCTGAGGCGTTTCTCATGGGCGTCGGACTCCACATGATTCTGGACGGCTACGCAGCCACACCGCCCACCATCGCCACCGTCCAGGACTTCATTGGGTCGATAGTCAAACGGGCCAAGTTACAGGTTATAGCCGGCCCGTTTTTCTTCAAGCTAGAGTCTTACGAGGAAGCCTGGGCGGTAATTGCGGAGAGCCACATAGCGATCAAATGGTTCCCGAATGGTCTGGTACTGATAGATGTGTTCTCATGCAAGCGGTTCGAGTTGGACGACCTCGCAACGTTCACTGTAGCTGCTTTTGGACTAGAACATTGGCAGGTACGGGGTATTCAGCGGATGGGGCTCGGGTGAGGTACTTACACTGCTAGGTCTGCATATCTATATGCCTCGCATTGCATCCAGGATGCACGCTGGGGGCCTCCGGGTCTGTACCCTGGCCCCTACCCTCACCTACCCCTCCCGGAGTTGCCACGGTTGTACGTAACGAGCCTGACGGCGCGCCAAGACTTTGGGTGGCCGCCATTCCTCAACAGCCTGAGAATCCCCATGCATAGGGGCATTATCCCGCACTAAAGCAGAAACGGCCTCCTCAAAGCTCAGGTGAGCTAAGGAGATGCGGGTTTCTGAATCTGGGCGTTTACGCCTAGCCAAAGACTCCCCCGATATGCTAAAATCCTGGCAGAGTCGTCTCGCAAACTGTCTCTACCAGGATTCTCGCTTTGGAGAGGGTTGCCCTTTGGTAAGGGACACGGACTTAAAATCCGCTGAGGGGTCGCACCTTCCGGTTCAACTCCGGCCCTCTCCGCATACTCAATCTACAGGCTGAGCGAATACCGTCAAGCGATACCACTAGCAATCAAAAAATACGTGACTGGTAGTACAAGGAGTAGCGACTATGAGTCGAGAATCCACAATAAGAGACTTGAGGGCCAAGGCAAGGCAGTTGGAAACGCACAAGCGGGACATAGACAAGCAAGTAGAAGCTATTTACACAACGTTGCGAATTTTTGAACAGAATGGCGATGTTCCCGGCACACCGTTGGTAAGCCCCTACGCAGCGGAACTAACAAATGCGATGTATGACATTCTTATTGTCGAGCGTCCACTACATCGTGCTGTCATCCTGGAAAGGGTGCAAGAGCGTGGTATTCACGTAGGCGGGCAGAAGCCAGTTAATACTGTGGGTGCCTACCTCAGTACCGATGAGCGGTTCCGAAATGCTGGCAGAGGCATTTGGACCCTAGCCGTCGAACCTCTGTCAGTGGCTGAACCCGACACGGAACCTAACAATGGCCACCTGCGGGAACAATCCGAGGTCATCCGTGTGGCCTAGCTTGTCCCGCAAATCTACGTGGCAAGGAGCGGCTGTATGGTCGCTTCGGGTCAAACCCTTACCGGCGAAGATGCGCAAGCTGAGGGTATCTTGCGCTTCATGCTGGGAAGGGGTAGAGCATCCCGTAAACAGGTAGCATGGCTCAAAGGCTATGTGGCCCGTTTGCGGGAAAGGGAACGGCCCCAGGCCAAAGCCTAGGGCCGTAACCGATGGGCGGGCATCTCACTTACCGGCGGGGTGCCCGCCTCGTTATTGTATACGACAAGTCAACTGCCAGCCTATTTATCTATCATCGGCTTTAGGTGGATGTCCGTGGTGTGTATGCCGCACAATTGCCAGCGATTGTCTACTGAGATGAAGGATGATAAGATTACTACATGCGAGGCCTAACCAGAGGGAGGTAAGACTATGGCCTTAGAAACAGAACTGGCGTTCTTCCAGCAGCATAAGAACGAATGGCTGAATGTCTACAAGAATCAGTTTGCCCTGGTTAAGGGAAGTGAATTGATAGGCACTTTCACTTCCGCAGAGCAAGCCTTTGTGGCTGGAGTCGAGCAACTTGGGAATGTACCGTTTCTGATTAAACAGGTTGCAGAAAAGGAGGAAATTGTCCAGTTTCCGGCGCTTGCTCTAGGGATGATAAGTGCCCACTGAGAGTTGCCTGTTTCATGCTTTTAATCCAATTGAACGACTGGCGGTATTTCGCCCAGTGCCGCCATCGCCGCCAGGGTCCAGGACTGGACACCCCAACCTAGAGAGATAATCCTCAGAGGTTCAGCCATTGCCAGATCTCCTCCGGGCGATTTCCCCATACGCGTCCATAACGGCTTGCGGCGGACACATGGTCCCCCGCTCAACCCTACCAATGGTCCCCTCTAAAACGCCAAGCCTTTCCGCGAATTGACCCCGGCTGAGGCCGGTGGACCGCCGCAGCTCCTTCAGCAGTAGCGGCAACGGGGTTCCCATGGCGGTATATCGCATCTTCATGTTGCTAGCCCAACGGCAAGCGTATCATCAGTTTATAGACCCGTCAGGGCTGGTTGCGTCCGCTGGAGCCGATGCCAAGCCAGGGCGATGTAG
>ERZ1292625.2221-Hain-H41-01um-R1-2221-length-18809-cov-9_pt1 | contig 18809 bp, 16 predicted proteins | sample MGYA00564400_ERZ1292625 | MGnify/ENA primary metagenome ERZ1292625 (study PRJEB36523, sample SAMEA6512639) | groundwater metagenome | collected 2019-01-08 | study: AquaDiva: Metagenomics assemblies of 32 groundwater samples
CCTTGATAAAATCGTCTAAGGTCTTAATCGGCGTCTTATTTAATTCTACGATAACATCATCGCGGTTAACCAGAGGCCGGCGCCCCGAAAATACCCCGGCCGGACTGCCCGGCAGGACATTATTCACTATCACGCCTTCCCGGATAAACAGGCCTCTTTCGTAATAATCCACATCCGTAATCCCCTGGACCGTCACCCCGATATCATCGGTCCTGAATTCCTTGGGTTCCGGCTTCTTGGCGAACTTAACCTTGATTGGAATCACATCAGCGCCTCTTAACACCTTCAGATTAATCTCCTTGCCCACTTCAGGGTCAATGTATTTGACGAACTGCGATTCCAGGGCCTTGGCGCCCACCTTGGTCAACGGCTTATTATCAATCTCAACAATCAAATCGCCATCTTTCATCCCGGCCTGTTCCATCGGGCTGTTCTTAACCGTATACTTAACGATAATGCCTTTTTTAGGCAGGCCTATCATCTCGGCGTAATCCTCGTTAACCGGCGCCCAGCCAAATCCCAGCCAGGGCTTGCCTTTTTCCTTTTCATCACTGCCGGCCGGCTCCCCTTTGGGAGTTACCTTGGCCATCAGTTTGGAAATGCCTTTTTGCACCTCATTGCTGACCACCCAGTTCTGGGGCATGGACCGGCTGTATTCAGATGTGCCTGAGCCCCGCAACTGGACCGCAATAACCTTGCCGTCCAGGGTCAGCATCACCGCGCCCTGGTTTGAGGTCAAGCCCGGGCACTGAATCTGGTCAAAATCGCCGTCGTCGTTCCGGCCTCTGACAAATCCCACGTCCACCAGTAGTTTGAAATCATTGGACTTGCCGCCGTTGACCGCGCCCAGCACAAACTGGCCTATCTGGACCACATAAGCATCGGCGAAATTAACCGGCGTCAGTGGCGCCTCGGTTTGTATTTTCATAATACTCACCCGGAGCCGCTCGTCCGACTGGACCAGCTTCGCCTCGTATTCATTATCATTCAACCAGACCTCAACCCGGTCATAAGAATCCTGTTTCAAATACACCGGAAGCAGAATCTCGCCGGATGAAGAAATAACCAATCCGGTCATACCGGCCACATTGCGGCCGCTGCCGATTTCTGCATAGACCAAACTCGGCTCGATAACCTTCGCCGCTTTATTGATATCGCCCTGCAAGGTAGTGAGTATCTTAGGCACATCAGGTCTTTGCTCAACCAAAGGCGCAGCGCAACTCCAGCCGGCCATAACAGCCAAACCCATAACTAAACCAAATATAAATCTTTTCATTTCTTAGGTCGATTCTCTTCCGGATTAGAATTATCTTTAACCAGTTTAAAAACTCCCTCTTTGCCTAAAAAGGTGAAACTGCCATTTATTTTGTCTCCCTCATATAAAATACGGCCTTTTATTTCTTTTAACGCCGGATGAGCCAGAGACACCTCAATCCGCCGCTCTGAGCCATCCTGAACAAACCGGGCATTCCCGGTCCCGCCTCCCTGGGACATCACGGTTAACTTCCCTGGCCCATCCTCCTTGAAAATAATCTGAAGATTGAAAGGCGCCCTTTCTGAAATATTAAAGAATATATCCCAGGCCCAAAAAACCAATCCGGTATCTGTCATCGGCTCCCAGACCGGAGCCGGGGCCGCCGGAGTCGGAGAAACAACCTTGTCGGCTTGACGGTTGGCTGGTTTGTCGCTCTTTATCGGAGCCTGAGGGGTCGGGGTAACCATCCGTTCTACCACTGGTTTCCGGACCATGACAAATATCTCTTTGACTACACCATCCCAATTGGATTCACCCGTCCACATACCGTCCAATGATGCCGGGCTGAATGCCGGGCTGTCGTTCTGCTTGCCGGCAGGCACGACCACATTAGGATTAACGCCATCTGTGCCGGCCTCGTCAATAGCCACGCATCCGGCTGAGAAAAGCAGCAATCCTATTACTAAAAATGTTATCTTATGCATCTAAAACGATAGATTAACAACAGTGGATATCCACCATTGTTTATATTTAATACCCCGAATGGGATTTGAACCCATGCTGCAGGCTTGAAAAGCCTGTGTCCTAGACCAGGCTAGACGATCGGGGCGGTCTTTATATTTTATAACGGGAATGGCGCCTGTGGCGCCATCTAACTCGCTGTAACGACATTCTATCTAACAGCGAGTAAGATATGAGGGCGGGGCGACTCGAACGCCCGACCAACTGATTAAAAACCAGTTGCTCTACCGACTGAGCTACGCCCCCATTAGAGCCAGTTAGGAATCCCGCCTAAACGGGATGACTTACTGGCTCTTATGCTCCGACGCATGTCGGAGCAAATATTTAATATACTCCTTACTTTTCTTCTTTGTGTCCTTTGTGCCTTTGTGGTAAATATTCCGCGCTATTATATCAAGTGCCCGAGTTTTTCCCGCTTGGTCCTAAGATACCTTTTACTGTGTTTAGTGCAAGCAATTTCTATCGGCACCCGCTTGACAATCTCCAACCCGTAGCCATCCAGGGCGCTGACCTTGCGCGGATTATTGGTCAGCAGTTTAATCTTTCTTATTCCTAAGTCAACTAAAATCTGAGCTCCGATTCCATAATCGCGCAAATCAGCCGGGAAGCCCAGTTTGGTATTGGCCTCGACCGTATCTAAGCCCCCGTCCTGCAGGGCGTATGCCTTTAGCTTATTCTCCAGCCCGATGCCCCGGCCTTCCTGCCTCATATACAGAACCACGCCCTTGCCTTCCTTGGCTATCAGTTCCATAGCCCGATGCAACTGGTCTCCGCAGTCACAGCGCAAAGAGCCGAAGATATCACCAGTCAGGCACTCCGAATGCACCCGGACCAGGACCGGCTCCTTATGCACCTTGCCGGCGCCGATATCGCCCATGCACAGGGCCATGTGCAGGTATTCATCCACCTGGGACCGGTAAATCCGGAGCCGGAAATCCCCGTATCTGGTCGGCAGGTTTGCCGTGGTAATATTCTGAATCAATTTCTCATTAATCCGGCGGTAATTAATTATCTCCGCGTTACTGGCCAGCTTTAATTTATGCTCTTTGCAGAACTTGATTAACTCAGGCAGGCGCGACATCGTCCCGTCTTCATTCATTATCTCGCAAATCACGCCGATGGGCTTAGCCCCGGCTAATTTGGCCAGGTCAACCGAACCCTCGGTCTGTCCGGCCCGGACCAGGACGCCGCCCGCCTTGGCCCGCAATGGAAATATATGGCCCGGCCTGACAAAGTCATCCCCGGTGGCATTATCCTTGATAGCATCCAGGATGGTCTTGGCCCGGTCATAGGCCGAGATACCGGTGGCAATCCCCTTACTGGCGTCGATAGAAACGGTGAATGCGGTCTCGAACTTTGAGGTATTGTTGCGCACCATCAGGGGCAGATTCAGTTTATCGGCTTTCTCATCGGTCAGGGTCAGGCAGATTAGGCCGCGGCCGTATCTGGCCATGAAGTTAATGGCGTCCGGCGTGACCTTCTCGGCCAGCATCATCAAATCGCCCTCATTCTCGCGGTCCTCGTCATCAACCAGGACAATCATCTTCCCCCGGCGCAGGTCCTTAATAACCTCAGGAATCGTGGCAAAAATCTTGGTCATATTTTACCCTTTATAAATTACCGCTTAGAGCCAGTTAGGGCCCCGAAAACATTCGGGGACCGTTACTGGGTCTTATCCCGGCAGTCTTTGCCGGGGCCTCAACATTTATTGTCAGTTAAAAATACCGAGTGGGGTACTATATATTATCGTGATATGGAGTGCAAGAAATTGATTTGCTTTTACCCCCACCCCGAATGCTTTCGGGGTGGGGGGTGAAACTACACTACATAACCTACTATGTATGGATTAAACGTCACGCTGACATTACCGCTGACCTCCGTAAACGAATACTCAAAACTCCCGCTGACGATGGGCACAACCACCTGCCCGCCGTAAACCTGTCCGACATTCTTGGCCTCTACGCCGATAGCGTAACATTCTTGTTGCGTTGCGTCCCGGCGAATCCGGCAGTTTATCCATCCGCCGGGCGGAGGCGGCGGTATGCTCTGTTGGACCAGTTCCACCTGCAGAATCAGCGCCGTGGCCTCGGACGGAATAGACGGATTCGGGGCAGTCGGCATCCAATCCTGGTTTCCGCTGACGAGCAAACTGGTCAACTGGATTCGGGTGGGCAGAAAAGTGATTCGGCTTCCGCCGCCCACGCCCGGGGCTAGTTTTTCGGCTGTGACTGCGCCGTTGGCGATTTCTGATGTCCCGACTGCATTGGCCGCAATCTCCGATGAGCCGATGGCATTAGATGCAATCTTGGATGCGGTTATTGCGTTATCCGCTATCTTGGCGTTGGTCACCGCGCTTGACGCCAGTTTACCTGAGGTTACTTGTCCATCCTTGATATTATCGCTCTCCACCGCATTAACCGCTATCTTGGCTCTGGTAATCGCCCCGTCTTTGATTTCCGAGCTCTCCACTTGCGGCGTAATCGGCCTGATAAGCGGCGATGGCGGAACGATTGGCAGAACCAATTTATCCTGGGTAATCGTCCGGTCCGCAATCTTGTCGTTGGTTACGCACAGGTCAGCCAGTTTATTGGTGGTGACGCACTCCTCCTGCAACTTAGCGCTGTTGACAGCGCCGTCGGCTATCTTATCGGTCGTGACCGCGCTCTTGGCAATCTTGCTGGTCGTCACCGCATAGGTGGCGATGTTGCTGGTCTTTACCTCATTCGGCTTTAGCATATAATCCTCCTGTTGCTACAAAAGTTACAAAGGTTAAAAGGGGTACAATGGTGGCTGGCTGTTAGCGACGAAGGAGCGTTACAGCCAGTTATCCCGACAGTTTTTGTCGGGGCTACTTCATTAGGTTTCAACATATAAAACTCCTTTGCCACAGAGACACAGAGAACACAGAGTTAGGTGTTCATTCGTGTTCATTCGTGGTTAATTAATTTCCTTGCCACAGAGGCACAGAGGACACGGAGTTAATCCGTGCCCATCTGTGTTTATCTGTGGTTACCGTATTGTTACTACAGTGTGGCCACCTTAATCTCCAGGTATTTCCGGCCGTCAATCAAGACCCAATCGCAATGCGAGACCCCGGCCGTGGCAAAAGCCACATAAGCCGCGTTCTGCAAAGAGGCAATCAGGTTATTGATATGGTCATTCTCCTGGACCATGACAGTCGGGTCCCAATCCGCGCTGATTAGCGTCTTACCGGACTGGACTATCCGGTTGACCACCGCCGCCTTCAGGGCCGTTCTCATATCCGGCATCACCCGGGCCACATTGATGGGCCCGCCCAGGCCGACCTGGTCGTCGCCCCTGAGCAGCCGTTCAGTGGTGATATCGCCGGTCAGCCACATGGCCGCTATCGGCGCCATACCTATACCAATCTCCCGTGAGCCGGTAAAAGGCAGGACGCTCCGGGCCGTTTTCTGGCTGTAGTTCTCGGCTGAGGCGTCAATCGCCTCCTTATACCGCTTGCAGGGCTCGCCATCCACGGTCTCGAACGCCTGGGCCAGGGAACCGCGGTAATTCTCATAGCCATTGGTGATATTATCCGCCTGCTTGCGGACAATCCGGTTACGGTCCAGTCCTGAACGTGACACAAAGGCCGGATTCATAGTCGGCGCGTAGGCCGTGGCCGCCGGCAGCGCCAGTTTGGACTTATAATCGGACTCGTTGCCGATAGCCAATTGCATCTGCTGATAGGTCAGGTCAGCATTATTCTTGGTCCCGCGCTTCCAGCGCTCCACCTGGACCTCCCCGGCCTCTGCCAAATCCAGCAGCACGGCCAGTTTAACCTCACTGATTGTTCCCATAATATAATCTCCTTTTCTTAGAGGCTGTTAGACCTTTGGTCGTTACGACCGCAGGAGTCCCGTAGGGACAGCCTCTTAGACCCTGCAGCATTGCGGGGCCTTGTTATCAGCCGGCGGGCTGGCTGCGTCTTGCCCCCTGATGGTAATTCAAGGTGACGCCGATAGCCAGCCACACCGGACTGCTGTTTTAGTTTTGTCCCTTTTTCTGGATTAGGTCTAAGATAACCTCAACGATTACCTTGATAATCTTTCTCCAGAAACCGGACATTAAATGAAACATAGGGTACCTCTCTTTCCTATCCGTCATCCTGTTCTTCTGATAACGAATTACGGCTTTCTTTGATTGCCCCTTGCTCATCAATTATTGCGCTTTCCTCTGCTTGTCGCCATGACATCAATAGGCTGACGTCAATCCATTTACCGCCGTGAAACCATCTCAGCGGTGGCAAGTGCCGCTCACCCTTCGGGTAGCGGATACCATAGCAGGCCGGACACAGCCCGCGCCCTTTTGCCTTTTCCATTAGGTCAAGGCATCCTCGACATTTTTCCATACAATACCTCCTGAAGAGGACTACACCTCTTCTACTTAATAGTGTAAAATAGAGGGTATGGGCTGGATATTTTGGTGTTTATGCCGACCGATGGCGGGAATCCCTTATTACATAAGGGTTTAGTGGAAGAATAGCCACGGGGAAATCTTGCTGACTGCTGACAAAACGCTGACAATCAATACCGCGATGTCAGCACTTATCAGGCACCTTGTAGGGAATGATTTCTAACAGCGTCTTATAAACGCTGTTATCGCATATAATAGGCTCTTGCTCCAGGCCAAATAACGACATCAATTTCGTGTTAAGACGTTCTTTAGCCTTGGCAAGTTTATCTTGCTCCTTAATTTGCTGTTTCCCCTTTCCCCGAGGGATTTTCCATGTGCCAGCGGCCAAGTCTAACAGATAGTTGCTTAATGCCTTCCGTTTAGCTGTCTGTAATAGAGGGAATTGCAGATCGTCTGTAAGTTTATAGGCCTTGTTTTCATTCTCAATCCATTGCCAGACGTTGTTTATTTTTGTTTCTATGGTTATTGAGCGGTATTCGGGGTCTTTAAAGCATATCCGTATCTCGGACGGCAATGGCGTCGGCTTGACGCCTTTATCTTCACGTAACTTATTTATTATCCGGGCAATGTCAATAACCGGTTTTTCATCTTTTTCTATTTGCTGGGATTGTCGGGCCAGATTCAACCTGTACCTGACGGTCTCGGTAAGAGTCAGACCTGAAAGCTCTTTTTGACATTGCGTGCATTCAAAAGCATCACCATCTTTTACGGCCTCTGCATACTCGTTAGCATCTATCAGATTACCGCATTCAGGGCACTCCAGATATTTCTCCTCCTGAAGCAGTCCGGTTTTGGCAAGGCCGTCAAAGACGCTCGAGACCCGGCTTTTCTTTTCGCCGATATGGCCGGCGATATCATCAGGTCTGAAAACAGATGAACACTTATGTGAAGATAACAATTTGCTGACCTTCACGATAACGTCTTTTAATTGCGGATGGTCACTTACTAAGCGTTCGCACTCTGGAAATAACATGCTTAATATCCTCGTCTCTGTTGTGCTTGGTAAAATTTATCCGGCTCTTGTCGCCGACAATAATAGTATGAACCTCATCCTGCAGCGGATTATGGTCAACCGGGGCTTTTGCAGCGTCCAGCCAGTAAAAATTCCCGATATGCCCGATTGTCTTTTCGCGTATCTCGCACAAGGCACGACTTAATCCGCTCTCGCCTAAAATTGAATCACGATAAGTGGGACTCTGGAATGCGCATTTCATGCCGCCGGGCGACCGGTAGCCGATACCATGCGAACGCGCCTCCGGCTTACCTTTTTCCTCCAAGACATTGAGTTTCTTAATAGCCGGTTTTATGTCTATCTTCTCAAATCTGGTTATATCCAGAAAAGAATTAATCAGCCCGGCAAACTTCTTTTCCTTTTCCTCATATTCCGAGCCGCTTTCCAATTGCGAGACCTGGAGCATTGCGGTATTGGCAACTAAATCCCAGGTAAAAATAGTAACCCCGCGGGCGACCATGGGGATATACGCCCTTAATTCAATCTTTTCCCCGTCTGTTGTTTTATCTTCCTTGTCATACTCTTTCATCCGCTCCGTATATTCGCGACGTTCCACAGCACAGACCTTCAACTCCTCACCCGGTTTGTAATCTATTGAAGAAATGGTGAGTTCCTCCGGCAGTATCAGGGGCAGTCGGGCATTGAGGTATTTGGAAAGCCCGCTCTCCTTCAATATCTTATTGACCTCTTCGGCTTTCCTAAACTTTTTCACCAGTGTTTCAGGCCCGTCGTAAAGAATGGTATGCTGTTTGCCCAAAGGAGCAACCGTGTCTATGAAAGCCACTAAATCCTTATACTCCAATCCACCATTCTCAAGATGTTCCTCTATTAGTTCGCGGAGTTTATCTCTTGACCCTGATGAGGTTATATTACGCTTTGCCAGGAATTCCCGAATCCGGTCGGTTCTGAGTTCCATAAGATACTGGACAACCATCTTGCATTCCTCGTCTGTATAAACCGGCGGTTTTGGTTCCCCTAAAGACACATTATCTGAAGTCATACTTCCTCCTGTATTAAAAATAATATTTCTGGCCTTCTTTACGGAGCCGCTCGCGGCGGTCGTCATAATCAGGCCTAACACTCCCTAAAAGCCGCCAGAAATTAGTTGAATGATTAATATATTTCAAGTGGCATAATTCATGCGCCACGACATAATCAATCAAGGACATCGGCGCCATGATAATGCGCCAGTTAAAACGAATACTTCCTTTACTATTACAGCTACCCCAACGTTTTGCCTGTTCGGCTAAGATTACTTCCGAAGCCGGTATCTTTAACTTACCGGAATAAACAGCTACTCGTTTCTGCAAAACAACCTTTGCGTGTTTCTTATACCAGCGGTAAAGCAGTTCCCTCGTTTTCCCGGCCCTATTCCTGCGCCCGTCAATTCCGGCCAAAAATCTGCCTTCCCCAGCAGTAATTTTATTGCCCTTGTCTGATTGTAATACCTTCAGCCGCATTGGCCGGCCCAGGTATAAGAAAGATTCGCCGGTAACGAATTCCCGCCTGGGCAAATACTCCAGGTTCTCATTTATCCGGCGCTGTTTATCCAGAATCCAAACCGCCTTTGAATGAACCAATCTGGAAAGAATTTTTAATGACGGTTTCGCCGGCGCCCTCAGGAAAACACCGTCATAAGGATCAACGAAAAGACTGATGGTCCTTCTCCGGCGGCTCCGCTTGACAAAAAATTCTATATTGCGCCGGCCAAACTGAACACTGGTTCTCTTGCTAATCATTTTGTTAACCTCACCCTGGCTAAATCCATAATCTTGGTTGTTAAAACCTCCATCTCGTCAAACTGGTACCCTTTAGTCCGCAATATGCTTTTTATCTGCTTCCTCATTTCCCGCTGGACGTCTTCCTTATGAATCCAATCAATCACGGCCAGTTTGGCCAGCGATTCCATAATAGCCAGAGTCAGGCCTTTATAATCATCCTTATCCTTGCCGTATTGCTCCGGCGATTCCCTAACCATCAAAGGTTCTTTTTCCGGTTCCGATTTATTATCAGTCAATATCCGATACAGGGCATATTCCGATTCTGAGAAACCCAAATCCCGCGCCGCCTTTCCAAGATTCCGCATCTCATCCACTAACGCCTGCAAATTCTTTAGTTCCTCTATGGCGCTGATACGCTCCTTCTTTCTTTCTTCGATAATCTTCATCAGCCGTTCTTTAAGCGATTGGTAGAAAACAGGGTCTTCATCCTGATGCACATGGATTTCATAACGGATGGCGTGCTCGATTTCGCTGGCTTTGGCCTCGGGCGATTTCAAGGCGTCCACCACCTCATCAAATTTCCGGGAAAATATGGATACCGGGTCAAGCAGTTTCTTAACGCCGTTGGTCCGGATATGCTCTTCAATCAATTGCCTGACCTTGGCGCCGCAGGCGGACAAATCCAGGGTGGAATCCCGGAACCGGGCCCGGGCCGCGTTTCGCACCTTGCCCAGCCATCTCAAATCCGCGCCGTAACGCAATGCCGCCGGGTCAGGCAGGACCATATCCATACTCTGTGAAAATCTCCGGAAAGCGATATCAAAATCGGCCCGGATATCTTCCGGCTCCAATATTTTGATACAGGCCTCCAAATCGGTTTTATCTATGTTATTAAAGAAACGCATTACCGAGCGATGGCGTGCCTCTAATCTGGGCAACTCGTCGGTCTTGGGCACCAGCGCGCCGATAATATCCGTGGTCTGGAAAACGCCTAATGCCTCCTGTAAATCCCGTGAAATACCCCAGTAATCAACCACCAGCCCGTAATCCTTTTTATCAGCCGTCCGGTTAACGCGGGCAATGGCCTGCAATAAGGTATGCTCTTTCAAAGGGCTGTCTATATACATCACCTGTTCAATGGGCGCGTCAAACCCGGTCAGGAGCTTGTCGCAAACCACAATAATCGCCAGTTTATCTATCGGGTCTTCCTTAAAACTGCGGATAATCTCTTTTTCCTGCGCCTGGCTTTTATGATGCCTGGCTAACCTCTGCGGGTCGTTATGCCCGCCGGAAATCAATACCGCGGAAACCGGCGCATTTAAACGGTCCAGCGTCTCTTTATAACTTACGGCTGCCTCGCGGCTGGGCGTGACTATCTGCGCCTTGAACCCGTTCGGCATAATGTATTTCTCGTAGTGTTCTATGATATCCAGGCAGATTGCCTCTACCCGGCTGGAAGCCAATCCGATTATTTCTTCCGTGGCATATTTGCGCTTAATTTCTTCCCGTTCCTTTTCTTCGTATTCCTGGAAATACCGGTCAAAAAGGGTATCCAAACTCTCGCCCTGGACGTGGACATCCGGCAAGCGGCTCTCGTAAAATATCGGCACGGTCGCGCCGTCCTGAATGGCCTGCTCGATGGTATAGGTATGAATATAAGGCCCGAAGGTCTGGATGGTTGAGCGGTCTTTCTTGTCTATAGGCGTGCCGGTAAATCCCAGGAAACAGGCATTCGGCAGCGCCTGGCGCATATTGGCCGCCAGGTTCTTGTATTGCGTCCGGTGCGCCTCGTCCACCAGGACAAAGATGTTCTTGGCCTCTGACAGGTGGCTATCCCGGTCCAACTCCTGGAATTTCTGGATGGTGGTTAAAATAGTCAAGCCATTCCCCTGCCTGAGCAGGGTTCTTAAATCCTTGACGCTCTTTGCCTGATTGGGATTGGGAAACCCGCAACGCCGGAATGTCCCGACAATCTGGTTATCCAAATCTATCCGGTCGGTGACCACGACGATAGTCGGATTTTCCAGATGCGCCAGCCGCCTCAGTTTCACCGCCAGCCAGAGCATGGACAATGACTTGCCTGAGCCCTGGGTGTGCCAGATGACGCCGCCCCGTTTGCGATAGTCCTTGGATTTCTGGACCCGCTCAATCGCGTTATTGACCGCGATAAACTGCTGGTACCGGGCTATCTTCTTGATGGTTTTTCCGCCTTCCGGCTCATAGGCGATAAAATTACGGACGATATCCAGCAGATTGGCCGGCTGAAGCAGTCCGTAAATCAGCACGTCCTGCGGGGTCGGGGTCCGGCCGGATAACCGGCCGGTATATTTACCGTTTAATTCATCCAGTGTTATCGGGTGGGGAATCTTCCATTCCAGAAAATGGCGGTAAGGCGCGTTGACCGTGGCGAATTTAGCCCCCTGTCCGCAGGCGGCAATAATAATCTGGACTGATTCAAACAACCGCGGCGCGCCACGGTCCTTATATTCCTCTTTCAATTCTTGGTACCGGAATAATTGCTCTATGGCCTTGTTAATCGGCTCCTGGATGGTCGGGCTCTTGCATTCAATCACCACTAACGGAATGCCGTTGACAAAGAGCGCGATATCGCACTTGATATTCTCCTTGGCGCCGGCCGCCTTGAACTGGCGCGTGACCGTAAACTCATTCCGGTCCGGATGCTCAAAATCTATGAAATAAACGCTATGTCCCTTTTTACCCTGCCCGTCATTGATATCCTGCTCCAAAGAGATGCTATGCACCAGCGAGGTATAGACCTGTTCGTTTGCCTCTATCAAACTGGCCGCCGGGACCGTGGCAATAGCCCGAACGGCCTTCTTGAGATTCTCTTCGGAAATCCAGGGATTGAGTTCTTTCAGTTTCTTCTCTAAACGTTTAACCAGGATAACCTCTTTAAGCCCTTCCCGCTCGCTATCTAATTCCTCCGGCGGAATATAGGTATAACCCAGCGCCTTGAGCAATTCAATGGCCGGGTCTTCGGATAAACCAATCTCGTTCCAATCTTGACTCGTCATACCTTATACCTTTACTCGCACCTCACCGGTTAATAACACCTGCATTAAGGCGGATTTGAGATAACCAAGATTATTTATAAATACTTCTTCGTTATGAATCTGAATATCTATAGAATCCAATATTTTCCCTATAGCACGTTGTTCATCTATTGGTACTTTTAAAACCGGCATTACTGAAAAACCAGTTTTATTAATAATAGGAACGGCATGTTTCCCTGCCATTTCGACTAGTAATTTAGCAATTCTACTCATCCAATAATATACAAAATGATAATCCCAATCTTTATTACAAACGATGGAATTGATTTGCTGATTGGTAGACATTTCCTGAGATGCCATACCAATTTTTCCTATAGTTGACCCTATACATACAACAAGAATTGAATTCTTGGGTATAAATCTTGAGACAAATGCCCCTTCTCCTGATAACATTTTTAGCGTAGTTTTAACGTACTTACCAATTCCCAAATCACCGGGAGTTGCCCATGGATAATCACCATTATAATATCTTGATGCTTTAGTTGAAGGAGTATTTCCAGTCACTATTTCTCCAATATCTTTAATTCTCGCTATACTCCACTCTTCCGGAATCATACCGAGTTCGGTTTTCTTGAATTTCTTATGCCGGCCCGGGATGCCGCGGGTCAGGAGCTCCTGCATCAGCCCTTTCTTTACGGTCTTGGTCTGGTCTATCACCGCGCGGGTCTGGTCTATCACCGCATCCACGGATGCCAGAATCTCCGCAATCTTCTTTTGCTCGGAAAGCGGGGGAAGCGCTAATTCCAATCGTTTTAGTATGGGTGCTCTGACTTCTTTAAACGTGCCACCCTGTGCAATTCTATTTAGGAATATTTCCTTGGTTTCAAAGAATCTTGCCAGATATTCAGGAATCAATCGGGATTCATTGCAAATAATGCCCGTTATACCCTGCTTTGTAGCCAATGGAAACTCGGCTAATCCGACCTTGCCTATAGTTGCGCCTGTTGTTAATATGACTGTTTGAGGCGGCCATAATTTAGCCGAACTGTTTTTCAGGCCAAGTTCTGAAATAGTTTGTCTCGTTGCTCTTATTCTAAACTTTATATCAGCTACAGTTGCCCAAGGTATTCCTCCATTGAAATATTCAGCAATTCTTGTGTCTGGAGTACCACCATCACCAATGTCTTTAATAACATTTTGCAATTCAACTGCTTCCCAATCCACGGGAATTTCGCCGATGGCGGTTTTCTTGGTCTTTTGGCCGGCTTTAAGGGTCTTTATTTCCATATCTTAACCTAATACCCTTTCAATATCAGACAGAAAAACGGATGTATATCTTTCGCCCAGATAGGATTTATCGTCGGACAGCGCCCCGGCAAATCCGGCTGATTCTATCTTGGTCCGGACCGATTGCATCAGTACGCGCAGTTCGGATGATTGTCCCAATTGACTTAATCCGGACAATTCCTTTTGGTCTAATTTCAGCCATATCTCTTCCAACGCCTTTAATAATGACGCCCAATTCACCCATTGTATTTGCTTGTTGCTGTATCCCAGAAAGGACAGCCAGTCCCAGGTTTTGAGCCAGTATTGTTTTTCCTTACCGACCGGCCGAATCAGGATAAGTTCGGATTGGGCCATAGCCACCAACGTGTCCTGGACGGTTTTCTGCGAATAATAAATATCCCGGGCGATGAGCGACGGATGGGCCGCCTCGTGGGTGAGCAGATACAGGATTATTTCCGAACGGGCATTAATCCCAAAAAGCGCCCGGAGCTTGAATACCAGGCCGGTCGGATACATCGTGCGCACCGGCTGGGTCCGGCCTCTTAGTTTAATCCCGCCCCGGGTAAAACCGTGTTTTAAGAATATCGGCTCCGGTTCGCCATATTGCTCCAGCGGCTGCCGGTCTTTTAATAAAAACAGGCTTTCTTTATGGACCGGCGGTTTTTTATCCTGAATCAGGCCTTTCCATTTCAGCGAGTTATGGCGTTGGGTCAGGAGTTCGGCCACGGCCGGCAAAACAGATTGCCCGGAAAATTGCTCGCGCCGGACAATCATCTTTAACCGCTGGATATTTATAAAATCACCGTTAGTATCAAGCCAGTCCAGGACTTCGTCAAAGAGCCGGGCGTCAGACCGGCCGACGGCCAGGGTGAAAAGCAAAAGCGCTTCCGGGTCAATCGCCCAGTTATCCCTGGTTTCCCCGTATCCGGCCACGCCCAGGGCAGACCACTGGCGCCATAAAAACGACAATAACCGCTCCAGGTATAAAGTCCTAAATTCGGTCAGCGACTGATTCATATCCGATCTTTCTTAACATATCTTTTAATATCATCTTGAATCCGGCCGAGTCGTCATGGGTCATGGACCAGCGCGCCGCTGATTCTATTTCACCGGGAGTCGGCTTAAGCGCCAGTAAATCATCCGGATGCTTGCCCGGTCCCTGGTCCACCGCGGCATATACCTTAAGATGAATCTGGTCATACCGGCCCAGGAAATGTATGGTCAGCGCCCGGCCATACTTGCGGGTGACCAGCCGGCCCTTAAAACCATCGGGTAATCCAAACCTGACCATATCGGTCGGCCCGGGATTTAACCAATCCTCCGGCATACCCAAGTCACGCGCCACCTGCTGAGCGGCTTTTTGCAATACTTCAGGGAAAGGCCTTGATTCTTTTATGTCAAACCCGCCATCCGCCTTCGGATATCCTAAAGCCACCACATCCACATCTTTCGTAGTGGGCCGGTTGACCAGGCCGGTAATAATCAAGGCCGAACCGCCGCAAACCAAAAGGTTTAGAAGCGGAGATTTGGCAATCTCAAGCCGTTCTCCCAGTAAGGTTAACGACCTCTCTAACTTCTCTTTATTATACATATTATAAGTTATTCCTCTTATATCAAGTGTTATAAGTTATATTATACTAATAATAACTACTTTGTCAATGATTATTAGTAATAATCTAATCCCGAACCTAATCACGAACTCAATCCCGAACCGTTAATCCGGTCAGGCAATGACATAATACAACCCGCATCCCTTGTTATTTCGGGTTTTCATTGTTCATAAAAAGACGCAAATAATCCTGCTGGGTTTCCTTGACCATCCGGACGATAAACCCAATAAAATCCGCAAATCTCAAATCGTCAATCGCCGTTCGTCAATCTCAAATCGAAAACCTCCAATCTTATTACAGCGCTTTCAACAGCCGCAGGTAATCACGCATTGATTCATAGACCATAGCCGAAATGAAATTAATAAAAGGCGCATCGGTCTGCGGTACCGTCTGCGTTTTCTTAATCGCGTTGATATATTCATTCCTTAAAATCGGGGGGATAATGGCTATGACATAGCCGCTCTGCAACAAGGCCAGATTCATTAATAGCCGGGCCGCCCGGCCGTTGCCGTCCACAAACGGGTGAATCGTCACCAGTTCCTTATGGAGTAAAGCGGCATATTCCACCGGATGATATTTCTTTCTTAACCTGGGGATATCCGTCACGAATTTCTTCATCAGCGCCGGGATTTTCGCAGGCGCCGGCGGCACGAAATCCGTCCCGGTGATAATCACTTTCACCTTCCGGTATTGCCCGGCATTAGATTCGTCAATCCGGTAATAAAACAGCCGGTGCAGTTCCAGAATATCCTTTTCAGTGATGGCCTTGTTAGTAGCCAGGCGATACACCAAATCGTACGCCTCGCTATGCCCCATTGCCTCATAATGGTCTCTCATCGGCTTGCCGCCGATGGTTAACCCGTCCTCCAGGACGATTTTGGTCTCGGTCTCGGTCAGGGAATTGCCCTCCAGGGCATTGCTGGAATAGGTCAAGCCGACCCGGTAATATTCCTTCAACTGCTTTAGGGTATGCTCATCAAAAGGCCTGTGTTTATCTATCCGTTTCTTCAGTGCATCCGCTTTCTTTATCATATTTTCGTATGGCATTTCCCGCTCCTTTCTTAAATTCTTAAATCCCTGCCCGTCCGAAGCTCAAAGAGCGCAGGCGGGTAAAATCCCCATTACTCATACCCCAGTTCCTTGAGCGATTCATCCATTTTCTTCTTGGCGGCCTCCCGTTCTTTTTCCAATACCCGCAGTTTTGCCAGCGCTTCTTTGACGTCTATCCTCGGTTCCGGTTCGGTGATATCCACATAGCGGCTGATATTAAGATTATAGTCATTGCCTTTGATTTCATCGTGCGGCACCACCCGGGCAAATCGTTCAATATCTTTATACGCATCAAAGGCCTGGACGATTCGGGCAACATCTTCATCCCTGAGCCGATTCTGGTTTTTACCTGCCTCAAAATGCTCAGCCGCATGGATAAACAAAATCTTGTCTTTGCGCTCCTTGGGTTTATTGCGATTAACAATTAAAATAGTCGCCGCAATGCCGGCGCCGTAAAACAGGTTGGACGGCAGGCCGATAATGGCCTCAAAGAAATCTTCTTCCAAAAGCGCCTGCCTGATTCTGCCTTCCGAGGCGCCCCGGAAAAGCACGCCGTGCGGCATGACCACGCCGACCCGGCCCTTGTCGTTTATTGTGGCTATCATATGCTGCAGGAAGGCATAATCGCCCTTGGTTTTGGGCGGGATGCCGTAGCGGAACCGGCCGTAACCGTCATCGGCCGCGGATTCACTGCCCCAGTCCTTCAAGCTGAAGGGCGGATTGGCAATGACCCGGTCAAAGAGCATCAGGGCGCCGTCCTTGACCAGTTTCGGGTCACGGATAGTATCGCCTTTTTCTATTTGGGCATCCGGCAGGTTATGCAACAGCATATTCATCTTACAGATTGCCCAGGTGTCGAGATTTCTTTCCTGCCCAAATAAGGATATGTTTTTGGAATCTCCCTTCATCCTTTCAATATAATGGGCGCATTCTATGAGCATGCCGCCCGAGCCGCAGGTCGGGTCGCAGATGCGCATCCCTTCTTTGGGTTTTAACAGTTCGACTATCAGTTGCACGACTTTTCTGGGGGTATAAAACTCGCCGCCCTTCTTGCCGGCATCGTCCGCGAATTTTTCTATCAGATATTCATAAGCCCGGCCGAGCATATCCGGCTCGGCCAGATTGGAATTCTTCAGTCCGATTTGGGAAAAATGGCTGACCAGGCGGCCCAGCACGGAATCGCGGTTCCGGGCATCGCCTAATTTATTGGAATTGAAATCTATATCGGCCAGCACGCCTTCTAAGTTGGTATTCTGGTCTTCCAGGGCGCCGCAGGCTTTATTAATGTAATCACCCAGTCCCTGCGATATCTTTCGTATCTCGGACCAGCGGGCGCGCTTGGGCACAAAAAACTGGTGTTCATCCGGGTCTTCCCAGGCGATTTTCTTTATTTCCGCCTCCGGCGTCTTCCTTTTCCGCTCCCGGTCTTCTATCTTTTCCGCCTCTTCCTCGAACACGTCCGAAAGCCGTTTCAGAAACAGAAATCCTAAGATATAATTTTTATAGTCTTGGGAATTAATCTGCCCGCGCAGGATATCGGCCGCGCCCCATAAATAGGAATTAAGTTCGCTGCTGGTTAGTTTTGACATAAATACTCCTCCTTCAATGAGCAGATGACTTACGGAATCCAATGACGTAAGTCATAGCGGCGCCGTGGCGCCACGTCTGCGAATTGAATCCCGCCATACGGCGGGATTATTATATCATTTTCTTATTTCTTTAGCATATCTGTTAATACCTGATGGGCAATCTTCCTGTTTAAATTCGCCATTTCCATATTCAGGCGATATTGTTCGTCGGCCACGTTAATCAGCCCGGCTATTTTTTCCTGCATGGCCCTGGGTAGCACCGGCACCTTTATTTTCTCCGCATCGGCTATGTTCAAAACAAGTTGTACCGTAGAAGTCGCATTGGCCAGCAATTCTTTTTGTCCGTCTTCGGTCTGTAAATAGGCCGCCAGAAATTCCGGTAAGATTTCTCCGGTCAGGCGAATCCCGATAAGATTAGCGGTTATCAATGCCTTGTTTATACCGGCCGGGACCACTCCGGCCTTTAACTGCGTCCCGCGGCAGGTTATCAGCACATCGCCCGGCCGGGCCAGATAATGATCGACGTTCTTAAAATTATCAGCCGAAACGTAAGATAGATTTTGAGTCGCAATTGTTCCGCCGGCAATATCTTTGATATTCAAAAGAGGGATATCGTTTCCTTCGGCTGATAATTTAGCGATGCTGTAAATCGGCGCTCCGGAAAATATCCGGGCCAATTCCTTTAACTGTTTATAAACCATCTTATTAACCATGAGGTCTATTATATACATATAAATAGTTTTGTCAAGTAAAAAATAATAAATTATTAAAATATTTACTTTTAGTATTGCCAATATTTAATTATTTTAATGTGAGTATTTTAGGGGTTCAACAAATACCCGCTTTTTTGCCCTTCCTTTGTCAGGACAAGCCACCATACAGGGCCAATAACTATACACCGATGATAGCGCCTGGAGCATACCTATATAGCGCCTGGAGCACACCTATATAGCGCCTGGAGCATACCTATATAACGCCTGGAGCACACCTATATAGCGCCTGGAATATACCTATATAACGCCTGGAATGCACCTCTATAGTGCTTGGAATATACCTATATAGCGCCTGGAATGCACCTCTATGGGGCCTGGAATAT
>ERZ1292625.2222-Hain-H41-01um-R1-2222-length-18801-cov-6_pt1 | contig 18801 bp, 23 predicted proteins | sample MGYA00564400_ERZ1292625 | MGnify/ENA primary metagenome ERZ1292625 (study PRJEB36523, sample SAMEA6512639) | groundwater metagenome | collected 2019-01-08 | study: AquaDiva: Metagenomics assemblies of 32 groundwater samples
TCGTGGCGACCTTGGTCGTTGCCTTCGGGGCCTTCCGGGCGACCCCGTTCGTGGCCTTGGCCCCGCTAGCCGCCCCCTTTCGGGCGGCTAGCAGTCCCCGGATTTTGGCGAGGGTTGGGTCCTTTGCCTCGAAGGCGTAGCGGCCCTCGATACCTAGGGCCGAGGCCCTAGTCTTGAGTTTCCCCCTCATGAGCCGCCGAATAACCTTCCCCTTGACCCCGAACTCGAGCTCTAGGTCCTTGACAGTAACTAGGCTACCCATTTCACGACCTCCTCTAAATAAATTACGGTCAGTGACAGTCTATCACAGGTTCGTCCCTTTGTCAAGGGATGTTTGCTACCTATTTTTGACAATTTGCTATATTGACAAATCCGGGGAAGCTGGGCTAGGCAGCCGTCGGTCCAAAAACAAAGCCAAGGAAAAATGAGCTCATTTTTCTTTTTTTGGGCTATCCCCCCAGAAAGGGTCCGTTCTGTGGCTTCCTAAGTAAAATGACTAGCGGGGGACGCTAGAAGACTGGCTTTGGCTAGCCATAGCTAGACACCGGTGCGATGTTTGAGATGGCTTCCTTGGTCATCCTGAAACGCCTAGTTTTGAGAAAGAAACCCCTCAAAAGATCAAGAGATAGATTGGACGATGATTACCTTGCCATTCCATGTGATGCTCGCCCCCCGGAGGTCCACCCCCTGGAGATTGGCTCCCTGGAGGTCAGCCCACCGAAGATCCACCTCCTGGAGAATAGCCCCATTGAGGTTGGCCCCCTGGAGGAAGGCCCTATTGAGGTAGGCCAACCGGAGGTTGGCTCCCTCAAGGTTGGCTCTCTGGAGGTTGGCCGTCTCGAGGTTGGCCCCCTTGAGGTTGGCCCCCTTGAGGTTGGCCCCTTCGAGGTTGGCCCCATCGAGGTAGGCTCTTTGAAGATTGGCCCCCTGAAGAATGGCCCCATCGAGGTAGGCTCTCTGAAGATTGGCCTCGAAGAGGTCGGCCTCGAAGAGGTCGGCCCCGCTGAGGGTGGCCCACTTGAGATTGGCCCTCCGAAGGTCCAACGGTTCAGCGGTTTCCCTTCTCCACCTGACGAAAGCAGCCCTATCACCCAGGACGAGTGCGACGTGTTGAGGGTTCATGATTTGCTCTCCTCCTCCATCAAAGTAGCCTCAAAAGACCAAGAGATAGATCTTCCAGCCTTGAGGCCGCTGCGGATCTCTTGCCAGCGGCGGATAAGCTCATCCCACCAGGACACTAGGGATTAGGCCCCGGAGGAGGGGGCGGTTCGGGTGGAGTGGCTAGTGGCTGTGCAGGCACAGCTGTAGGAGCGGGTAGCGGTTCAGGTACAGCTGGAGGTGCTGGCGGCTGAGGCGGTGGCGTGGCCGCAGCGTGATTGATCTCCTTTTCCCTCTTTGACAGGTAGCCGTCATAGAACTTCATCGCCAGGGCAGCGAAGGCGCCGATCCACGCCAGAGCGAAGTCCTGTTTCCCATCCCAGACCAGCTTTATGGCCCCGCCCCCCATAGTTCCGAGGATAATCGTCAAGGCAAGAGCGGAGACACCGAAGTCGTGTATGAGCTTCATAGCCTTACCCCGCTCCCAGGAACTTCAGAAGCGATATGACGGCTGCACCCTGGCCTGTCACCAGCGCCACTGCAATAGATCCCCCAACAACGACGTCCCGCTTCCCCCAGGTCGTCCATGGAGGCTGGCTCATGGTCTTCCGCATCTGGCTCATCTCAATATAGAGCATCACCAGAAGCTCTTTTTCCGTGAGAGCGTCGAAGGCCCGGGCAGCAATCTTCTTCTGGAGATCATCGTAGAGCGGCCCGAAATCTGCATTAGCCATCTGTTAGAGTCCCCTCCCCTTAGTGAATTCTGCACGAAAGGCCCTGAGGACCGCGGGGGGATCCGCGGCATTGACCCCATGGGCCTGGAGCCAGTTGAGTGTGTTTGTCAGGGTCAGCGCATCAAGAAGCTCGCCGATCCCCGGGGGCAGGCCAGCCAGGAGGTCAATGAGCTGGGTTGGGATCCGTTTGCGGGGAAAGTCTCCACCCCGCTGGGCGGCATCATGGACCCGAGCGACGTTAGCGATATCCCCTACAACTGGGATGATGTCCACCAGGTCAGCAGCCAGGGCCTTCAAGAGCTCAGACTGCTCCGCTCCAATGAGGACATCCCGAAACTGGGGGCCTAGGGTCTTGGTCACAGTCCGGTCCAGAGAGGAAAAGGCCCACTCAACAACTTCCTGAGGCGGTGGCAGCTTCGAGAACTGCGGAGGTGGCATAAAGCCCTCCAAGTCTGGGGTTATTATACTAGACCCCTAGCTACAATGCAAGGTCTCTGGGTAAGATAAAGCGGATGTCTTCCCTGACTGCCTCAAGAGTGGTAACTTCGTCGGGCTTGAGGAAGTCCACTACCTGGAGGACCAGCTCCTCAGGGGTCGATGCTCCAGAAGTCAGGCCCAGGGTAGAGACCCCTGCCAGCCAGTTGGGGTCGATGCTCTGAGGTCCTTCGATGAGGTATGCCGGACAACCTCGGTCCCTGGCCACCTCGACCATGCGGCTGGCGTTGGAGGACTGGGCAGAACCGACGACCAGGACCAGGTCCACCCGGCTCGCAAGCTGGGAGACAGCTACCTGGCGATTGGTCACTGCGAAACAGATGTCCATCTTCAAGATCGCTTTGGGGAATTTCTCAGCGATACGCTGGAGCGTTGAGCGAGTGTCCTCCAACCCTAGGGTCGTCTGGGTCAAAACGACCAGAGGCCCGTGGACCCTGCTCAGGGCCGCTTCCAGTTCTTGAGGATGACGATCGTCTACCAGCTCCATAGGGGCCCAGCCCAAGGCCCCCCGAGGCTCAACGTGCCCGCTATGACCGATGTAAAGAAGGGTCCGGCCCTCCTTGTGGTACTTCTTGGCCTCATTGTGGACCCTCGTCACCAGGGGACAGGTAGCGTCGATAATAGTCTGTTCCCTAAGACGCGCCTCTTCGTAGTCCTCAGGCGGAGAGCCATGGGCTGAAAAGACTATAACAGCCCCAACCGGAGCCTCGTCGGGGCTTTCAACTGTCACCGCGCCCCGGGCCTCTAGGGAGCGGACGACAGTGGTGTTGTGAACAAGGGCATGTTTTATGAAAACTGGGGGGCCGTAGATCAGCAGAGCTCGCTCTACAATCTCAATAGCCCGGATGACACCCGCGCAATAGCCCCGTGGAGAAGCAAGGATTACTTTCACTCCAACTCCTTCTCGTCATCCACCTCATCGTCGTCCAACCCGATACCCCAGGACTTCATCTGCCCGCCCGGCCGGCGGCGCTTTATCCCCGCCAGCTGAAGCCGATTGCGTACGCCGGCGAGGCTGAGCCCAGTCCGCCGAGCCAGTTCCCTGAGACTCGCCCCGTCAAGATACGATTGGGTCAGCTCAGTCGTCTGCACATCAGGCCGCTTGAGGACTCCTTTATTCGACATCTTTACCCTCCTCCTCAGCCTCGGTTGAGAGCATCTTTAGATACGAATTGATGGTAGTTTCAACTTTGGAGTGGCCCAAGCGGAAGGCAGTGACCCTCAGCCCCTCCAATGTAGGATCTGCACGGAAGGCCTTGATAGCAGCGTGGTCCCGCAGCTTGTGGGGGGACACATAGTGAGATGTATCAAACTGCGGGTGGTCCAGGATCTTTCCGTCAAGACCTGCCCGGGAGGCTGCTCCACGGACGATGTTGTAGACCTGCTGACGGGTCAAGTGGGCCTGAGGGTCCTTGGGGCTGGGAAAGAGCCAAGGACTGCGCTTGGGTGGGCGAGCCGCCAGGTCCTTGAGCAGCTCTGCGGTCTCAGCGGAGACAGCTACTAAGCGGCGGATAGCCCTAGCAGCACCAGCTTCCAGGGGGATCTCCACTAGGGAGGCTCCACAGCCTGGGCAGAAGACAGCCCGCCGACCTGACTTGGTATGGCAGGAGGGACAGGTGCGGAGCTGCTTGATCTTGACCGCTCTGATGCGAATGAGGCGCTTTTTCAGATCAATTGAAACCTTCTCAATGCTAATGAGCTCGGAGACCCGTATACCCGTGTCCCGTAGAACAGCCAGGAGGCAGCGATTCCTTAGAGACTCTAGGGCCGTAAAGAGGCTATCGACATCTTGGACTGAGAGGTAGGTCTTCACAGAAGGTTTTCCCCCTGCTCCGGCTGCGTTTCTGCCGCTAGCCGCTCCGCCGCCAGCCGCTCCCGAGCTCGTCGCACCCGTCGGCCCATAGGGGACTCCCCGGCCTCGGGAGCCTCTGGCAGTGGGGTGGAGATCTCTGGAGCCTCTGGGGCCGTAGGCTCAGCAGCTCTGCGAGCTCGTGGTGGCCGTGGCGGAGGAGCCCGGCCGGTGATCTCTATGAGCTGCTGTCTGCGCTGGGCCTTGCGTTGACGGGCGGCGGCGCTGTACTCCTTGCGGGTCTGGGGATCGACAGGGTAGAGTGCAGAGCGAACATCCTGCCAAAGCTTTTCCTGCTGTCTGCCCCGTACCGTCAGGCGGTAGAACGTTTCCGGGACCAGGAAAGAAGTTTCCGATGGGATAAGCCGAGGTCTCTCAGCGACTTTCTCAACCAGGTCCAGTCGGATGGCCATGCGGAACCAGTGCCAGTAGGAGATCCAGGTCGAATTCCTCCAAGGGAAACCCCTAGCGGTCGTAGCTAGGGCCAGGCGTTCTGTGATGTACTGATGGATTTCCGTCGGGCTAGCAGACCCATGTTCCAGTAGATAGTCCCGTGTCGCTCGACCTAGAAAGTGCGCAGAGCCGCCACGGCCGGTTCCACGCCCACCAGGAGTAAGGATAGGACCAAGCCTGGCGGTTGTCATAAGATCATTTTACTTCAGGCTCTGGCTGCTTGTCAACAAAGGTGTCCAGGACCGCTGCTAAGGCATCAGCGGGGCTGTGGACCAGGCGGGTGCCATCTGAGAAGGCATCTCCGCAGCTAATCCCCCTAAGCTGCTCAACATACTCAGCCAGAGGGACCCCGTAGCGCAAGCCAGCAGAGATGGCCCGCGCCATAGCTTCCATCCACCCCCGCTCGTGGGAACCGGACTTGCCGATGTGAACAAAGACTTCGATAGGAGATTCGTTTAGGAAGGTTACTGTGACGAACATCGTCCCGTGACCCGTCGTCTGACGAATAGTGACGGACGGAAGGGATTTAGGACGCTCTCTCTTCTCCACTACCTCCCCCGGCTCTTTCTAAAGAATGGAGAGTCGCCAATGAGAGCCCTGAAGGGCAGGGCGTAGGAATCAAGAAGATCGCTAGAGATGGAGTCCCAGTTGCGGGGAAGGCGGCCATGTCGAATTTTTATCTGATTCTCCATCTCACCGACCAGGAATCCCGGGGTGGGGACTGAGGAGATTTTCTGGCTAGGGTCTAGAACCTGAGACAGAACTGCGTCATACTGCTGAGGGGAGAGGATGGCAAACTCCGCCGGGACGAACGTATAGGCTTCATCCTCATACTCGAGGCGAATGGCGAATTTATCCTCAGGAACCTTCAGGGCTGCGGTGGCGACGACTCCGAGATAATAGGCCATTCTAGCCTCCTGCCTTTGGGATGCGGAACGAAAGGCCCGTCTGGGGAGCCAGGACGATAACTCCCTCTCTTGCCCGGGTAGCGCCAACATACCAGACCCGCCGCTCCGGCTCGGGGTTCTTCATAAATTCATCATAAGTCCGGCGGGCCATGTCCGGCAAGAGAATGACCCAGGAAGCTTCCATCCCCTTCACGGAATGCACAGTTCCAATAGTCACGCGGGGTTCGGCGTTGCCTGAGGCCAGGATAGAGGTTAGGAGAGCTTTCTCCTTGCGGTCGGCCTGGAGCATATCCATGGAAGCTCCCCTTGCCAGAGTTTCCCAGAAGATCGGATTCGTATTGTCGTGAATGTCAGAGACCAGAAGCTCAGACTCAGGACTCTTCTCGGCCAGGGCACGGACCACGCGCTTGAAACCTCTCTTGAGATATGGAGCTGATGGGATATATTCGATAGCCCCAGCCATCTGTGCAGCCGTTACCGGTTGGCCTCGGGAGAGCTGGAGCAGGGCCTGGGCCCCCGCCAGTTTCCCAGTGTTGATAGGGTCAGGACCCCGGAGATTGCGGAAGGGGACCCCCTGGAACATCAGGGCCTCGGCTATAGGCTCTAGCTGGTAGCGGTTGCGGGTCAGAATAAAGATGGACCCGGGGAGGTCAGAGAGCTTGAGAGAGCTCAGTGATGGAGTATAGCTAATGACCCCTTCTGCGGCTCGGGGCTTGTAGTCCTTCTCCTTGCGGACTTTGTTGCGGGAGATGATAGCCTGGGCCACGGAGTGGACCTTGTGGGGGACCCGATAGGACTGGCTCAGGACCCTCTCGCTTGTCGCTGGGTAGTTTAGCAGAAGCTCTGGGGAGGAACCTGACCACTCAAAAAGGCAGTTGTGAATAACCACACCGCCGGCAATAAAATTGTGATAGTCCTTTATTCGCAAGTCATAGACAGGCCCCTCATACTCTTCATGAGAGACCTCCAAAACTCTTTCATAGCTCGTAGACTCCCCGTGCCTAACTGCTACGAGCAACCCAGGAAGAAGATTACGAGCCGGCACGAGGAATAGAGAGGGCTTTTTATTCGTTGCCTCGGCTACCTTCGACTTGGGACCAACAGCAGCTGTTCTTACCAGGAGAGCTCCGGGACCTTGGGCGAGCCTCCGAGCAGTTGCCAGAGCTGACTCTAACGAATAGTCCCTGATTCTCAGGCGAGAGGTTCCTCCCCTACCCTTTCTCCAAGAGAAACCCTGGCTCTCAGCCCATTTTATAAAGTCAGCACTTGAGGTACTGACTCCTATCTGTCTCCATGGTGTGACCCCCACGTCCTTCCGAACAGCTCTTACTCGGATTCTTCGCATTTTACTTTGTCTCGTAGCCAAGAGCTCAAGATTTACAAGGACCCGCTGACTTTGGCTTCTGTTCACTCCCTTCTTGAAATCGTGGGGGTAGTCAAGCCGAATGGAGAGGTCCTGGGCAAGACGAAGTATGGAGGAATCCACGTCTAAGTCCTGGTAGAGGCTCTGAGTCCACTTATCCGGAAGATAACCGTTCTCCACTAGCCGAGCCTCTCCTCGGGGTTGGAAAACGACGGTAGGGATCCCGTACTTGAGCGAATAGAGTTTTTCCCAGTATTTTGCCTCATCCCTGGAGGGGGATGCCCGAAGCCCCACAATATAAGCTGCTGTGCGCTCCGTATTGAGCCTCATGCTGAGGTTCTCAGTAGAGCCAATTCGCCACCCTAAATCAGGACGATGCATCAAATAAGTATAGTAGTGCGTATCCTTCCCCCGGACATCAGGTTTACAGGGAACCAGATGGTCAGGCGTAATCCGAAGCTCGGAGGACGGGGTTTTGATGACAATAAGATCCCCGGTATAGTTTCTCTGAAAAACTTGCTCTACCTCCGCGGATACAATCTGGCCTCCGATAGACGCTGATACCAGAGAGCCTGTTTTCAGGGCCTCGATAGAAACTGGCCCGGCGGGAGTAGCTACTAATGTGCCCTTCGGGACGCACTGGTCGTCGTCCCCTGCTAGATAGAAGCGCTGTACCCTGCGGCTCCAGAGGTCTATGAGACGCCACTGAAGCGGAGAGCAGTCCTGGGCTTCATCGACGAGCAGGACCTCGGGCTCTGGGGAAAGCTGACGCCTCAGGACCTGCTCCAGCATATCGGTGAAGTCTACAACCCCGGTCTCTCGCTTCCAGGCGTTATAGACAGCGATAAAGCGTACGGCCCCTGCCAAGGTCCAGATACCGATGAGCCGCTCTGATGGTGGCGGTGGGAAATGCGGAAAGGCTGCCTCCGGGTTTGGGTAGAGGAGCTGCCTCCGCCAGTCGTTGAAGGTGATGTAGTAATCGCCAAGCGTCCGGAGAGCGAACTCTCTCTGCTCAAAGAAGTCGCTGCGGTACGTGAAGTCGTAGCCGTGCCCTTTCCCGAACTCCACTAGCTTTGGGAAGGTCACAACCTCCCCCGGCTTGATCTCAAGAAGGCGGAAACAGAGGGAATGGATAGTGGAGAAGTTCTTGAGCTCCCGGAAGTCCAGGCTGAAACGATGAGCCGCCCTCTGCTTGGCCTCTGCGGCAGCGGCCCGGGTGAAGGCGACAAAAGTAATGTCTGCGGGGTCAACCTCGGCCTCCAGCTCCCGGTCCACTGCATCTAGCAGGGTCGTGGTCTTTCCCGTCCCAGGGGGGCCGAAGATCTTTGTGACCTTAGGACCGTCCATAATCCCTCACTTCAAACAAGAGTTTGAGCACCTTCAGTGTTTCTGGGCTGACTGGATAACGAATGTCGCTGGCTGACATGAACCCGTGGACTGCGACGCCAGCCCCAGGGAAACGCCCCTGGACTTTGTGACGAAGCGGGAAGACCTCCTGCCCTAAAGTACGCAGCTTGTCCTGAATAGACTTGTAGCCGACCCAGAGGTCCAGGAACACCCAGTCCCAGGGGCCTGCATCCCCTTCAATGAAGTCATAAAAATCGCCTTGAACGACCTCAATGGATTCTGGAATATAGGGACGGACCAGCTCGATAACCTCGGGGCTGCGCTCCACAGCGACAATCTTCTGAACAGCGGGGTTTTTGGCCAGGCAGTGGTGGATGAGGCCAAGGCCAAGACCAGCCGTCAGGACACGGCCCTGCATCTGGGAAGCATAGTATTGCATCACTCCCCAATGCGGTGGATCATCCACCATCCAGTCGTTCCACTTCCCCGGTCTCTTCTCCTGAAGCTCGGTGACGGTAATCGCCTTTGTGACCTTGTACAGAGCGAGGTCCCCAACGCCGCTCATGTTGTAGTAGCCACGAGTGTACCTTGTCTCCGAGATGCGATAGTTATCCACGCGCTTCCTGGGATAGTCGGATGCGGGCGTCTTATGGCTGGAGACCAGAGCTACTTCGTAGGTCATGTTAGAGGTTCTTCCATCTGTCCATACTCTACCCGGCACTGCCTGTGGAACTGCTTCCGACAGTCTATGCAGACCTTCATCCGACAGAAGCAGCGGATGAGAGCAAAGGTATCCTGCTGACACTGATCGCAGAAGAGAGGCCCCAGCCTAGTTGCCACCTGCCTCTAGCTCCTCCTCTTTGGCTATAAACGTCCTACCACCGTTCGATACCCAGTAGAGCTGAAGCTCAGGCGTATTAGGATGCAGAGGTATAACTTCGACAACGATCCCTTGGAGCGGGTTCGCTATCTTCACCTTGTCCCCTGCTTTGAACTTAGCCACTCCAACCCTCCAACCGCACAGAGTCGTGGAAGGTACAACCCTCTTGTGGGCAGACAACGCTCGGAGAGACGGCCCCGTCTGGAGCGATAGTATGGTCGAGGAGAGTTCCATCATGACCATTTGGGCAGATAAACGAGGCCGACAGCCTGGCTTTGTCTTTGAGGGGAAGCCAGGTTAGCGGTGGCTGAAGCTCCCTGGCAGGTACCGCTGAGCGCTGCGCAGTAATCATTCCAAGATCTCTCTTCCCATAAAATGCCTCAGCAAAGCTTTACTCGTGATTGCGAGAGCTCCGAGCTTTAGCGCTTCTCTCCTCTTGTTAGCGGTCAGGTCGTAGTGAGGCCATCGACCCGCAGTGAACCACGCCCTGCGCAGTTGGAGCCTAGTAGCAAAGGCGTGTAGTTCCTCTTCGTTGTCGGCCATCAGATGGCAAGCCTCATCATAGTACCATCGCCTAGTTGGCCGGGTGTAGTGAAGATCATCTACGTAGACGCTCATATCCCGCCCGCCGCTGGCACTTTTGCTCTGCCAGCTAATTTTATTTTACTTGGCCGCTCTGAGTCAATAGCTTAGAGATCAAAGGAGCTATCTCCCTCACCGGACTCCCCGGGGCTGGTCTCCGGCAGGGTCCAGAAGAGCCGCAACCGGCCCCAGCGGCGGATACGAAGAGGACCTCCGCCAACTGAGATAATCGCCTCCCTGAGGTCCGTTGAGGAAACCCCTAGGAGGGCAGCACACTGCTTGGGGGAGATGAGATAGAAACTCTGGCCATTCTTCTCCATGGTATCATGGGCCCCTCGCCCTATATCCATGATACTGATAGCCTTGCCAGCCTCCCGGGTCAGAAGGTAGAGGCGATGAAGCAGGGGTCCCCCGGGGGGGATCTTGACTGGCAGCATCTTGGAGATCTGGGTGGAGTGCTGGCAAAGGGGGCCAGAGAGAAAGGTCTCAAGGGTCATAGCCCCGATGCCTGAGCAGTGCGGGCAGCCTTCTACATAGTAGAGGCTGCCCAGATCATCAACAACAAAGATACCCATAGCCCTCTTCAGGCGGTCTAGCCAGCCGATAAGCCGGTCCACCTTGCGACCCCAGTTTCCTGTCAAGTAGAAGACCGGGCGGGGGCCCTGCCAGCTGTAGTGGGTGACCCGAAAGAGAGGGTAGATCTGGCTGGCCGCACTGAGGACCGGGTCCTGGCCATCTATCGCATAGCCGATAGGCTCTTCGATAGTGCCACCTCGGCTGATGAAGTAGCGCTGGGCTAGATCAGACAGGCGCTGGTTCTTGGCGTGGCCTGGCATGGGGGTGCCTCCTCCGAGTTTTTCTAATAGCTAGTCTATTCTATCCTTAGCTCTAAGTCAATAGTAAGTACCCCCTAGTATGAAGTTCCCTAGCTTGAGGATAAGCGTAATCTCCTAGTCTATATAGAAATTGGGGGCACTATAGACAAAGAGCGAGGGACGATCACTACCTAATGATGATACTAGCTGAAGATAATCCTATTTGGCTAGTGGGTTTTCATCGTCGCAAAAGTGGAGTACAGTTATTAGCTTCACTAGCTATACACAAATGAAGTTCTACCCTGTTCTCCCCGGAGTTCATCGAAATTCGCAAGAGAGAACATACTGCAATTGCACAGATCACCTCGGAGGTCCATTTGTACCTCTTTCTTTCAATGTAAAGTATTAGTAAGAATTTTTATGGATAATATAGTGTACAATACGAAGCTGAAAAAAGTTACACGAAGGGGGTTCTGAAGCGCGGATTGAATTACGTGCCTTTTATATCTGGAGACCGTACGGTTGCAAATAGAAATAGTACTGGAGGATCGAGATCTAGAGGATAAGAACCTGTGATAAATCACGGGAGGCCCGCTGGGCCGGAAGGGGAAACTATATACTTGATCTTAGTTGTGATAAAAGACGGGCCATTTGCATGTACTTCTCACCTGTGCTAACCCAGAGAACAAACGGGGAAGATAGTAGAACATGTTGGTCAACCGCTAGCGTCCGCGCTGAGGAATTGTACAAGTTGGGAAGGAGTACATCGGGCCACATATCTATGATTATCAGACTTTTACATCCTCACTATATGTTACTCCACCCTGCTAAAAAAAAATTGAGGTCAAAATTTCTATAAAGACATGGATTTTTTGGCTGGGTCTGGCAAGCGGGCACACAGCCCCTCTGATGGCTAAGAGGGGCTGAAGGAGGGGACGACGGCCGGAGGTGAAGGCCGTTACTGTTAGTCTATGCGACTCTGGCTTAGAAGTCAATCTCTACGAACATGGACATCAATCTTCTCCTGCTCCTGGTAGGCCAGGCCGGAGGGGCAGAGAGAGGACCAGGGGCAGAACCGCTGGGAGCAGTGGAAGTCTGAGCCATCATAGTCTGGCGCCGGGAGCTCTCCGCTGCGGATTGTCGGCCAGACCTGCTCCCACCGCTCTACAAGAGAGGTCCACAGGGGCAGGTTGAAGCTGAGATACTCAGTGTAGATCCGGAGGTCCTCTCCAGTAGCGGCCTCAAAGCGGGTCTGCCAGATCCCAGTGGCGGCCATATAGCCATTGGCAGTGGCCACATAGTGGGGGCGAAAGGCAGCTACGCCCAAGGCCCGCCACTGCTTGAAGGGCTTTGGGCCCACGCTCTTGACCTCCAGGATCTTCCAGGAATCCTCCTCAAGGATGAGGCCATCGGGCCTTCCCCGCATAATGATCCCGCCCGAGGATACCAGCTCTACCCTCCTCTGGTCCTTGCCAGTGTCCCTGACCTGAAAGCCCCTCCGAGCCAGGTCCTCAATGACCCGGGGCTCCTGGACATTCCCTCTCTGAAGGTTTGCCTGGTCCTCCGGGGTCGGGGGGTCACTCTGGGGGATTCTCAGGGCCTGGTAGCCAACCTGACGACGACAGCGGCCCAGGCGGCTCATCTGCAGAGTCGGTTCTTTAGGCATTACTCTAAACTCCATTCATCCTCGAGCTTCAGCTCGGGCTTCAATTCCTCTTCCGTGCCGACCTCCCCACGCCTGGGTACCCACCAAAGGTCGAGCCAGCGCTCTCCAACCTCTACTCTGTGGGAACCCCCGCCTATCTGCCGGACGAACTCTGCCCAGAGCCGGTTGGGGCCTATGATAACGTGATAGCGGTTCTTGAACTGAGCGGTGATGTCTGGCCCTCGGAAGTACCAGCGGCCATTGCGGGCGATTGGCCTCCCCTCTCCAGCCTCCTCGTAGCTGTCAGCGGCAGGGGTCGACTCCAGCCACTCGTAGAGCAGGTCTAGCATCTGATTGGTGAAAGAGGTTGCCTCTGGGGCCTCTTCCTTCTGGGCCTGGCGCAGGAGGGAGTCGATATGCTCTTCCCAGGCCGACTGCTTCATAGGGATCTTGGGGATAAAGTCCAGCTCATCCATGACCCTCCGCTTGAAGTATCGCAGCGACAGTAGCTCAGACCCAGTCAGGATGAGCCTATAGCCTTTGACACCAGCCTCGTAGTAGCGGGGCCTGGTCTGGATGATACTCAAGTTATGAGGGAGGTCCTCCGGGGAGGCTTCCTTGGCCTCAGGCCCTACGCCCCCCGGGGGGATGTCCTGGCCGAACCCGGCCTTGAAGCGTTTGGGATAGATTGGGCAGTTAGCGTCACAGAACTCTATGATGAGAGGGTTTGTGCAGCCAAAGCCGAAGCGCCCCGTTCCAGCCTGGGCGACCTTCTGTTGGAGGATCTTTTCCTCCAGCGGCGGCGTGTTCTTCTCATTGACCCGGATCAGCTTCTCTAAGGCCTCTGGGCCTGTATAGCCTTGGTCGTAGTAGTGGACCGCCAGCCGAAACGTTACCTCGTCCCTCTGGCCCTGGGGAACGCCCCTTTCCATCTTGGGGTAGCAGAGCAAGAGTCCCCTATGCTTGGGCTTCTCAGCTTTCCGCTCGCTGCTCTCCTTCTCTCCACTCAGGGTACCGAGGGCTGACTTTATCCTATCAGCCGTTGCTCCTGGGGCTGTCCTGACCAGCTCCAGACCCCAGTCAGCCAGCGGCTCAAAGCTCTTGAGGTCCAGAAAGATGGCCCTTTGCTGCGTCGCCCGATGAATCCCAAAGGGCAGCTTTATCGCATTCCCCAGTGTAACTCCACCGAGCTGCTTTGGGAAGATCTCTACGCCGGTGCTGCCTCCAGAGTGGGTCAGAAGGGAGCGCAGGTAGTACTGGACCAGGCCCGGGTCAGTTGCCTCCTGGCACAGGAGCCACAGATGATACCCCTTGCGGCCCGATGATTCCAACAGCAGTGGCAGGCCCAGCTTTTTGGACTCTGCCGTCATGGCAGCAATAAGTTCTTGGGCACGGTCCCCTTTGAAGTCTATATCGAAGACACCGAAGTGGACCCCCTGAGGGGTCAGGGGGTAGACGCCGACAGTTAGCTTCCCCAGGCAGTGGTCCAAGAGGACTTCCCGCGTCAGTTCACTGCGGACTGAGCGGTAGTCGCCCTCTGGGCCTTTCTGCTGAAGAATATAAACGTCTCTGCGGCCTCTGAATCGCTCCTCCAGAAGCTGCGCCAAGTCGGCCGCTGCCGGGGAGGCCACAGGGAACCCAGCTCGCTAGAGCGGGAGGTTCTCTGAAGTCTCCTCAGCCTGAGCCTTGAGCTTCAGAGTCTCCAGGGCCTCCTTGAGGGGAGTAGCCGTCGTAGCCTTCCCCCTCCACTCCTTGAGCGAGGCTACTCCCAGTGCCTCAAAGACCTTTTCCTTGGAGGTATAGCCCAGAGTGCGAGCCTCTTGAGAAAGCTGCTCAGCGGTCAGGTCCTGGGGCTCCGGAGGGGGCGACTCCTTTTGCGAGGCCTCCGGCTTCTGTCCATCCCTTATAGCCTCAGGTGTCTCAGAGCCCATCGCTCCAGTTTCCTCCGGCGGGCTATCCTCCTCTTCCTCCCCGGGCTTGACATCCCGGAGGCGGCCAGCAGTCGTGAGGCTTTGATTTATCAGCCCCGTGACCAGGTCCTCAGGGATGAGCCTCCGCTTGGCGTTGCGGGCCGCCTTGGCGACGGCCTTCTCAAAGAAAAAGGGGTCGTCGACAAGGACCTGGGGCTTGTCCCGAAGGACTCTTCCGAAACGGTCTCTGGCATTGACTCCCATCTTCCTTGGCTGGCGTTTGGAGCCATAGCTGGTCTCCAGGAGAATCTCTTTTCCGTCTGAGGATACGACGAAGCGCCCAGCTTTGACGATAACTGCGACGGCTTCCTCCTCCCAGTGGAGGGTGATGTCCAGCTCCCGGATGACCTCCCCTTTGCGGGCCATCTCTGAGACGGCTGCATCAACGCCTCGCTTGCTGAGCCCTGTGATCGTGCGGCCCTCAGCCTTGAAGCGGTAGACGTAGGCCTTGAGAGCCTGGCCTCTGAGCTCGGCCAGGATAGCCGCGTCGTCAAGCCGCTCAAAGATGCTGAGGGGCTGCCAGAGTATGACAGCTCTCTCCTCTGCCGATGTAACCATTCCGACCTCCTATTGTTTTATCGCTAACGTATTGCTGTAGTTGGGAGGAGCCTCCCAGACTTTATTGATAATCAGAAGAGCCTCAACCCGACTGTGGGCGACACCAACGCAGGCCCCGGCCCTTTCCATAGCCCGGAGAGTCTCCCACTGAAGAGTAGTCGGCTCCTGGCCTTTTCTCTTGACCTCTATTCCCACCATCCGGCCATTGAAACAGCCGATGATATCTGGGATCCCAACCCGCTGGTACGGGGAGCCATGGGTCTTATACCAGAAGCCGCCCCTCAGTTTGAGGTCCTTGAGGATCGTCTGGGTGATTACTTTCTCAGAATGGGAGGTCTTCTTCGTTGGCCGGCTCGTCACTGGCTTCCTCCGCCTCCCGGTCCTTTTGCTTCAGTGCGTCGAGCTGGCCGACCCATTCCGCCGGTACCGCTGCCTCCAGTGGCCGGATATCATCCACAACGGATTTGACTCGGCCCTTGTATTCATCGTCAACGACGTCGGCCTCTAGCCAGAGGCCCTCGAGCTTGTCCAGCTCCAGGGTTATTTTGCCAGAAGCCTGGAGCCCCAAGGCCTTGAGCCCCCTTCGCATTCTCCAGACGGCCTTTGGGGCCAGGGACCAGCGCTCAAGGACAACCTTCCTCTGCCCAGTGTAGAGGGTCTCCAGGGATAGCTCCACGTAGTCCGCCTTGGGACCCTCCTTGAGCTCTGCCCGATCCACGCGGAAGGCATAGGTCCCCCCTGGGAGGTACCAGGGCGGGGCCTCATCTTCCTCTGGAATGTTCAAAGTTACACGACGGTCATCGGTTGCCATCCTACTCCCTCCTCTAATTTATTTTCCTAAATTATAGTGGCTCCAAGCTAGCCCTGTCAACTTATTCCAGGACAAACGTCGGCTGTTTCCATACAATAGTGGAGTCGGGATCGCTCCAGTGAGTGCTAACTCTGATCTCCACCACGATAGGAACATCAATAGTAATCCCAAAGCGGTCTAGTAGGGCCGGATGCTCCATAGCCGCCTTTATTGTCGCGCAGACAGAGTCCAGGCAGTCCTCTCTTACCTCAAAGAGCAAAGCATCGTGGACCTGGCCATCAATAATTGCTTCATCTGGGTCCAGGACCCTGGGGTTTTCGACGATATTCCCCAGGAGGCCCTCAAGCTCGCAGCCGGCCATAAGGCCCAGGTCAGATGCAAAGCGCTGGACGGGGCTATTTATCCCCTGGCGGACAGCCTCCGCCCGCAGAGACCTGTCCGAGGAAGAGGCTGCCGGAAGGTGGCGGACAGGTCCATGAGGCATAGAGATCTTTCCATACTTTGTCACTCTCTCACGTATATCCTGGTGCCACTGGGCCAGGCGAGGCCAGTGGTCGAAGAAAGCTTTCTGGGCCTTCTGGGCCTCTTCATCACTAATCTCCACGTCATACTTCTCTCGAGCATAGTCTATAAACTTCCTCCACGCCATCCCATAGACGAAGCCGAAGTTTACGGCCTTGGCCTTCTTTCTGGTCTCTTTGTCTATATCCTCAGCGGCCAGCCCTGTGAGCTGCATAGCCGTCTTGAGGTGGGCGTCTTCCCCTCTGAGGAACTCTGCCTTCATTGTCGGCTCGTTCGCCAGCCAAGCGACAATACGTAGCTCTATCTGGCTCAGGTCTGCCTCGACAAAAAGCCAGCCGGGGCGGGCGCCCAGGATGGAGCGGATGTAGGGAGCTCGTGGTACCTGGTGGAGGTTAGGGTCCTGACAGCTCAGCCGCCCGGTAATTGTCCCTGTGTGACGATAGTGGGAGTGAATGCGGCCATCATAGCCAGCCCTCTGGTCCCAGCCATTCAGCCAGTTCGTCAGGTTCTTCTGGAGACCACGGTAGGTCATAATATTACCCACGAGGGGGTGTTTCCCCTGGAGCCGCTTCAGGACGCCTTCCCTGGTGCTCTCCTTCCGACCGGGGGTCCGCTCCAGGACTGGCAGGCCCAAGCGATGATAGAGGACCTCAGCCAGCTGGTCACTAGAGTTCCAGTTTATCGCTCGGCCCTCGCCCAGGTAGCTGTTCATGCGCTCTAGCACGGCGCTCATCTCCACTTTTGTCTCTGCCTGGCGGCTCACAAAGCGCCCTAGGTCGAACCCTACTCCCCTAGCTTCAATGCGACTTAGCAGCTTGGAGGTAGGCATCATCAACCAGGCCAGGCAGTGGGCCAGTCCCTTCTTGGCTACAATAGCGGGCCGGAGCCTGAGGTAGGCATTGGCGGTGTAGAAGGCATCGCAAGCCCCATACCATAGCATCTTCTCCAGCGGAGGTACGGTCTTTTCCCACCCTGCAACCTCCAGGCTGTAGTCGGGAGCCCCGAAGAGGCGGCTAGCCAGGCTCTTGAGGCCGATGGAGCTGTTCTCGTCGAGGAGATAAGCTGCCAGCATTGTATCGAAGACGTTAGTGACCTTGATACCTCGAGTTGCTAGCCAGCGCATATCGAACTGGCCATTCTGGGCCACAAGCCGCCGCCCAGGAGCTTCAAGGAAGCCTTTTATAGTTGCCCAGCTAGTTGTATAGCCTGTGCGGCCCAAACTGGACCGGGGGTGCTCTAGTGGAGCTACCCAGGTTTGAGTACCGTCGGAGAGACTGAGACACCAGATCCGACGCCCAGGAACCCAGCTCTGAAGGCCCTCTGTCTCCAGGTCATAGGCGACAAAGGGGCTGAGCTCAAAGGCTCTGACCATCTCTTCGACGCGCTCTGGGCTATCAGCTATTTCTACAGTCTGGGGTGTTATATAGCTCTCCCCATGGACCATCCGAGCAAAGGTCGTCAGGTCGTCCAAGAGCTGGGATTCGGCTGCCGGATTGCGCAAGACGTAGGCCGGGTGGATGGACAGGAGAAAGGTTATTTCCCCCTTTGTGACAATGCGGCCACGGTTCTTTGTGATGCGTCGGATACCGGTCAGGTGCCTAGCGGCCAGGTCCCCAAGGACGAGAACATAGCGCGGCTTGATGAGCTCCAGGGTCTTCTGGGTGTAGACGTCGCATGCTTGGGCGTGCTGCTCTGTGGGCTCAATCTCCTGTGGAAAACACCGAACCACATTGTCTATGTAGAGTTCGTCTCGATTCAGTCCAACCTGGGCGAGAAGCCTGTCTAGCAGTTTCCCAGACCTCCCCGAGAAGGGTCGCTTGACATCATCCTCCCGCAGACCGGGGGACTCGCCGATAATCATAGCCCTGGCATCTCTTGGTCCCTGGCCCGTGAGGCAGACCGTTTGGGCACCTTTGTAGAGTTCGCATCCTTGACAGGCTGCGTTGCGAATCTCTGTGAATGACCAGTTGAGATCAAAGGGGGGCATAAATATCTCCTGGCTCTGCGACTGGGGCCTCCAAGGCCCGGAGGTAGTGCTCAAGGAGCTGGTCCGGGGCCATTGGTGCCTGGCGGCTAACGGATATCCCATAGCGGGGATCTGTTGTCTGAGGCTCCCCGCGGTACTTCCGGTTATAGATGATCTGGTTGATGCCTGCCGAAGCCAGCAGCTTGAGACATTGGGGGCAGGGGAAGGCTGGCGAAATGAGAGTAGCCCCCCCGGTGCTGGCCCCTCTCCTGGCTGCTTCGGCCAAGGCGTTGACTTCGGCATGAATGGTCCGCTGGCAGTGTCCATCTGTATCGAGGAGGCAGCCGACATCCTCACAATGAGGCTCCCTAGGTGCCGAGCCAACATAGCCCTCGGCAATGGGCCTGCCGTTGCGAACCAGTAGGGCTCCGACTTTCCTGCGGGGGCAGGTTCCTCTCATAGCTACAACATAGGCCATTGTCATGAGCCAGAGGCCACGGTCTGGGCGAGTAGTGGTAGTCATCAGAAGGTCCCTGTCAAATCCTTCGCATAGCTATGAAGACTGTCGAAGGTTGCGACAAACCGCCCGACCTGGTTCTGGGTCTGCTCTGCGACCAGGGCTTGAAGCCGGGCCGCCAGGTAGAGGTCATTTTCCATGTGGGTCATAATGTCGCAGGAGCGGCTGACGTAGTGCATCATCAGCTCACCGTCCCGCAGGAGGAAGTGGTAGAAAATTGCGCAGGGTACCCTATGCTCCCCAACGCGCCAGAGCTCCGTACGCTCCCCGATACTTAGCAGGGGGTTG
>ERZ1292625.2223-Hain-H41-01um-R1-2223-length-18799-cov-5_pt1 | contig 18799 bp, 19 predicted proteins | sample MGYA00564400_ERZ1292625 | MGnify/ENA primary metagenome ERZ1292625 (study PRJEB36523, sample SAMEA6512639) | groundwater metagenome | collected 2019-01-08 | study: AquaDiva: Metagenomics assemblies of 32 groundwater samples
ACTTTCAGATGAATTACAAAGAAGTAGAAGAATCAATTATTTAGGAGCGTGTCTAATATTATATCTAAAAAATTCTGTATTGTTTTGTTCATCTACCTTTGATAGAATGGCCAAGATATGCGAAAAATTCCAGGTACCATGATTTCCCAACACCCAGATCATGGCGGAAAGCCTTATTGGCAAAAAAGTGCCTTCATAAAAACTGGTGATGAAATTAAAGAATGTTTTTTATCTTTTTCTGAACTCGGCACTTCTGAATATAAGTGGGATTGGGAAGGAAAATATGTCGATGAATCAGTTATAGAAAAACTTCTAAGCGAACATCATGATTATTTCAAAAAAAATTCATTAGGAAAAGAAAAATTTTTAACTTTTCGACTTCCAAATCCCAAAGTTGAAACAGAATTTCGTTTAGGTCGGGCTTTCATGGGGATACTGGGCGCAGCTGGGTTAGCCAAAAAAATTGGTTTTCATAGTCCACCTTTATTTGAAGTAATTTTACCAATGACCGAGTCGGCCGAAGAAATGATTGCCATTCAGGAAGCCTTCAAAGAAATCGCTTCGCTTAAACACGTTCTCTATGATTTTGGAGAAGAAAGTTTAAAGCACATAGAAATAATTCCTTTATTTGAACAGGTAACAACAATTATTAAATCAGATTCTCTCTTGGAAAAATATTTAGAATTACATAAGAAAAAATTTCATTTTAAGCTCGTTTATCTTCGCCCCTATTTGGCTCGTTCCGACCCGGCTTTAAACTCTGGATTGGTGCCAACTGTGTTAGCAATAAAGATCGGTCTTTCTCACTACATTGAATTTGAAAAAAAACACAACATAAAACTTTATCCGATTATTGGCTCGGCATCCTTGCCTTTCCGCGGAGGCTTAACTCCAAATACAGTTGAGGAATTTTGTCACGAATATAGCGGGATAAAAACAGTTCTAATACAAAGCGCCTTTCGTTATGATTATGAAAAAAAATCAGTCATAAAGGCAATAAAAAAACTGGAAAAAATTCTTCCTGCAAATAAAGCTGTTTCTATCTCCATTACGGAAGAAAAGTCATTAATAAAATTAATATTGGTTTTTGAAAAATATTATCGTAGCTCTGTTGAACAGCTTGCATCATTAATTAATATTGTTGCCTCAGAACTTCCCAAGAGACGGGAAAGAGTTTTGCATATTGGACTTTTTGGTTATTCTCGAGGAGTGGGAAAAGTGAGTTTGCCTAGGGCAATTGGATTTACTGGAGCACTATATTCTTTGGGAATACCACCGGAAATAATTGGTACAGGTAGAGGGATAAAATACGCAATAGAACATAATCAAATAAAATTATTGGAAAAATATTATTTGAATATTAAAGATGATTTAATGAGGGCAGGTCGTTTTGTTCAAAAAAAGATATTAATAGAATTATCAAAAGAATCTCAAATGTGGAAAGATATTTTAGGTGATGTTTTGGAAGTTGAAAAATATTTAGGACAAGAATTAAGACCAATTACCAAGGAAGAAAAAAAACATTTTAAGATAGTGGAAAAACTTCATAGAGAAATAGATACTGGAAAAAAATATCATCAGTATCTTAATCATCTTGCTATTTTACGAAAAAGTCTGGGATAGAATAATCCCCTTGCAAATTTTTTTGAAAACTTTATCATTATTACATTATGAAAAACACTAAAGTTTCAAATAGGTTGCTTGCGGTTCCTGCATCACCTATTAGAAAGTTAGTTCCTTTTGCCACTGAGGCAAAGAAAAAGGGAGTTAAGGTTTATCATCTTAATATTGGAGATCCGGATATAAAAACCCCGGAAGTAATGATAGATGTTTTAAAAAATTGGACGGATAATCCAATTGCTTACGGTCAATCTCAAGGTCAACCAAAATTCCTTGAATCATTAGTGAGTTACTATAATAAACTTGGACATTCATTTGTAAAAACTAACCATATTCAGGTGACGACCGGTGGTTCGGAAGCTATTTCGATGACTCTTTTTGCAGTCTGCGCTCAGGGTGAAGAAGTAATTGCCTTTGAACCGTATTATGCAAATTATAATTCATACTCAACTATAAACGGAGTAAAAATAGTTCCGGTTTTAACGAAAGGGGAGACAGGTTTCCATTTGCCAGCTAGAGGTGAAATTGAGAAAAAAATTAGCAAAAAAACCAAAGCGATTCTTATATGTAATCCAAGTAACCCAACAGGTACGGTTTACACAAAAGATGAAATGGAAATGTTGGTTTCGATATGTGTAAAAAATAATTTATTTTTGATTTCCGATGAAGTTTATCGTGAATTTGTTTACGATGGGAAAAAATATTTTTCCATTCTTGAATATATGAAAAAATATCCCGATAAAATGATTTTGCTTGATAGTCTTTCTAAGCGCTACAGTCTTTGTGGAGCAAGGTTGGGAATGATTGTTTCTCTTAATAAAGATATAACCGATGGTACTTTGAGGATGGCTCAAGGAAGATTGTCTTCAGGATATGTTGATCAGGCTATGGCGGAAAAATTAATCGAAGTGAAAGGTTCATATTTCAAGGAAGTTCATAAAGAATATCAGACTCGACGTGATCTTCTTTATAAAGGATTAAAATCTATCCCCGGAGTTTATCTGGAAAAGCCAGAAGGAGCTTTTTATACAATAGTAAAATTACCGGTAAAGAGCAGTGAGGATTTCTGCCAATGGTTGTTGACCGATTTCAGATATAAAAATGAGACAGTAATGGTAGCCCCAGCTGCTGGATTTTACGGAACTCCCGGGATGGGAAAAAATGAGGTGAGAATTGCTTACGTATTAAACTGTAATGATTTGGAAAAAGCAATTGAGATATTACGCCGCGCTCTGGTAGAATATAACAGGTAAGAAATATGCGGAACGTAATAAATTTATTTTATAAATTTAAACGTTCCAGCAACGTTGAAATTTTCAACGAAAATTTCTTACGTTGCGGGCGTAGTTTACCGGTAAAATGCCTCCTTGCCAAGGAGGAGACAGAGGGTCCAATTCCCTTCGCCCGCTCATTTTCTTTACTTTAGATATCTTCCAATAAAAATCGTCAGCCAGAGGAAAATCAGGAGACAAAATACAGTTTCTGAAATTGCATTAAAATAGTTCAGAAACAAAAAAATATTTCCGAAGATAGTTTCGGCAAGAATTAATAGTTTAGAAAAATGGACAAAATTTTCGTCGTTGGTAAGTTTGGCTAAGGTATATTGAGAAGATATCCAAGAAAAAAAAGTAATAATAAAGATTATTAAATGAATTAAAGGAAATTGATTAACGGAAAAAAAACCTAATAGTCCAAAAGACAAAATTGCTATAAGTAAAACCACGGCAGGTAACGTTTTTAATCGCAAATTATAAAATTTAAAAACGTAATAAGCAAAACTTAAATCTAAAAAACTTTTTACAAAAAATAACGAATTAAAAATGGAAAGATTATCTTTATCTAAAAAGTGAGCTAAGCCCGAAATTGTATAATCTGAGAAATTATAATTCGTAGTTCTGACACCCATATAAAAAGTTGAGGATAAAAAAAAGAGGATAGAAAGAATTGCATTATACTTAAAGATCGTTAGATGATTTTTTGATTCTTCCATAAGATCATTATAATCTCTGAAGAACCTTTGCGAAAGCTTGGATATCTGAAGGATAGGTTAGAGTTTTTTTCACTTCGTCTTCGGCCACAAATTTTGCGTCCATCATTTCCCAATCATGATCTTTTGGATCACCGCTCAAGTATTCCATTAAAAAATAATAGACGGTCTTTTTGTAAAGAGTTACTCCATCTTGGTGTTCATATTTACTAATAATTGGTTTTGGATTGACAATCTTTGCCTTGACCCCGCCTTCTTCTTCAACTTCTCTTAGAGCAGCGGTTTCATTTGATTCGTTTTTATTAACATCACCAACAAAACCTTTTGGGAAAACCCAACCTTTATGTTGGGAGTGCTGGCAGATGAGCCAGAGATTATCCTTGAAAACGATGCCTCCGGCAGAAATTTGATTAATTATTTTCATAAGTCAAAAGTTGTCATCCCCGTGAAAACGGGGATCCAGGAGCTCTAGATTCCCGCCTACGCGGGAATGACATCAGCTATTATCTTTTCCAACAGCTTGTGATATATTCTTATATCCGTCTTTCTCAAGTAACTCTTCCAACTCCAAATTAATCTGTGATATCAACTGTGGACCTTGGAATATCATACCGGTAATTAGTTGAATAAGCGAGGCACCAAGTTTTATTTTAGTATAAGCATCAGCCCCGCTAAAAACTCCACCACAGCCGATAATTACTAAGCTATCTTTATATTTTTTATAAGTTAATTTAATAAGTTCATTTGATCTCTGTTCACATGGTTTACCGGAAAAATAACCTACTTTAAATTTTTTTACTTCCTGTTTATCAAGTAATGGACTATTTCTGTCCTTGAAAAGATTGCCAATGATTACTCCCTTGATAAAAGGAAATTGATTAATAGTTTTTAGAATAGCTAAAAATTGTCGATCTGTTTTATCAATCGGCATTTTAATAAAGACTGGTTTTTTTAACTTTAATTGTTTGATTGATTGAAATAATTGATTTAGATTTACAGGTTTATAAAAGTCAGCACGAGTATTGATTAAATTAGGACAGCTGATATTAAGTTCATAATAACTATTTTTTACTTTATATTTTTCAAATATTTTAAAAGTATTAATAATATCTCTGATTGCTACACTGGTATTTTTAATCGATTTATTATTTGACATACCAATACTTATTCCCAAAGGAACTTTAAAATTTAATTGAGATAGTTTTTGAGACATTTTTTCTACTCCTAAATTTTTAAATCCTTTATTAACCATTAAAGACCGAGACTTCGGTAATCGGCCCAAGCGAGGTTTGGAGTTTCCTTCGTAAGGTAAATTTGTTATTGTCCCAACACTTTGGAATCCAAATCCGAGAGAGTAGAGAATTTGAGTTAATCTTGCCTCATAGTCAAATCCAGCAGACAAACCAATTGGTGCAGAAAAATTAACTCCAGCGACTTTTTGTTTTAGTTTTGATGATTGATAATTAAATTTCCAATTAATGTATTTTTTTAAAAATGCTTTTCCTAATAACTCACCAAAAAAAATATGGGTGTTATGAATAAACTCAGGATCAAACAAAAAAAATATCGGCTTAATAACTCTTTGATAGATAAATGCGACGCTTGTTAAGCGTAATGAAAAACGTTCTTGATGGAAGAACCGAGATATGATAATAAATATTAGAAAACTAATTATTGCTGATAAAGTACAGTAAAGACAAATACTTTTTAAAATTACAATTTGGAGATACATAAAATATATGGAAAATATTGTGCCTATCATCGATTGAACAATTAACCAGTAAACAATTATTTTTTTACGATATACAACAAAAATAATCAGTGCAATAAATAAAATAGAATATTGAAAAACTCCAGCGAGAGCCAACGGAATGCCAAACATGACCGAATAAGAACTTCTTAGGACTCTTCCACAGTCAGAGGCGATTGGAAGCAGACGGTTGACTGTGCAAGGGGGGATTACTTGCTGGTAATGCTCATATGTTAAATAAGCAGCATCAGCGATCCCTAATAAACTTAGCAGACCCAGTATAAAAAACTTTTTCATCAGCTACATTATACCTTTATGGATTATCAGAGACAAGATGCCTAGTCCAAAAAAAATAATTGTTTGGATAGGAATTCTTTTGTTTGTTTCGTTTGTTTGAATTCCTAGGATTTGTCCAGATGTTGGTGATATTATCGTAGGGGTCGGGTCTTCCGACCCAAGCGTAGGTATAGATGTTGGCGTAGGTGTAAAAGTTGGAACTGGAGTTGAAGTTGACTGTGGAGTTGAGGTTAGAATTAATGTTGGGATAGGAGTTGAAGTTGGCGTTGGGGTATTGGTTGGCGTGACCGTCGGCGTCGGCATGACAGATGAGGTCGAAGTCGGGGTAAGAGTTGAAGGCTCAAAGATTTTTAAGATCCAACTTTTTCCGGAAAGAGCAATTAAAGCTTGGGCTGTGGTAGTTGAATTTGAAAGAAAAGAATTTAAGCCATAATCAAAAGCTAAAAATCCTCCATCAGTTGGGGATTGTTGTGATATTAACCAATCTTTAGTTTTAGCCGATTCTGTTGAATCATGCATGTCTAGTACATTAAAAGCCATTAGAACCCAACCAGTCGTATCGGTATCGCTTGAACCATAATATCCAAAACCACCATCGATATTTTGGTTTGCTAAGAGATAATTTTTAGCTCTATCGATTGCCGTATTAAGATCAGGATTTGTTAATCCGTTTTTTTTAGCCTCAACAAGAGCTTGGATCCCGGCTCCAGTCATATCTGCAGAAGTTGAATACCAAGCGCAACCAGGTGCGGAATAACCAAATCCTCCGTCGACGGAATCTTGTTTTGAAATAAGAAAGCTTAAAACGTCTTCTTTGACCTGAGCACTTGAAGATGCCCCCACAGCAATCTCTGCTAAAAGACCAAAAATATCATCGTTCAAAGAACATTCATCGCCAATCTGATTATTGTTAAAAAAACTTTCGAGATGGGTTACATAATTTGTTCCTCCATAATTAGTTGGATCTCCGTTCGTTGCCACGATCGCTAAAATTCTTGTTTCCCAATCAGTCGCCGCTGACGGTTCACTTGGAACATTGCCAACTAAAAAATCTTGCAAAGAAATAGACGGATTTTTGATTGTGGAAATATCAATCCCGCCGGTAGCAAAGGCAATTGCTGACCACTGGGAAGGGGCGGAAAATCCATTGGTTATCCTGCCTGTCGAATCTTGCTGTGATTTTAAATAATTTAATCCATTGTCGATTACTACGTCTGCTAAGGTAGTTTTAACTACAAATAATTCAATAAATAAAATAAATAATATAAAGATTAAATTTTTAAGGTTTTTCATATTAGTTACCAATATAACTCCACTCAACGTTATCACCGTTTCCAACTTTTATATAACTGCAACCTTGACTGGGGGACTGACCGTTGACCTTAAAAGTCCACCAAACGGCATTTTCTTTTCCTACTCCATTGATCTGATAGACAGCATTTGTACCCATATCATTGTTGTACCTCATATTTAGACTTTGTATCTTTCCTTGTGAAAGAGCTTGACTTAAAACATCACATTGATTGGCACCGTTTGATAAATCGATTGATCCAACCGATGAGTTGCCGATCGACAGCGAAACCTTAAGACCTTGTGGTGCGGATATTGGAGGAATATTTGTAGGGGTTGGGTTTTCCGACCCTTTTATAATTGATATTGGAATAATTATCTGGGTTGGGATTATCGTTGGGATACCCGCCTTCGTCAAGACTACGGCGGGCAAAGTTGGAAAAATTATTTTTTTAACAACAGATTTATTTTCAATAACCTTTTTTGGTACTGTTTTTGTTGAATTATAAAAAGAAGCTCCTGCTAGAAGAAAAAAAACTATCGCCAAAATTTTGAAAACATTTCTTTTAAACATAGACCTTAGACTTTTCGCTCGAAAGTCACAAATTAGGTAAAAACAAAGGTAAGTTTTCTGGCTTTAACAGTTACGGCATAGCCACGGACTTGTCACCGTGATTTCCTTTTAAGTCTTTCGACCCCTTTGTCAAACAATACGTTTCCAACTATACATCATGCAAGTTTTATTTGTCAAATGTGGATTTTATCTGAACTTAGGAACTCTTATCATAAAAAAATAAATCAACCACATTGAAAAACCTAAAAGAATTGGATACCAAAGTCCGTAGTTGACAAACCCGCCAAAAAATTTTTGCAGTCTCATTGATCGAATAATAAATCCGAAAAACAGAAATCCGGCTTCAAAAACAAAAAGGCTGATCCAAAGAAGATTAATCCTTAAAAAATAAAACATGTACCAATCGATTAGATAAGCCAAAAAAATAAGTATTAACTGTAGAACAAAATCGTGAACATGCTTTTCATATTTTGCGTAAAGATCAATAATAGGGGAGTACATAATTAATATAATTTTAACTTCTTAAGAATACTAATGTTTCAATATATCAATATATTGAAACATATATAAATTAAGTCAATATTTTTCTATTTTCTTGTTTTCGTTTGTGATCCCAGTACATTTGCCAGTGACCCTTATAGATTCCTGGATGAATCATGATATCAGCGAAAAAATCATCGAGAAAATTTAATACCTTTTCTTTATTCAACATGTTTTCAATAATAGTTCTAACTTTTGAATTTCGTTTTAAAAATGTCGATGCATAGAAAACGACAGTCGCAGAAGATACTTTTAATGTGTCCATGATGTCTCGGTAATCAACCCCTTTTATTAATAAATAAATTATTGCAAGTCGTTTTGAAAGCATTATTTTTTCTGATGATGAAAGAATATCGTCAATTATTAATAAAAAATCATCTCGACCTTTGTTCCTTGAAAAGACTTCATAAAACAATCGATATGTTTTGGAAAGTAATTTTTCACTTACCGGTCTTTTAGATACTCTCGGCATAATTTAATGTAATTTATAATCAAAAAGTAGTTTATTTTTTAATACAAAACTTGTCAATCGCTTATAACCCTTCGATTTCACTCAGGGTATCCTGAGCGGAGCTGAAGGATAACCTACAAAAAGTATTATTTCGTATTGTTGCAACAACAAAAAAATCACGATAGACATATTATTATTTTTATAGAAACCAAAACATACTTGTTTCAATATATTGATATATTGAAACGTTTAAATATGGTAGACAAAGTTAGTTCAAAATAAAATTAAGGAGAATATGAATTAGCCTAGATGGCGCGATTTAGGCTAATTAACTAGCGCAATTAATGAAAAAGATAAAAGGTCACTTTTTCACGATTATGACTGCTTAGACCGTTAATTTGATGATAATTATGGTCAGATTAACGGGTTATTGGTTAAAAAGCGTTAATTTGATCAATTCAAATATCTAGAGAAAAAGGGGTTTGGAAGATTGGGAGAGTCTAAATTGCGGAGGGTACAGGATTCGAACCTGTAAGAGCTTTCGCTCACTGGTTTTCGAAACCAGCGCCATACCATTCATGCCAACCCTCCATAGATGACTATATTTTACCAAAGTTCAAACTAAATCTTGAAAGAAAAAATTATCAGCAATATGCCATTGCCTAAGTGTAATAGAGATCATATTTTCGATGCTCAATGCAATTTCTTTCATTACCAAGTCGTCATTTTTTCCTGAAATTTTTATCTCAGGTAATACATTTAATATTATTTCTTGTTTTTTATCTTGGACATATATTGGAATGATTGGCTTTGAATATTTTTTTGATAACCATAAAGCACCGGTTGATAATGGAATAGGATTTTTAAAAATTTTTACAACAACACTATTCTTTACAGGTAAAGCCGCATCAAGAAATAAACAAACAGATCCGCCATTTGTAAGGACAGGATCGATTTCTTTCATTGCTCCACCTAGCTGAACGATATTAATATTTATTCTTTTAAAAAGTTTTTTGTAAGTTTCATAAATAGAATATTTATTGAATTTATAAAAAGGAGTAATGATTTTATGATCTGGATAATTGTCATGAAATATTTTTCCTGCCATGGGATACGAACCGCTATGAACAGAAATAAAAATAGCTCCATTTTTTCTCATACATTCATCTAATGTTTCTTTCCCATAGACTCTTGTTTTATAAGGAAAAAAGCCAAAAAAAAGAAAAAGCAGGGTTTTTAATCTACTTATAAAAAAATTAATTCTCCCCACAATCACAAAATACATTTTTTTTGTAAATGACATTTTAGGATAAGCAAGGGAGATATTTTTAAAACGATTTTTTATATAAAACACATCAAAATTATACTTAAGAATAGACCGCTTATCATGAGACTTAACCAGAAAGTAATAATTCCTCCTAAAATATCCAAAACATAGTGTTGTTTTACAAAAACCGTTGAAATACATATAAAAAAATTAACTGACCAAATCAATATTGAATATTCTGGAAATACGAGTGAAAGAAAATATGAACAAATTAATGTTGCAAACACATGTGCACTTGGAAAACCATTTGTATCATTATCAGCTTTATGAATGAAAGTGGCTAATTTACTGAAAATATTTTTGTTTTTAATTATTGGACGTTTTACACCATTTGGAATAAAATACCAAAATAATCCGGCGAGAATATAAGCAATAATATAAGTAATAAAAAAATTATTAATATATTTTGTATTCCATAAAAAAATTATGGTTGTTACTATATAAATATAGAATCCAATATAAGGAATAACAAATATGGGAATTAAAGGAATAGAATCATCAAATTTAATTTTCCAATAATATTTAGACTTCCTTTTGTTTAGAACTACATAAATACTTTTTGCAAATAAAAAAAGAATCAATAAAAATATCTTGTTCATAATAATATTATAACTCCAATTGTTAAAAATACAGGTTTGAAGTAAAATTAGAAGGACACGGTGCGTTGGTCCTGCGGAGCAGGATCTCGCTTCGCGAGACGAAGTGGAAACGCGACTGTCTGTCCCAGCACTATCTTGCAAAATGGTGCGATGGCGAAGAGGAAACGCAGCTGTCTGCAAAACAGCTATTGCGGGGGTTCGATTCCCCCTCGCACCTCAGAACCATTTTGCTTAGAAGTGCGGGATCCCGTAGTCGTAATCCGACGAAGTCGGAAACGTACTACTGGGACAAAACAGTTATGCGCCAGTCCGATTCTGGCACGCACCTCAAATTCTAAAGGAAGATGGGCAGGACGGTAATGCGCGAGTCTTGAATCCCGCATAGAGCGGAGGCATGTCAGAGCGGTTTAACGAGCTAGTCTTGAAAACTAGTATGGCCGTAAGGTCATCGGAGGTTCGAATCCTCCTGCCTCCGCCTTGTGCGGGACGACCCCTATTAAATTTTTTAATTATTTTTATGTTTCAAAGTCCAACACATGGAGAGGTTGATCTGGAAAAGTTGCGTCATATTGTATCGGCTTATATGGCCGAGGATAAAAAAGCTAAGTATGAAATCATCGTCGGCACCGACTCTCAAAAGATGGAAAAAGGGGGATACGATTTTGTTTCTGCCCTAGTCATCCACAGGATCGGTTTTGGAGGGATTTATTTTTGGAAAAGGGAAATTAACAACAAAAAAATGGGTTTGAAGGAAAGAATCTACCGGGAAGCGACCATGTCTTTGGAGACTTCGGAAAACTTTATCAGTTTTTTCAAGACGAACGGCATTTCCCGATACGATATTCAAATTCATGTGGACATCGGACCAAATGGAGAAACTAGAAGCATGATTAATGAAATTAGTGGAATGATTCGGGGGAGTGGGTATGACGTGAAGATAAAACCTTATTCTTATGGAGCCAGCAAGGTTGCAGACCGATATACTTAAAGATATTCTCTCACATTTGCATCAGTTATCACAAAGCTCGTTCCTTCACCTTTAACAATTTTGTAAGCAACCTTTCTGGCGATGCCTTCAATCGTCCGCTCCAGACTTCTGATTCCAGAATCAAATCCCAACGGTCTGGTTATTTTCATCCAAACAGAATCGTCAATTTTTATATTCTCCGGAAGCAGTCCAACCTCTTTAATATAGTGCGGAAAGACATAATTTTTGGCAATGGCGATTTTTTCCTCATCGGTGTATGACGGCATCTGGATCACTTCAAGACGGTCCATGACGGCGGTTGAAATATTATTAGTGTTGTTGGCTGTTGCAATAAATAAAACATTTGACAAATCAATCGGGTAGTCGATAAAGTAATCGGTGAAATTATTATTTTGTCCCGGATCCAAAAGTTCAATTAAAACACCCATGATCGCTGCCCGTGATTCCGGTGTGATCCTGTCTAGTTCATCAAGTAAGATAACCGGATTAATGGCTCCGGCGCGTCTTAATGCCCGGATGATCATTCCCGGTTCGGCTTCCGGAGAGGTCTTTGATTGGCCGCGCAGATCAAGAGCAGAAGATAATCCTCCAAATGGAATACGGATAAACTTTCGGCCTAATGCTTCGGCGACGGACTTAGCAAAAGTGGTTTTTCCAGTTCCGGCCAATCCAACAAAAAAAAGATTTGGTGCATGAAAAAGGTTTGAGGTAGGCGATTTTTTTTGAAGAATTAAAACGGAAATAAATTCAATTATTCTTTGTTTTATTTTTTCCAAGCCGAAATGATTTTGTTCCAAGATCTGTTTGGCCCGGTCAATATCAAGAAAATCATCTGTCTTTTTACTCCATGGAATATTAACAATCCAGTTGATGTATTTTGCTGTGATATCAAGTTGGGCAAGATTGCCGCCATGTTTTAAGGTCAAATAAATACGTTCAATTTGCTCAGCTGCTTTGTCATGAAGGTTAGCAGGCAGATCGGCCGACTGCAAAAGAGTCTTTAATTTTTCTATTTCTGACAAGCTATTGGTTTCATCCATATTATTAGCAGACTTTCATGTCATTTGATAATTTCCCCTTGACAACCGATTTTTTTTTGGGTATATTTCATCATATAAAAATTATAAGTTAATTACAAATTCCAATTTTTTAATATGTCAAAAGCACAAGGTAATATTAAACCTCTTTTTGATTACGTATTGATTCGTCCTGTTGAAGGTGAATCAAAAACTGCATCGGGTATCGTCCTTCCGGATTCTGTTGAAAAGAAATCTCAGGTCGGTGAGGTAATGGCAATTGGACCAGGAAGCGATTGTTGTGGTGGCGACTGTTGTGGGAGTGATGAAAAGATTCGTCGCGGGATGGTTGTAAAGGTCGGTCAGAAAGTTCTTTATAAAAAATGGGGTGGCAATGAAGTAAAAGTTGGTAATGTAGAATGGTTATTGCTTGAACAGAAAGATGTCATGGCAATTGTTGAGTAAGTTTATAAAGTCTATAAAGTTATAAAGTTCATAAAGTTAAAAATTTAAAAAAATAATATGGCAAAACAAATCATTTACGGAGCAGAGGCTCGCAAAAAACTTCTTGACGGTGTTGATAAATTATGTAAAGCAGTCGCAACAACCTTAGGTCCAAAAGGCCGAAATGTTGGATTAGAACGCAAATGGGGCGGGCCAAGTGTTATTCATGATGGAGTCTCAGTTGCCAAAGAAATTGAATTGGAAGACGCATTTGAAAATATGGGAGCTCAACTAGTTAAGGAAGCTGCTTCAAAAACAGCGGACATTGCCGGAGACGGAACAACAACCGCTACAATTTTGGCCAGCACGATCGTCTCTCAAGGAATAAAAATGATTACCGCCGGATCAAATCCAATGGTCATGAGAGCAGGATTAATGAAAGGATCAACTTACGTCGTTGCCGAACTTAAAAAAATGGCTAAGACCATTACCTTAAAAGATGCGGCTAACGTGGCTACAATCTCTGCTGGAGATGCCTATTTAGGTAATTTAATTGCTGATGCCTTAAAAAGAGTTGGAGGAAAAGACGGAGTTGTCACTGTTGAAGAAGGAAAAAGTTTAGAGACGACCGTCGACCATAAGGAAGGAATGCAGTTTGATCGGGGTTTTGCCTCTCCTTATTTTGCAACCGATTCAGACAAAATGGTTGCCGAAATAGAGGACGCTTACATTTTAATTACTGATAAAAAGATCACTGCCGTCTCTGATCTATTACCATTCTTGGAAAAATTTGTAAAAGTTTCCAAGAATTTAGTAATCATCGCCGAAGAGATTGAGGGCGAAGCCTTGGCAACACTCGTTGTCAATAAACTTCGTGGGACATTTAACGCTTTGGTCGTTAAAGCTCCAGGATTTGGTGATAGACGAAAAGAGATGTTGGAAGACATTGCCATTTTAACCGGTGGCACCGTCATCTCAGAAGATTTGGGTAAAAAATTAGAGAATATTGAAGTTGCCGACTGCGGTCGAGCAGACAAAGTAAAATCAGATAAAGAGAATACCTCGATCATTGGCGGTAAAGGTGATAAAAAATTAATCAGTGCCAGAGTTGAAAAGATAAGAAGGGAAATGGTTGAGTCAACCTCTGATTTTGACCGGGAAAAATTTCAAGAAAGATTGGCTAAACTTTCCGGCGGAGTGGCCATCATTAATGTTGGAGCTGCCACGGAAGTTGAGTTAAAAGATAAGAAGGAAAGAGTCATAGACGCAGTTGCGGCCACTAAAGCCGCTCTTGAAGAGGGAATTGTTCCGGGAGGCGCCGTTGCTCTTCTAGATATTAGTCAGAAAATGAATTCAAAAGATTTGGAAAAATCAGGAGCCAGTCGTGATGAAGTGATTGGTTTTGAACTTGTTAAAAGTGCCATTGAATCTCCATTTACAAAATTAATGGAAAATGGCGGATTAAATTCAGGCGAATTAATTGCCAAAGCACGCGCAGCAAGTGCCAAGGGACAAGGTTTTGATATTTTAAAAACCGAATCAACAGCGGAGGCTGTTACGATCGATATGATTAAGGCCGGAATCATTGACCCATTAAAAGTGGTTAGAACTGCTGTAGAAAACGCAGTTTCTGTCGCCACGATGGTGTTGACGACCGAAGCATTGGTAGCTGACCTACCGGAAAAGAATCCTCCAGCTGCACCTATGGGTGGTGGTGGAATGCCGGGAATGGGCGGAATGGGATACTAAATTTGATATGATAAAGTGGATAAGGAGGTGATGATTATGGCTGATAAGAAAGTGGGTAAAATCTCCCACTATTACAATCATTTAGGGGTAGCAATTATTGAAGTTAAAGCACCTTTTTCGGTTGGCGACACTTTAAAATTTATTAAACATGGAAGTGGAGAAGAAATATTTAAACAAGCCGTTTCCTCAATACAAGAAGAACACAAGCAATTAAAAAAGGTGGTAAAAGGTCAAAGCGTTGGCATCAAAGTAGATAAAATAGTTCACGAAGGAGTAGAAGTTTATAAAATTTAGTCTTTAAAATTTTTTTTATACCAGCCGAGGATTTGGTATTGGGTTTTTTTAACATTGTAAATCACATGTTTGATTTGGTTATATTCTTTTCCAAAGCCAAAATTTTCTATCGGTCTAAAAAAATCCATCTGTCCGGCATTATGGACAATAATAATTTTTTCCCCACTAGGTTTATAAAACATGCCTTTTTTTACAACAAAACCTTTCTCTTCGGTGCTCATCATAAAATTATATTTGCTGTCTAAAAAAATAAACCCTTTCTGGTAAAGATAATAGTTCAGTATTATTTGATCAGGTCCAAAAGCATTTTTATCTTTTATTAATTTTTCCATGTCATCGCACAAAGATAAAAATTTATTATAAGGAGCAAAAATAACTCCGGCATTAATGACAGGTTTATTTTTGACCACTTTCCAAATTTTTTCTTTGATTTTTTTTTCAAAATTATTAAAAATAAACCACTCAAAAAAAAGAACTTCCATGCCTAGCGGAACAACCCGAAAGTATTTTTATCTTTATTAAAAACGTGGGTAATATCTTCCTGAAAAATAGTATCCCCGCCGTCAATAAAAAGTATCTGATCATAAGATTTATTTTTTAGATATTTAGCAGAATCAAAAAATCTTTTATTAACGATGTGATATTTTTTTATTCCTTTAAATAAAATTACTTTCTTTTTGAGTAACTGTGTTTTTTGAAAATTATTTAGGCCATAGTCAATAACCACAACATCAATATTTTCAAGATTAACATTTTCCTTCAATGACTTAAGCCAATGATTGATTAAAAAATCTCCATACTTTTCATTTGAACAAGTAACAATGACGTTTTTTAACATACGCTATCTATATTTTTTAACAAAAAATTGAAATAGATTTCCCTTTTCTTCAAAATTTTTCCAAAGGCTATAGCTTGGAGAAGCACATGATAGTAAACATATTTTCCCAGCGGGAGTATATTTATATGCAAATTTGATTGCCTCTTCCATACCTTTTGTTTTTAAAAGCTTAATTCCAGCAGTATTTTTTAATAACTCATATATTTTTTCTCCACTGTCAGGAAATAAAATAATATTTGGTATTTTATAATAAACAACAACGTCAACCAATTTATCGAAATCATACCCTCGATCTTCGCCACCAAGAAAAATTGTTCCAATATTTTTTAAGCTTTCAATAGCCAGAATCGTTGACTCGGGAGTGGTCGATATAGCATCATCATAAAAAATAATTTGCCTGAATTTACCAACCATTTGTAATCGATGAGATAAAGGTTTAAATTTTTTGATAGCTTCAGTTATAGTATTATTATCGATATTAAATAAATGAGCTACAGTCACTGCAGCTTTTATATTTTCTCTATTATGCTTGCCAATCAAAGGAATGTCTTTGTCAATAATTGGTATCTTTTGTTCAAAAGGAACAGTTTTGCAGATTGAATCTTTAGCCCAAGATTTTAATTCTTTAAATTCAGGATTATAAATATAATAATCATCAGCAGTTACTTGAGCGATGATATTTTTTTTGGCGTTATAATAATTTTTGACATTTCCATGATAGTTCATATGCTCTGGAAAAAGATCAAGAACAACGGCAATATGAGGAGAGTGTTTAATATCATCTAGTTGATAACTTGAAAACTCGCAAACAAAAATATCCTCTTTTCCAATTTCTTTTAGCATCTCATCCAACATTGGTTTACCAATATTGCCGATTAAATGCGCTTTTTTACCAGCCCGTTTAAGTATTGAATAAATTAAACCGACTGTAGTACTTTTACCCTTGGTTCCGGTTACTCCAATGACAACATTGTCAATATTGGCTAAAAAAATATTTGTGGCGGTTGTATAGGGACGAGTGACTAATTGTTTTGGGATTCCGGGCGATCGAATTATAAGGTCATATTTTTTTTGCTCAACAAGATAGTTAGCATTAATTTTTTTATCAGCAATACCAATCTCAGACATTGGGACAAACTTTTTTAAAAATTTTTCAGTCGCTTGTCCTTCTTTGCCATAGCCTAAGATAAGGATTTTTTTATATTTTTTTAACTGATCGAGTTTCATATAGTTTTAGAAACATTAAATTCTCCTTTATTTTTAATTATTTCCAGAGCCTCACGCGACTCTTCAAATGTCCCAACACAGTCAAAAGGTTTAATCTTGCCTTTTCCAATAAGGTCTTGATATAAAGGAATTAGTTTGGAATCGTTAAGTAAGTTCTTATCAAAAATTTTAACCACTTCTTCTTTAGGTAAATTGGCTGATAAAATTATAAAAACAAAGGCACATTTAGGGCATTCTCCGCACCATCTTTTTTGGTTGACGTTTCCTTTTATCTTGAAATTCCTATTACAGCTGGAAAAAACGGGGAAGTATTTTTTATGTGATGAAAACATTTTGGCGATCTCCATTTCCGAATAAGGCCTTAGGTTTGAAGAAAAATCTATATTTGGAGTAATATCTTGTTGTACATATTCCTGGAAAAGTTTTTCAAACTCTTCAGATTTGCTCCATTGATGATTGATCTCGACTCCTAGATAATTAACGTTACCAAAATTAGCACTTTTTCCATTAGGGATAATAATTGAAGAATAGTCATAGATTATTGCCAAGAGTAGAGCAATAAAACTATAAATAGCGGTGATGGGAATGTGGCCGTTATAAACAGGTTTTTGACTAAATAATTTATGATCAAGTTGTCTTTTAACAATAAAATAATCGATGTTCATCATCTTGGCAACATTAGTTTGAACTAACGGAGGCTTATCCTGAGCATCCAAAATAAATCCGGTGATTTCTTTTTTTTGCTCTATTAAAATTTCAACGCTAACAATTGAATCCTTTCCTCCTCCTATACCAATTAAAGTCCTGTCTTTTCTTTTTTCATCAATAGGTGAAGTCTTTGTTTTTTCGTTGAAAGGAAAATTTATCAAATCCCTAAAATCAATTTTATTCTTGTAAAAAAATTCTCCTAATCCTTTTGTATAGACAGTATTCCAAAAATCAGCTTGAGCTTTAGATAGATAATAAGGGATGATAATTTTTTTCGGACAATACATTTTAAAATATGTTATTCCCAAGATTAAATGAAGACTTTCCAAAACTTTATTGACCAATTCGTTTTTAACAGAAGAAGTGATCTCTCTGGGCAAAATAATCTTTTCGGCCAAATCCAAACCACTAGTTCTATATTTAAAATCAATTGTTTTTTTGTCTGGTTGTATCTCGTAAGATACAAATTCAAATACATGAGAATTTTGTGTCATAGGTTTAGAGTATATTTTATCAAATTAACTGTTTTTCTATCTCAGTTAACAGTTTATTAATTCCATAGTCGGTGGTCACGGAAATATATTGAGGTGTGTTGGCGGCATAGATTTCATTGATTTTTTTCAATAGCATTTCAGCGTCTCCTTTAAAGGCGTCAATTTTATTAAACACATAAATTATTTTTTTTGAATGAACTTTTAGCTCTCTTAAAATAGTATTCACAATATTTATTTTTTGATCCATTTCCGGATCTTTAATATCGATGACGTGCAGAATTATATCAGCGTTAATTGATTCGAGAAGTGTTGATTTAAATGATTCTATAAGTGAGGGGGGGAGATCTTTGATAAAACCGATCGTGTCAGAAATCGTTATTTCCTTCTTGAGAGCAGGGAGATAAAATTTTCCGGTGACACTATCTAAAGTTACAAATAAGGCATTTTCAACGACTTTATTTCTTTTTGTCAGATAATTAAATAAGGAAGTTTTCCCGGCGTTAGTATAGCCGACGATTGAAATGCTTTGAATATGATTAAATTTTCTTCTCTCAATTTGCAGTAGATGTTGGAGAGCTAATTTATTTAATTCATCTTTTTTTAATC
>ERZ1292625.2224-Hain-H41-01um-R1-2224-length-18798-cov-7_pt1 | contig 18798 bp, 24 predicted proteins | sample MGYA00564400_ERZ1292625 | MGnify/ENA primary metagenome ERZ1292625 (study PRJEB36523, sample SAMEA6512639) | groundwater metagenome | collected 2019-01-08 | study: AquaDiva: Metagenomics assemblies of 32 groundwater samples
CCTTGATACTGTTGACCTTGTAAATCTCCATTTTGTTGCGTGCCACCATTAGTAGTAGAAACAGTGGCAGAAGGGTCATCAGCAAAAACTATTTTAGCATTCAATAAAAAAACAAAACATAAAACCGAGCTTATAAAAACAAGTTTTTTAGACATTTAATTATATTAGTTAACTTAGATGAGCTTATATATGTATATAATACCATTTTTGACATAATTAAATATATATTGGTTATGCACAGATTTTTTTATTTTACCTCGGCCTATGTTTGACAATATAATGAAGATGTTCAATAATGAATCGTGGCAATGATGCCACAAAACCTAAGGAGTCCCTCAATGGGCAAGCCTACTTCTCACACAAAAGAGAAACGCGGTTTCATCGATAGCCTCGTGGGCAACAAAGCCCATCACGAGACTACCATCAGGGGTGGCGGGCGCCAGGTCACCGGCAGAGGCAACACCTCGCAGGAGTCGCAGCGCAATGCCAGCAAACGCTGGGGCAAGAACAGTTAGTTCGCCCGCCCCAGAAGAGCTTCAGAAACACAAGACCAGCAGGAAACTCTGCTGGTTTTTTAATTCAAAATAATCAGAAAAGCCAAGTTACGGCAAACATCACTGTAAAATTAATTGTAGAAATTACACACCATGTGCAAAATGCTTTAAGCACGAAGGCTTGAACATATGTAAAATACATAGAAAATAAAAATCCAATTAAAACAACAGCTTTAATTGGCCAAAAAGCAATTGAGGCGGAAACATATAGCCAAGTTAAAACTAAAATAGCTACGTACATTAAAAAACCTAAAATAGAATTGGGAATACCCAAGGTTTTGCTTTGTTTGGCATATTGAACTTTCCTGCACCATTCTTTTGGAAAAAATGGGCAAGCAACATCGGTTTTATTAATCTTGTGCCAAATAAGGTACAGAGTATCTAAAACGCCAATACCGGCAAAAACATAGAGAATATTTATATAATCCATAGAATTTTATTAAACGAGTAATCTATATATCTTTATAATAAACCCGTAAAAGAAACTCGTCTAATAAAGTTACACACCCACATAAACAAATTCCCCGCCTTTTAAGGGGCAGGGCCGCGGGAAAATCCCGAATGTATTGTTAGTGTAACTCCTTACTAGCTTTATTATCAACATACCAACATTCTCAAGTTTGTAAGGATGTGGTGTTTGTGTTCTGAAATGTTTTTAAAAATTTAACGAAAGTTTTGCCGTAGGGCGACAAACTATGTTCAACAAACCTGCCTCGATAATTTTTATTTACTAACCCTGCGTTATAAAGCCTTCTAGTGTGTTCGCCTAAAGTTTTTTCGTTAGCGGCTAAAGCATCTACTATAAACTGAAGTGTTATGTTTCCATGTTCTGCAATTAACAAAAGAATTTCTATGCGATAATGATTCGCCATTCCTTTAAGATGCCGTTCCATTTGTTTTGCAGTTTTATTTCTGCTCATACTTAAATTATATACCACACCCTTACAATCTCAAGTTTGTCAGTGTGTATTAAATGTGTTGAGATGTGCCGGAAACACCAAAGAGTATTTTTAATTTATTTCTGTCTTTTTTCATGGTATTGAAACCTCGGTTTGTAGAAAGAATAAACACTTTTTTAAATATCCAAAAACGAAAGTAGAATCCTGTAATTTTTAAAGGCTTTATAAACTTAGGCACTCTGTATTCACTTCCATCATCTTCTTCAAATTCAGTTGAAAAAAAGGTATTGTTCCCAAATCCAATTTCTGCAAATACTTTTTTCATAATATATTAAGACATATTATCAACATACTGACATTCTCAAGTTTGTTAGTATGTTGTAAGTGTGGGGTTATTTTGAGGCGATGGCTTTGAGTTCTACTTTTGCGTTAAGAGGCAGAGATTTTACTGTAACAGTGGTGCGGGTTGGGTAAGGTTCGATAAATTGTTTGGCGTAAACTTGGTTAAACAATGCGTAATCTTCTTGATTAACTAAAAACGCAGTAACGTCTATAACATTTTCTAAACTTAAACCATTTTGTTTTAAAATTTCGGCAATGTTGGCTACAGCTTGGATAACTTGATCTTTTAAACTTTCGGAAACCAATTTCCCCTCTTTCTGTCCAACCTGCCCAGAAATAAAAAATAAATCTCCTACTTGTTTGAATGGACTAAATGGTAAACTAGACATAAGTTTTATGATTTAAAAAATTTTTCCATTTTATCTAAAGCTTCGATGTTTGTAGAATCAGTAATTAATTTTCTTGCATCTTCTATGCTTGACCACCTTGTTTCATGAAATTCTTTTGGGTCTACATTGAATTCAGAACCATCTGTAGAAAATCTATACCATATATCAAAGTGAATTTTACAAGGTTGAACTGGATTGCTAATAGATGCAATTGTGAGTAGAAATGGTTTTATTTTTTCTTTAATTTTATTTTTAATGCCAAGCTCTTCCTCAATTTCCCTATTGAGGGTTTGCATTGTGTTTTCGTCTTTATCTATATGACCGCCGGGAGATAACCAAAGACCAGACTTTTTATGATGGATAATAAATATTTCCTTTGTTGCTGGATTATATGGTAAAAAGTAACAACAAAAATGACTTATTGGATTTTCATCTCTTGTTGTTTTGCCTTCTTCAAACCTCTTAAAAAAATAATTGCCAATGTTGTTATTACAAATATTTGAATCAAATTTATCAATATAATTAAGCATAATATATTAAACCACAATTTTAACATACTGACATTCTCAAGTATGTTGGGGTGTTATTAGTTAGCCTGCCCAGAAATAAAAATTAAATCCCCTGTTTTTTAAATTGGCTTAATAAAAAAATCAAAAAAGAATTTATAGTTAAATGTGTTCTTGGCTCCAGCGTAACATTTACCTCTTCAGGCTCTTATACCTCAGTATAAGAATTTATTTACGCCAGAGCCAAAAACAGATTTAAAAACTCTACGATACATATTGTATCACAACAAAATGTACTAACTCACTGGTTTCTTTTTGTTGATATATTCTCTCGGGTCAACTTTTAGAGTTCTTCCGTCTGCTCTATGTGTTAGGGTTATCCATAAACCTTCCTTTTCTTTTTTTGTATTAAAAATATATTCTAGAGAATTTTGTACAGTTATTTTATATATGGTTACCATAGTATCATCATTCTTAATTTCTATTGGTTCTATATTCCACAAATCATTAAATTTTTCTGTTGTTTGCATTGTATGACCAAAGAGTTTGTCTTGTATTTCTCTCTTTAAATCATCTAGGTTTTTATTTTTTTTATTTAACTCATAATTTATATCAAAAAAAGTTATATTTTTTTTGACCACTAATCTTTTTTTGACATCTTCTCTTATTATAGATTCTGGGTTTTCTACTAACCCAACCAATACTGTTCCACCTCCTGAATTCATCATTCCTAACATAACGTTTACTACTTTGTCTAATATATCTCTAGAGAAACTTTCTTCTGTTCTATCATCTATAAATAGTCTTTCTGTTGAAGTATAAAAACTTGATTTCCATTCTACTTTACTGTTTTCTTGCTTAACCAGATTTTCAATTTTTTCCCAGTCATCCTCTATATCATATTTATTAATTACTGCATGAACATCATTAGCCCAGTTATAAAACTCATAATTAAATACGTCTGAAATCCATTTATTATCTTTTGCTTTTACTAAAGAATCTAAAGCACCCAAGGTTTTTTTAGATATTAAATAAATTTTATTTGACCATTCAATATTTGTATTTTGAAGTTCTCCAGAAAATGCTTGCAGACTATCATTAGCTAATTTATTGAGATCTTTTGAAGTTTGCTCTGCTTTATTAATTTTTTCTATCATAGCTTCTATACCTGTTGAATCTATTTTTTTTTGAAATCCGTCGGTCATAATTTTAATAATTTGTGCCGCAAATTTAGAATTTTTATTATCATTAAAAGCCTCCATAAAATTAGCAAAACATTTTTTATCATCACCATCTTCTATGCTTTCTTCAAGGATATCCAGCATTTTAACTTTTTGATGAATATTATTTAAAGCAAATGACAAATTAAACCTATCCATTTCCTTTTGATCTTTAAAAAAATCTTTAAATATTCTCTTCAAAAAAGTTTCATGTTTTAAGGAAAATATCATTCCAGTAATTAAGCATCTTGATAGTCTAAAACCTTTTATATAAGCATTAAAATCAAAAATTCCTCCAGTATATTTTTCCCAGTGATCATATTTTGAATTTAAACTTTCGAGCAATATGTGAGATATGTCGTATCTTGTGGATTCCGTTCCTTGATTTTTTGTATAATATTTTATGCTTCCCATTCCTCTATTTAATTTTTCTTTTAAATATGGAATTGAGTATTCGTTTATATCTGAAAGAACATAGGAAAGTATAAAAGTAGAAAGTTTAAGTCCTAAATTTATTAATTTTTTATCTTCTAATAATTCTTGTTCTGATGTTAATACTCGGTATGTAGCTTTTTGAAAATTTTCATTATTAAAAATATGGAAAATAGGGTTTATATGAAAATTATTTTCTATGATATTTTGAATTTCTCTTCTCGAGTCTCTATTAAAAGCTGCTGATATTTTATACATAATAGAAGAAAAATCAGATATATTTTTTAAATTCTTTATGTTATCAACTAGATTTTTTAATTCTCCAAAATTAGATTGAATCATTATTTATATGTAAGTTTGTATTGTTTTGAAATATCAAGATTACTTTAACAATTATTTCCCGCAACGTAACCAGTAGTCCAACAGAGTTGCAGGCTGTAGCCGCCGGAGGGGCGGTTTATGTTTAGTGTATCGCCTATTAAATAATAGTTTTGAATTTGTCGACTTATTTTGCTATGATAGCGCCATATTGTGGGATCGTCTAATGCAAATTATAAAATACAATGAATAAAAGGTTTAACGAATGGATTGGTCTAAAAGAATCTTTAGATAAACAAGCTAATCGCCCGCCACTTGTTTCAAAAGGAGATATTTGGTGGATAAGTGTTGGAGAAAATGTTGGGTCGGAAATTAGCGGTAAAAATACTTTGTTTTCACGCCCAGCCATTATTCTTAAAAAACTTGCTCATGGTTTTTATTTTATAATTCCAACAACAACTAAACCAAGAAAAGGGACTTGGTATGTGGATTTTAAGCATCAGTCTATAAATATGGTTGCATGCTTACATCAAGCCCGCGCGATTGATTATCGTAGATTATCCTCTAAACTAGGAACACTTGATGATGAAGATTTTACTAAGGTTAAAAAAGGATTCCAAGAGCTCTATATATAAACGAATTCCCCGCCTTTTGAGGGGCGGGGCCGCGGGAAAATCCCGAATATGTTGTAAGTATACTCCTTGTCGTTTTTGTTGTCAATCTGGAATTGCTTAGCAACTATTACCCGCAATGTAGCCTGTTGTCCAACAAAGTTGCAAGCTGTAGCCGCCGGAGGGGCGGTTTATGTTTAGTGTATCGCCTATTAAATAAAGTTGGGGTAATATACGCGATTGCATTGTTTTAAAATCTACTTCGCTTAGCACAACTCCACCACTAGAAACCACCGCTTTATCTTTACCCAACAAACCTTCTACGTTCAAAATAACATTTTTCAAAAGCAAAACAAGTGTTTTGCGTTCGGCGGTTTTAACACTATGGTTAAATGTTTCGCCGTCTATGTTTGCAAGTTCTAGAATAGGTTCAACCATGGCTGGGGCTACCAACATAGAAAGCGTATTTTTTATTTTTTTGTTACTTTGTTCGGTTAAAATTGTTTGGAGTTTTGTTTTTAGTGCAGCTGGGTCTAAATATAGAAACATTTTGCCCGACAACCACACTACCGCTTTCGGGTTTGTAGGTGCCTGTAATTAAACCAAATATAGTGCTTTTACCTGCGCCGTTTTGACCCATTAAAGTTATTTTGGCACCGCGACGAACCGAAAAAGTCGCCTCGTCTAGAAGGCGCTTGCCGTAGCTGTGTTCGAACGAAACTTCGTTGAACCTTAGTATTACTTCGTCTTGAGCCATAGTGCTTTACAGAATAGCGTATTTATTAGGAAATAGAAAGAAAAATATATTGGCTATTATTACAAACACGTCTTGCAGTATTAAATCGCAAGACGTGTTTGTTTGTGTTGGTAAACTTTTCTTGTTATTTTGATAGCTATTTATCCATTATTTGTTTCATCGAAGCACTATCCTCTGTTGCTTTTTCGTTTTCTTTAACGTATTTTTCTCCAACTGCTTGTAAGTCTTTACCTTTTTCAACAGCGTTTTCATCTTTATATTTCATCCCTAATTCTTGCATTGTTACTCCGCCTGATTTCATCATTTCTGCCATTTTTTGGATACTTACAGATTGTTCTTTCATCATAGTGATTGATAAAATTGATCCGACTAATAAGGTAAGCGTGCGTGGATGGCGTTGCTTTACTTTTTGTGCAAGGTATTTTAATTTTTCTTTCATTTGTTTATAAAATTTTATTTTTTAATTAAAAAATCCTTGTATTTTACAAGGATTTTACCGACGTAAACAACATAGTTAAAACAATATTGTTTATGTCGATTTTATAAAGTTTGGACTTACTTCAAACAAAGAAAGCCAGCTCCTGATAGACGGTTGAACTATATATAAATTATCTCGATATTTCCATTTTGAATAATTTGGGATATTGAGTTGTAAAAATTGCCCAATTTTTTGAAAAAAGGATAGCATTACTAAACTTAATGCCAAAAGTATAAAAACAATTAAAAATGGAGAAACTAAAGAGGTTGTGGTTAATGTTAGTTCTTTTGCATGAAGAATATGCAAGATAACTCCAGCTTGGTTTGATGCCATATTATCCATAGAAGGCATCGAGAACAGGCCACAGAACAAAGCTGTACTTGTTATTATAAGGATTGAAAAAATAATAAAAACTTGTTTATATGGGCTTTTTATAGGTAAACTCATTATCTCCGTATGAGATACCCCTATGGGGTATCTAGTCAATAGTGGAAAGTTGAATAGGTGTGTATAATATAAATATTATTATTTAATAAATTAAATTTTATGATTAATACAACTCAAACATATAAAACTGTATGTTCTTGGATTAGTATTGTTTACGTGATTTGTTTTGGAGGTGTGGCTCTAATGCCAAATATACGATTTTGGTTTATGAAATACGCACTTCATACAGAAATTAATGCTGGCATAAATATAATAACTCCAACAACATTTTTTATTGGTTTTTTAATTTGGAATATATTAGCCGTGCTTACGGTGTGGCTTTATGTGTTTATTAGTAATTATTTTAAAAAATAACTATTAGTCTATCTAAAGAAAAATAGGCACTATCGGTGCCTATTTTAAATTTTGGCTGCGGGACCTGGATTCGAACCAAGATACTCGCCTTCAAAGGGCGATGTCCTACCATTAGACGATCCCGCAATACAGGGGTATGATACCAAAATGGACTAGGTTTTTCAATATAAACATATGTATAGATTAACTGGATTTTTATATAGGAATATAGTAAAAAAGGTTATATTTTTGTTTCCTGCCGATGGTGTCCACGAAGCTACACTTAGCTTTGGCAAAAAACTTGGAAAATACAGTTTTATAAAGAAACTTATCGCAAAACTTTGGCGGTATGATAATTTTATTTTGGAACAAAATCTTGCTGGTTTAAACTTTAAAAATCCTGTTGGGCTTTCTGCTGGGTTTGATTATAATGCCGACTTAGTAGAAATTTTACCCAGTATCGGTTTTGGTTTTAACACCGCGGGTACACTCACACACGAAGCTTATAATGGAAATAGTCCTCCGATGCTTGGGCGTCTACCAAAATCAAAATCTTTATTGGTTAATAAGGGTTTTAAAAACAAAGGCGTAAAAAATATTCTTAATAGTATGTCGAGTAATAAAAACAGCTTAAGAGGTGTAAGTATTGGTGCCACAAATAAACCTTATACTAGTTTTGATTCAATGGTTGAAAATCTTGTTACTGGTTTTCACGATGCAGAAAATTTTAAAAACTTTAATTATTACGAATTAAATATTAGTTGCCCTAATTTACAAAACATTCAAAATTTAGAAAATAAATTAGATTCCCCTTCTGGTTTAAAACAAGTTCTTTCTAAATTAGAAATTTTAAATATTAATCGCCTTGTGTTTATTAAAATGCCTTTAGAAAAAAGTTTAGAAGAAATAAAAGAGCTTATAGAAACTGCGCGACCGTTTAGTTTTATAAAAGGTTTAATTTTTTCTAACCTAGTTAAAGATAGGTCTAACCCAGCTTTTGATAGCGAAGAAATTAAAAATGCTGGCAAAGGTGGCTTTAGTGGTAAACCTGTAGAAGAAAAATCTAACGAGCTTATCCGTTATGCATATAAATTATGTGGCGACAGGTTTTTACTTATTGGTGTAGGTGGAGTTTTTATACCAGAAGATGCCTATAAAAAAATTCTTTACGGCGCCTCGCTGGTACAGTTAATTACTGGAATGATTTATATGGGGCCACAACAAGTTGGGTATATAAATAAAAAACTAGCCGAGTTTTTAAAAAGAGACGGCTTTAAAAATATTAAAGAAGCAATTGGTACTAAAGCCTAAAACATACCTAGTAAATTTTAAGTTATAAAAAGCATGATAAAAAAATACGCTGTTATTAATGCAACTTTAACAACCTTTTACATAGCTTTAATTTCATCTTTTGTGTTTTATCGGCGATAAAATCAGAGTTATTGGCAAAATAGAAAACAATCTATTTTATGCCCTAGGACTTGGCTTAGAAAGAACAAGCAGAAGGGCAATACATATGGGCACACCAATTAGAAAGTAAATTGAACTAATATATAAAATATCCCTAGATTGCTAGGGATATTTTATATCGATTTTTTAATTTTTCTGGCTAAGTTAAATAATTTATAAGACCAAGGCTTTATAACTGCATCTACATTGCCTATATATTCAAATTCTTCGCCTTTAAAACGCCGTTTAAAAGTGGTAAGCGAAGCCCAAAGTTTTTCATCTATACCGCCCAGATCATAATATTTATAACCTAATTTTTTTGATTCTTTTATACCATACCAGTGCAGATATGTTGTTATTTTAGATGGAAGTTCTACTGTAGCCGAGGCTCCGAACAAATACGTAGCGGTTTCACCAAAAAATAAAACCATATTTATGGCCCCGACTCTACCTTCGTGTCTACCCACAAAAAAACAAATAGATAATTTATTTTCCTCCCCATTAATAACACCCGAAGCGTTTTTCTGAATCATTTCAAAATAATTAATGTTTGGAAAAATGTGTTTGCTTTCGTTTCTGTCGCTGGTATCTTTAGCTAAGTTAAAAAATTCGTTTAATTCTTCGGCATTTAAAAACTCCTTTGTTTCTACTGTTACATTCTTTTTTTCGGCTTTTCTAACATTAGCCCTATTAGAATGATGAAATTCGGCTAAAAGCTCTTCTTCGGTTTTAGTTAAATTAATTGCTAGGTTTTTTCTTGGTTGAACATAGTATTTTGGAAAAGAGATTATAGAATTTCTGACTTTAAATTTTTCTTTTATTGGCGGTTCAAAGCGAATAAAAATAAACATAGGAAAATTTTCTTCTGCCCATTTTTGTAAAACTTTAAAAAGTTCGGCTATTTTTTCGTTTGTATTAAAAAACGATAAATCTAAAGCGGGGCCACGAGGTGCATAACCGTATAATTGATTAAATGGTAGTTTACAATTTACAAAAGTAAATAAACCAACAACACTATCATTAGCAACTATTTTAAAACGCTCTGTTTTCCGCCCAAGCGCCGTTTGGAAATTACCCCATTCCCATGACGCCATAAAACCACCTATTGGTGGGTAATTTTTAACAACAAAACTGTTCCAAGTTTCTTTTTCGTCTCCGCTTATAAGTTCTATCTTTAATTCATTATTTAACATTATCGTTCTTCGGAACGACCCTGAACGAAGTTGAATGGGTCACCTATTTTAATATTATTTTTTTTACTAAACCCAGCGTTCACCTCTAAAACATAATTGGCTTTTTTTGAAGGCGAATAAAACTTTGGCTTTACTGGGTCAAAATCAGTTGGCACATTCTTACTAATATCCACCACCTGATTATTATTTATCCAAATAATGTCTATAGGAAAATGCATATCGGGCATCCAAAAGCGGTAAATATCGCTTTTGGCAAAAATAAATAACATACCTTTATCTTGGTCTAGATATGGTCGACCAGACAAACCTTTTTGAACTTCGGCTTCAGTACGCATAACTTCTACTGGAATCTCTAGCTTATTAATAGTAACCAACGGGGTTGTTGGTTTTACAACTTGAGTCGTATATTCAGTTTTAACAGAAATATTTTGATTCCAAACAAAAAACGAGCTGATACCCGTAAAAATTAAGCCAATTAAAACATATTTTCGCATAATTTTTTTTTTAACAACGGCTCAACACAGTTGAGCCGTTTACAACATCCTTACATCCTCCCTCCTTCGCCCACCCTCCGCCAGAAACTAGGGAGTGGCGCGGCAAGGCTTCGGAAGGGCAAGCAAGTTTGTAAGGATGTTTAAAGTCTTTCATAATACACGCCCGAACCAGTCTTGCCCACCTGTCGCACTAATCCCTCTTTTTCCAATTCCTCCAAATACCTTGTGGCGGTAGCATCAGAAATCCCTAAAAGCTGTTCGATATGATTATTTGTAAGGGGAGTTTGAGTTTCCAAAATCCCTAGAATCGCCTTTTTGTCTTGTTCCTTTTCTCGCCTTTGTTTTTCAATAAGCCCAATTTTCTTTTTTCTATTTTTAAATTTAAAAAACAGCCATACTCCCGCCCCACCAACCACTAATCCAAAAATAAAGATGTTGAGTAGTTTCATAAATTTGTGGATTTAACTTAGATTCAAAAACTCCCAATTTTTTAGATTGTTTGGATTATATTCATATTTCAGCCCGTCATGATAACGCCAACTGTTATTTTCTTTCAGTACAATTCCGCCATACAATTTTTTACCTTTCTTGTTTTGCTCTGCAATATATTTTGCTAATCCCTCGGCTCGTGATTTTGCTGTCTCGGCAGTAAGCCCTCCCTTTGTATCAAACAAGCCAACACGACCATCTTTTTGCATTACAATAAAATCAACATAAAACGGCTTCTCAACTCCGTATTCTATATGAGGCACAGCAAAATATATTGCATCACTTTTCCCATTCTTAAACCACCATTCTACAGATTTTGATTTTTCTAAATATTCAATAAAATTAACTTCCAAATCGCTATCCTCTTCAAACAAATCTGTTATTCCAATACCAGATTTTCTCGTGTAGTAAGATTGTATAACAGATTTTTTATAATCTTTCTTTGCGAAAGAGAGAGTGTAATTTATTACTTTCGGCACATTCCATGGCTCTTCATTTTTTACTATCTCATTTTTACCTTTCCCAACTTCTTCTTGGTACATCTCTTTCGCAAGATTAATAGTATCAATCATAATTTGTTGATTTTTCTCTGCTAAAACAGCGGCTTGAATTTTTGGCCACTCGTCCTCATCTCGTGATGCCTCAAAGAATAAATAGATTGAGCTTTTTATACGACCGATTGAGCGTTGCTCTGGCGCAAATGGCGCAAGATTATTTCTGGCAAACATATCAAAGGCGTTCTGCAATTCAACTTCATTTTTAGGAATATCAAGTGTGCCTTTTCTCTCTATGTTTTTTGCTTCCTTGTCAGCGTCAGTAATTCGTCCGCTTGCAATCAAGTTTGTTTTCAAAATGCTATGTTTGAACGAAAATTTTTCTTTTAATTTTAATTTCTTCCCCGCCTCAATAAAAAGAGGGGTGAAATCAGAAGAAAGGCGTGTTTCTTCTCGAAAACGTTTTGAGTGATAAGACTGCAGATCAAGATTTTTATAGTTCTTTATTCTAAATCCTGTAAAAGTTGTTATATAATCGCGCGACAAATCCTTGGCGACATTGATGTCTTGTAAACTCGTAAATACATAACCAACATTCAAATCTTGATCAATGTAATGTTTCTGTTCCGGCATACGCATAATGCGTCCGAGTGTTTGAATTGAGAAAGTAATGTTTTCTTCACGCCATTGTCTGAATAAAACTAAAATTGTGGCACGCGGACAATCCCAACCGAGCGCAATAGCTTGTTTGAATATCATTACTTCTACCTCATTCTCATTTTTCTCAATATTTACAAGGTTTATCTTGTTGTCTTTATCAGAAAGATAAATCGCCAGCAACCCATTTTCTGTGGTGTAGCCACGTTTTTTAAGCAAAGCAATAATCTCATCCTTTTTATCAGACACACCTTGCATAGCATCTGGCAATTGAATAAGCAAAAGAGGATTTACGCCCGAGCCTTCGGCTTCGAGCTTTTTTTGTAATTCAACCCGTTTTTTTAACGCACTTTCTAACACAAGTTCATCTGCTGATTTATCGCTTTTCTTTTTATCAATGACGTAATGTTCAAAGCCATGATTGATGATAATTTCTTTCTTTATCATCTCCTCGTCCTTTACGTCTTTAAGTTCCACTTCAACAATTCTATTGGCGATATTCAGCTGTGGGGTAGCTGATACCTCGATTGTAATTTTTGGTCCTATGTCCTGTATTAGTTCCTTGGATTTTTCGCTATTGGCTGTATGATGACTTTCGTCAATGATAAGAAAAATTATTCTACCTTCGTCTTTTGTGCGAGCGATAACGCTAGAAAGATTATTGTCTCTTTCGTTTGCGCGTACATATAAATTGTCTTTTTTGTTGATACTCGCCCAGTTCAAGAACAAAATCTCATTTTCGCTAATTCTGCGATCATCTAAATCTTCAAAATACGAGCATTTTATTCCTACGCCATTTTGGTCATAGTATTTTCTCAAGTTATTTCTGCTCTGATCGTGCAGTTTATTGACGGCAATCCACACGAATGAAAACTTTTTTCCGTCAATGCGCGAATCAATCAGTCGCTTCAAAAATTCCGCCATCATTAGCGTTTTGCCGGAACCAGTCGGTGCTTTAAAAATACAGACTTTGTTTCCGTCTGCATCCAAAAGCTCGTTGATTTCTCGTTTCAACTTTACGACCGCGTTTTCTTGATAATTTTTAAATTCTATCCACATATTATTTTTTCTTATTATCAAACGCATTTATCATATTAACACGAATTTCTGCCGTTTTTTCCGAAAGATTCTTAAGAAAATTCGAGGCATTTATGTCATAGTTAGAAGAAAAATTTTTATTTTTAGCAAATGCTCCGTATCTTGCACCTTCTAGATTTTTGAACGCAATTATTTTCCCAGACACAGTAAAACGAAATTCATCTACAAAATCCGCGCTATTTACTCTATTTATAGCAGAAATACCGAGAATTTTTTTTAACTCCTGCACTTCGTTGAAAATGTTATCTAGTTTATGACCAAGACAGCTCAACTCTTTACTTATAGCGTTGCGTATTTCTTCTATCGGCTTGTTATTTTCTTTCAAACAAATACGAGTTGCTATTATAGATTTTGGTAGTATTTCCAGTGCTTGCGAAGCCAGAAGATTAAAAGAATAAACATAACCACTATGCTCTCTGGTTGTTTCTTTGGTATTAAAAAGAGTTAGGGCTGATTTTACAAAATCATGCCCCATTATTTCTAAATAAAGAACTTCCCCAACAACATGATTTTTTCCATTAGATGTTTTTAACATAACTGTTTTTTTTACTTAAAAATTTCCCGATATACTTTTAATATCACTTCTGGGATTGCGCAAAGCGTTACCTTGCCTTTCACATCAGCAAATTTTTTTGTATGCGGATCATCACCCATCGAGAAAACATAGGTGTTAAAATGCCCATCAATCCTTTTAACTGCTTTTTTGTAGTCATCTATCGCTTCTTCATAGAAAATAACCCCAACGTATTTATCGGTATTCTTAAAAATTTTGAACTCCTTGGTTTCTTGGACAAGTTCAAAGGCATTCTCTAAAATACAAAGCATGTCCGTTGATTCTTTGACCAGCTTTCTTTTGTTTTTGTCTGTCGGTTCCGCCTCCACAAAATCGGTCTTATAGTATTTGAGATTTCCACCAAGCCCATCAACTTTTTCTCCCTTTTGATTTTTGAATCCGCCAATAATCTTTTTTACACGGGGATAGCAAACATCCTTACAAATTCCGTTCTCGTCATTTGTACAAAGAATAAAATTTCTATGGCCACCATCTTCTTTGTTAAGTTCCAAGACAGCATGACCAGTTGTTCCAGAGCCAGCAAAAAAATCAAGTACAGTGCTGTCTTTGTCAGTAGACAGTTCAAGTATTCTTTTGATCAAAGAAACTGGTTTTGGATTGTTAAACTTTTTTTCTCCCAAGATATTTTCCAATTCTTGAGTTCCGTTTGTAGTGGTTCCTACATCATCCCAAATTGATTTTGGAGTCATACCTTTTTCCATAGCATCACTTAAAAAGCGTTTTCGTGATGGTTTTCCTTTGCCATTTTTGCCAAAAACTATCCTGTTATCTTTCAGTAATCTAAAATATTCTTCTTCCAATACTGCCCAATGGCGACCCTTTACTGGATAATATATTTCACCCGTGTTTGGATTTTTGATTGCATAGGATAAATTTTTTCGCACTCCAGCGGCTTCAAACGGATCAGCCACCCATGCACCTCTTTTGTCATTATTAGAATTTGAGAATTTTTCCTCTTGAGCTGGAAGTTTAAATTTGTTGTTCTTTTTGACGGCTTCTCTTAAAACTTCCGTATCTTTAGCATATACAAGCGTGTGATTGTGGTTTAACGAAACTATCGCATCGCTCGATACAGATTTTCTAGAATTCCAAATTACATCAACAACAAAATTATTTTCATCAAAAATTTCGTCGCAAAGCATTTTTAAAGGCGCTTGCTCATTATCGTCAATACTAATAAAAATTACTCCATTTTTTGTTAGTAAATTTTTTGAAAGTTTAAGACGCTTTTCCATGAATGAGAGCCATTTGCTATGTCGAAAATCATCCTCCATATCAACAAATTTGTCATTATAAATAAAATCGTTATTGCCTGTGTTATAAGGCGGGTCAATGTATATCAAATCTACCGCTTCGTGGTGTGTAAAATTTAGAACAGCAAGAGAATGATAATTGTCGCCCTCAATTAAAAGGTTTACGAGCTTTGATTTGTCCGATTCAATCGCCTTGCCTTTAACTTCTTTCAAAACAGGAAACGGCTTGCCTGCCATTTCGTTAGGAAACATTTCGCTTGGAGTTCGTGCGTCAGGATTAACTAGAATATCAATTTTTTCCTCCGGCAAATCACGATGCCAAACAAGCCCGTATGTCGTGCTTTTGATTTTTACAATCTCCTTGATCAATTCCTCTTTTGACCATCCATCGTAGTTTATTTTTTTAGACATTTTATTCAGAATTACTTTTTTAATACTACCCTCTTTGGAAACAGAATTCAATCGTTTTCAGCAATTTAAACGGCTCAACAGGGTTGAGCCGTTCTATTGGTTTTTAAGAGCATAAGCGTTATTCTGTTTGTATATAAGGTAATGGAACCTCTAGCATCTAAAATCCGCCCTAAAAACCTTAGTGACTTTGTGGGACAAGAACATTTAGTTGGTCAAAATAAGCCGATCCGAGTTGCTATAGAAAAAAAGCATTTATTCTCGTTTATTCTGTGGGGTCCACCCGGAGTTGGTAAAACCACACTGGCCAAAATTTATGCAAACGCGCTAGATGCAAAGTTTTATGAACTCTCGGCCGTCTCTGCTGGTAAAAACGATATTAAAAAAATTATAGAAGACGAATCCACCTCTTCGGCGGATTCGTCTCAAAAAAGACCTAAAGTCCTTTTTCTCGACGAGATACACAGTTTTAATAAGGCTCAACAAGATTTTTTATTGCCCTATGTAGAAAGTGGGGTTTTAACTTTGATTGGTGCTACTACCGAAAACCCAAGTTTTGAAGTTATATCTCCCCTACTTTCGCGCTGTAGGGTTTTTATTTTAAATGAATTTTCTAATACAGAAATGGAAAAAATAATAAATCGCACCGGTTTAAAACTAAACACCGAATCTAAAGATTGGTTAATTGCCATGGCTAATGGCGATGCAAGGCAAGCTATTGGCTTATTAGAAGTTACGCAAAATCTATATGGCAAAATCACGCTTGATAATTTAAAAAATGCTTTGCAATCTAAATTTTTACGCTACGACAAAAAAGACGAAGAACATTACAACACCATCAGTGCTTTTATCAAATCTATGCGAGCTAGCCAGCCTGATGCCGCTATTTATTATTTAGCCAGAATGATAGACAGTGGCGAAGATCCAAAATTTATTGCTCGCCGAATGGTTATATTTGCGAGCGAAGATATAGGCCTCGCCCAACCCACGGCGTTGGTTGTGGCTAACGATGTTTTTAGAGCCTGCGAAACCATTGGCCTACCCGAATGCGGTATCAACCTAGCGCATGGCGTGGTTTATCTGGCACAATGTAAGAAAGACCGCCGAGCCAACGATGCGTATACGGAAACCATGCGTGATGTTAAAAAATTCGGCAATTTACCAATACCTCTAAAAATCCGTAACGCTCCCACAAAGCTTATGAAAGAACTTGGTTATGGCAAAGGTTATGAAAAATATACTAAAGAAGATTTATTACCAGAAGAATTAAAAAATAAAAAATATTTATTATGAAAAAAATAACCAAAATTTATCCTGAACCAACTGTAGGCGCTTTGATTGTTAACAAAAAGGGAGAAATATTTTTGATGAGATCAGATAGTAAATGGAGCGGCAAGTATGTAGTCCCTGGCGGACATGTAGAGTTAGGCGAAAAACTAGAAGAAGCTGTAAAACGAGAAATGAAAGAAGAAACTGATTTAGATGTTTATTCAATTAAAGCATTAGGAATTCAAGAATGTATTTTCGACCCGACTTTTTGGAAAAAGAAACATTTTATATTTTTTGATTTTTATTGTAAAACCAACTCTACAGAAGTTAAATTGAATAACGAGGGACAGGATTTTATTTGGGTGACGCCAAAAAAATCATTGAAGTTACCATTAAATAATTCAACTAGGACATCGATTAAAAATTATTTGAAAAACCAGCTTGGCGTTGAGGTAATAAAAAAGATAAATAATATTACAAACTAATAATAATATCCTTACAAACTTGCTTGCCCGCCTCTGGAGGGAGAATGTAAGGATGATGTAAAAAAAATGGAAAGAGAACAAAACTTAGAAAATCAAAAAGAAATTTTTTTAGAACAACTACGCAACGAAATTTGGCAAGCGGTGCAAGAAATGGGTGTGGAATTAACAACTGAAGAACTAAGAGTGGCTTTAGAGGGATCAAAAATAGAAGAAGAAAATTGGGTACCATTTAAGCTTGGTGATCGCGCTGCCAAATTTTCTTTACAAGCTAAAGATATAACCAGAACACCGAAAGAGCGCCGCGAAGCTGGTGCGCATAGTTTAGTACTTAAAGCCGCTACTTATCTTAGGGCTGCCCCAGAAACTTCGGCTGAGTGCCTTCAATATGCTCGCGATGTTTGGAATCAAAAATATGTTTGGGACGAACGTGATGTACCACAGCCAGTTCAAGCTCCAGAAGTTAGAAAAGAAGAAGGTGGAGAAGAAAAAGTTAAAGAAGCAGCTTAATAATATTAAAAATGAAAAGAGTCTTTATAGTTCACGGCTACGACACCACACCAGTCGATAATTGGTTCCCTTGGCTTAAAAAACAGTTAGAAGCAAAAAGTTTCAGTGTTACAGTCCCTCAAATGCCGGATGCTGGCGCTCCAACGCTAGAAAAATGGCTTTCGCATCTTCAAAAACTTGTTGGCAAATGCGATGAATATACTTTTTTAGTGGGGCATAGCCTAGGCACCATAACTTGTCTACGTTTTTTAGAATCATTACCAGAAAATGAAAAGGTTGCTGGAGTGGTTTTAGTAGCTGGTTTTTCCGAAGATATAGGCTTTGCACCACTACATAGTTTTACAGAAAAACCGTTAAATTATAATAAAGTTAAAAACTCTGTTAACAAAATCATAGCCATCCACTCAACCGACGATATGGCCGTACCATATAAATTTGCAGAAATTATCCGCGATAAATTAAATGCAGAATTAATAACATTGCAAAACTTAGGCCATATAAATGCCTCAAACAATTGCTTTGAACTTCCAGAAGCTCTGGATGCCATATTAAAATTTAATGAATAAAGAAAAACTATATAAATTTTTACCAATAATCGCTTTATTTGTTTTATCAGCTTTTTTTGTTTTTTATTACCCAGTTACTGTTGGCATAGATAATTATTATCACATACGCCATGCTTGGATTTATCAAACACAAGGAATCTTTAATAGTGATTTTCCATGGCTAGAAAACTCTCAAATAGGAAATCTGGATGCCGATATTTGGTATGGTTTTCATATATTGCTGATACCCTTCACTTTTTTTAAAGACTTATTTTTAGGAATAAAATTTGCCTCTTTATTTGTTACTTTTTCTACGCTTCTTGCAATTTATTTTGTATTTAAAAAACTTGCTATACGCTGGCCATTTCTTTGGGTAACATTTTTCTTTTTCTCTATACCAGATGTTCATTTTAGAATATTAATGCTTCGCCCGCATGTTTTAACCCTAGCTTTGTTACTTGTTATATTTTATTTGATTCTTAAAAAAAGACCAAACAGATATATCTTTATAGCATCAGCCTTAGCTTCTTTCATACATATTTCCCTTGTATGGCTACCAATACTTGTGACTTTTATAGTTGCTATCTCTAAAAAAAT
>ERZ1292625.2227-Hain-H41-01um-R1-2227-length-18762-cov-5_pt1 | contig 18762 bp, 17 predicted proteins | sample MGYA00564400_ERZ1292625 | MGnify/ENA primary metagenome ERZ1292625 (study PRJEB36523, sample SAMEA6512639) | groundwater metagenome | collected 2019-01-08 | study: AquaDiva: Metagenomics assemblies of 32 groundwater samples
CAGGCGGCAATATAGTTATTGCCGGAGTACTGCTCTTTACATCGTTTATTCTGTATTTCTCCGGAGTTCAGGTTGTCCCTGTAAAACATAGCGCGGTATTGGGGTATGTTGATCGTATCGGGGCTATCCTTTTGGGGGCATATTTCTTTAAAGAAAGACTGACCAAGAATGTGTGGAGATGAAAAAAGACGCTTAATGCGTCTTTTATTTATTCGAATTTATCCAATCTACAATCTCATCCATTTCTGGTTTTCCTCGCAAGCCATAGCCATCAGTTGAATTCCAGGCCCAGAACAGAATTCCATTATAGCCATTATTTTTTAGCAATTGGATGTTGTTCTTAATATCGTATGGCTGTATTTCACCGGCAAATATTATACCATTAATTTTAATATCTTGTCTTTTCAGCTTTTGAGGCCAAATATCGTGTTCATGCAGCATATATTTATAGAAATGAAACTGCCAAATATCTATATCTATATTGCTCCACCACCTTTGCATGTCAACAATACTACTGGTGCCTAGGGTTACTTTAAATTTTGTTTCGTTATGTATAATATTAGCCAAATCCTTAAACCAAACACTCAGTGATTGATAATAGTTTGGAACAAGAAGCGCTGGCATATTCTCCGGTTCATTCATAAGCTCAACTGCAAAAACCGGCTCTCCATACTGGCTATTCCATGTATCCATATCCTTCAAAAGTGGCCTAACGATATTGGCTAGAAAATTATATTTCTGTCCGGAAAATATCAATTCCGGGTGTTCGCCTACGCCTATTTTTTGGCCATCAGCAATACCGAAATCAAATAAAACGGGGATAATCTTAACCCCAACTTCTCCGGCTGTTTTAAACATGGCCTCGATATCTTTTCTTACATATTTATCAAAACCGATCAGCTTGCCATCAGAATACGTGAGTCCCGCCCGAAGATCAAAAAAGATATATATCCTAACGATGTTTATCCCACTATTTTTGAGATAGATAAAATCGTTTTTAAGTTTATCTTGGTTGGCACTCCAACCGGCGTTTTCGGGTTTACCATAAGGATTTTTACCGACATCCCATCCGTAATTATTCCAAGGATAATTAATTCCAACAAAGAAATCAGGAGTTTCTTTGTCCCATCTCATTTTTCTTAATTTATATCCGATGTTTATATTGTCACGAGTAACTCGCTGAATATCTGATTTGGTAAAACGATTAATTTGATTAAGCTGTCGTATTAAATATATATTATCGATGAAAATTTTACCGGAAGCCGGGAACGAACCGATGTTGATAGATGCTATGAATAAAACCGAAATTTCTCTTACCGCTTTGATGTTAAAGTTATCTTGGGCAGAGCCCATAGGAATAGGTTCGATGATTGTGGGCCTCAATGCTAAGTATATTTTTTTATTCTCAAAAATAAACGGTATTTTGGGCCCTCTCATTTTTTTTCCATTGATATCGGTTATTTCAAGCTGCATTCTGGATCCTAGATGGCCCTGGCCTAGGATTTTACCTTCAACTTCTCCGGTCATCAATATTAGAGAATCTGTTACATCAGTTAGTTGTGGAAATGTGTATATTAATTTAGCGCTCCGTTTCTCGGCATTATCCTCAAGATCAGGAGACCGAAAATAAACATCCGCAACGATACGATTGTTGGGGCCTTTGTGTATCCGTTTAATTTTATCATTTGATTTTAGCAGGTTGATTTTGTGTGGATTGATTAATTTTTCAGCTCCCGGCCAAGCCTGCAATATTTTCGGTAATTCAATATAGTTTATAGAGGAGATATCGTTAGGATCAATATTCTTCAATTTGTTTAGGTAGTTTACATTTTGATAAACCACAGATTCTATAGACAATATGATTGCCGAAAGTAAAAATAAAAAAGCAACCTTAAAGAAAAGAGATTTAACCATTTTTCTCCTTTTTTAAAGTACTAATCCAGCTGGGAACCGAGAAAGTCAGGATGTCCGTTAATAAAACTTTGGGCATCCATTTCTTTCCCACCCTCAAGCTGGATGAACCTGAGTATTAAATAACACTTTTTAATAGCAACAGCAACGTTTCCATTGAGCTTTATCACTAACCCTGGTTTATTGTCGATATCGCAAATTAATAATTCGGTTTTAAGAATGTTCAGGATTTTTCCTTTCCAGGTCGTCCACGTGCCAGGTTCGGGGTTCAAGGCCCTTATTCGGTTATATATTTTATCGCCCGATTCGGACCAATTTATCCTCCCGTCCTCTCTTTTGAATGTCTTTGTAAATGTGGCTTGACCATGGTCTTGTTCCATAGCTTTAATTTCCCCGTTTAGATATTTCGGTAAAATCTCAATCAGCAATTTTGCTCCCAATTCAAATAACCCCTTTGCTAATTCGTTGTGATTTGAAAACTGAAAATTGGAAATTGAAAATTCTCGCGAAGCGAGCACTGGGCCATGATCAATTTCCTGATCGATTTTCATTATTGATACTCCAGTTTCTGTATCGCCATTTAGAATAGCGGTTTGAATAGGGGAAGGGCCTCTGTATTTAGGCAAAATTGAAGGATGTACATTCAGAAAACCATATTTGGGGACATCAAGGTAGCGAGATGGTAAAATTTTGCCATAAGCGGCTACGACACAAAGATCCGGTTTAAGCGATTTAAATTCTTCAAAGAATCGGTCATCTTTTAAAGATTGCGGCTGGAAACGGGAAACATTGTAGCCATTTTTTAGGAGAGCTTCTAAAACGGGCATGGCAAAATATGGAGTTCCAAAAAAAATAACTTTCAGGCTTTTTGTCATTGGGATTTGTTTAGAAATTAGGATTTAGAAATTTCGGAATGACGATCCTTAATCGTCATTCCGTTGAGGTGGTCAGTTTCGTGTTGGAGAACTCTTGCCAAAAATCCGCGGACTTTTAATTTAATTTTATTGCCATTATCGTCAATGGCTTTTATTTTAATTTTCTTTGAGCGTTTGATATTTGCTCCGTATCCGGGAATGGAAAGACACCCCTCTTCCAGCTCGTCCGTATTTTTGGAGTACTCGGTGATTTCGGGGTTGAAAAAAACGTCAGACGCATTATTTTCAGAAGCCAACTTTTCATCAATAATAAAAATGCTCAAATCTTTGTTTATCTGATTAGCCGCAAGACCAATGCCCACATTCTCTTTCATTGATTTTTTCATATCTAAAATCAGTTCTTTGTATGAGCCATTTTTTATTTCTTTGATGGCCACTTTTTCGGTTTTCTTGGCCAATATTTTATTTGGAATCTTCGTAATTTCCACATAAATAATATAGCTTTTTTTACCGAATAATTCAATCGCTCCACCCCATTGCTTTTCTGTCACGGTTCCTCATCTGTTCCCTCGCCTCGTCAAAGTGACATAAAAGCGGTGGGGCTGCGCTTAATTAGTTTGAACTTTTATTGCCAATTTTCACTAAACACAAAAGCAACCGACGGAGGGTGTGTGAATTTAAATTTAAATTATTGAGCGAGGGTCAACGTCAACAGACCAGTTTGAGGGGACGTATTTTAGGATGTCCTTAAAATTTTCTAAGTCGGGTGATATTTTTAGAATAATGTTGTAAGTAAAAAAACCCCTTTCTTTTTCAACAAATGACGGATGTGAATCAATAAGTTTAACCTTTTGCTCCAGTTTCATTTGGGCTATTGCCATTTTTAATTTGCCGTTTAAAATTCTTGCTTCGTATGAGGCCTTGTCTTTGTACTTGTGTCTGAATGTCAATTTTACCAGCCGGGAATAAGGAGGGTAGGAAAAGACCCTTCTTGTTTCCAATTCTTTTTCGTAGAAATCTTTGTAGTCCCCTTTGCTTGCTGTTAAAATTGCCCGATTCTCCGGATTATAAGTTTGTAATACCATGTTTTTTGGCTGGCCGTGCCTGCTGGCAGGCAGGAAATCCAGCAATTTTTCTATCTGGTAGAATAATCTTTCCTCTATTTTGAAATCGGGGGCATTGATAAGGCTGTCGGCGTTTAAGACCCCGATCAAGTCGAACTTAGTATAATAGCGATGGCTGAAAATCATCTGCGTTGCTATCAGGATAGAAGTATAGGGTTTTTGAATCTCGTTAGTTATTTCTTTTTCTTCTGTTTCGTTTTTTACAACATCAGTATCAAGAATTTGAACGGGAATTTTATCAAGACCATTTCTTGTAATGAGTTTTTGTATTTCGTCATAAATTTTTTGAGTGCCAGCCGGACCTGTGGTTTTAAGATTGAGACCGTTGCAGTTCGGGCAGTTCTCCGGCATTTTAATGCTTCTGGAGCAATGGTGGCAGACCAAAACAAGGTCGGTAGTTTTGTGGACCCGGAAAGCGATGCCGCATTCCTTGCACTTCACCGCATATTCGCAGTTTTGACAAACCAGCACGCCGGAATGGCCGCGCCGAGGAGAAAAAATAAGAATCTTTTTATTCTGATTCGAAGGATTTATCAAGGCCAGGATTTGGTTTTTAAGTTCTTGACTTAATATAGAAAAATTTCCGCTTTTTATTTCGTTTGTCATGCTAACTACCCTCAACGGTTCTCTGGTTTTTATTTTGTCGAGCAATTCATACCCTTTGTTTTTGAGATGGAAATAATTTTCTACTCCTGTGATAGGAGAAACGAAAATAATCCTCGCTTCGTGCATGTCAGCTATGGCCTTGGCCAAATTCGGGGTGTTGTATTTGGGAGTCATGTCGGACTTATAGAATTCGTGAAGAACATCGTCCACGATTATTAGTTTTAATTTTTTAAAAGGCATAAAAAGAGTTTGCCTTGTTCCCAATATTATATTTGCTTGACCGGAAGAGACCTTTTTCCAGGCCTCATATATTTTTTTATTAGGAAGAGAGGAGTAAATTTTGATTGCATCATAACTCGAGGCCAAAGCTTCATAAAAATATTCTATGGTTGAAGTATCGGGAACAATCAAAGCAACCTGTCCTTGTTCTTCTACGGCCTTCTTTAAAAAGGGAAGAATGTTCGTCAAAGTTTTTTCTGCGTTTGATAAAAGGATTAGCGGTTTTTTGGCGACAGTTTCTTGTCTGAGTTTTTTTTCGGCGGAAACAATTGTTTCATAACCCTTTTTTAAGAAGAAGGGAGGAAGAACGGTTTTTAGGCAATATCCCAGAGGAGCGTAATAATATCTTGAAAGCCAGAGAGCCATTTTAAATTGATTATTGCTTACCCGGGGAACCTCGCTGATTACATTAGATATTTTCTTAAGCTGAAAATTGGTTTTTTTGAGAAATATTTTTTGATCCTCAAGGGGATTTGAGGCGACGACAACGGCATGCACCTTCCGATTTCCGAATAATATCTCTATCACCGTTCCTTTCTCAAGCTTTTTATTATAAAAATAGCTCAACAGTTGAGGTGCGCTAGGGGGCAGGATAATTAGGGGGATTACCTCAAGGATATACATTGGAATTTAGAATTTTAATCAATTATAGGTTATAATGCATAATATGAAAATACGTGTCAGAACAGCTCCAAGTCCGACGGGGCATCTCCATATCGGTAACGCGCAGTCGGCGCTTTATAATTGGTTGTTTGCTCGTAAAAACGGTGGTGAATTTCATTTACGCATTGAGGATACCGATAAAGTTCGTTCAACCAAGGAATATGAACGCAGTATTTTATATGCATTGGAGTGGCTCGGTTTAAATTGGGATGGCGAAGTTGTCCGACAAAGCCAGCGGGGGATTAAACATCGAAAAGCGTTGGAGCAATTGATTATGGAGGGCAAAGCTTTTTGGTGCAACCACACGAAAGAAGAGTTAGAAGCAGAAAGAAAAAAGCAAGAGGCAAAAAAAGAACCGCCGAGACATATTTGTAGCCATCGTCATAATACCATGCATTATCCTGCCTCCAGTACTCAGCGGATTAAAGATTGGACGTTGCGGCTGGCCTTAGATCAAAACAGTGAACGTAAAATCGTATTTGACGATATTATAAGAGGACAGATTGAGTTTAGCGTTCGGTTGCTTGGCGATTTTTCGATTGCCAGATCACTCGATAATGCACTCTATAATTTTGCGGTTGTTGTTGACGATTCCGATATGGAAATTACTCATGTGATTCGCGGCGAAGACCATATCTCAAATACTCCGAAACAAATTTTGATTTATGAAGCACTTGGCAAAACACCACCGCAGTTTGCCCACCTTCCGCTTATCTTGGCTTCTGATCGGTCTAAACTTTCAAAACGCCATGGCGGAACGGCGGTAGTGGATTATAAAAAAGATTATCTGCCGGAAGCAATTGTTAATTTTCTTGGGGGGTTAAGCTATACATTTAGTAAAGATATTTTGACCAAAGAAGAAATGATAGATGAGTTTGAATTGTCCAAGGTTCATAAATCGGGAGCGGTATTTGATTTGAAAAAACTGAATTGGATTAACTCGCAATATATTAAAAAATTATCGCCGGAGAAGTTTAAAAAAGCCCTTCAACAGGCTACGGGCAGGTTAGATGATATTCTTGATGCAGCAGTACCGCTAATAACCGAAAGGTTAGAAAAATTAAGCGATGTTGAAAACTTCAGTTATCTTTGGAAGGAACCTAAATATAATGAAAAATTATTGAAATGGAAAAAGTCAAATTTTAATACATCCTTAGATATTTTGGCCGAAGTCGAAAAAATAATTGACGATTTTGATTTTGAAAAAGGAAAAGACGAATTGAGAAAAGTTCTGGACGAATTTTCAGGGAAAGTGGGGGATAGAGGTCTGGTTTATTGGCCACTGCGAGTGGCTCTGACTGGAAAAGATAAATCTCCTGATCCGATTGATATTGCCTATGTTCTTAAAAAAGAAGAGACCCTTAAGAGGGTCAAATTTGCTTTAGGCAAAATATGGTAGCGAATATTATTGAATTGTAAGTTGCGTGAGCTGTGACAGATGATAGGTACCCTCCTTTAAGAAAAGCTAGCGAAAAAATAATACCAGCCACACCCTGTATGAATATATGATGCCAAGAGCCATGTGATATGCCAAAACCTACAGAACTGACCATGATAATAACCCAAAGTGCCAATTTATTTTTGGTAATTAAGCCAATTCCTCTGATCGGAATCCATCTGAAGAAAAATTCTTCTGTAATAGGCGCCACAACAACCATTAGAAGAAACAGACTCATCAATTTTGGGCCATCAGATTTAAAACCTGGAGGTTCCGATATCAAATCTAGCCCGACCCAAAAGTAAATAATCAGAGCTATTATAATAGTCTCCAAGGCCAAAAAACCATATACGCACCCTATCTTTATTTTATTTTTCAAATGCCCACCTTTGTAAAAGAACAACCCGACAATAGACAATATAATAGCACATTTAGAAACCCAATCAATTCTAGGTTACTTTCTTGTATTTTTTTATTTTTTATTTTTTATTTTTTATTTTTTAACATTGTTTCTGCTCGGACTGATGAAGAAAAAATGGCCGATTTGAAGACCCAGATTGAAGTACTCGAAAAACAGGCAGAGCAGTATCGCGGAACCATTGCTCAGACCCAAGCAGAAGCGACCACGCTTAAAAATCAGATCGCCAATCTTAAGAATCAGATTACGTCTCTGCAGACGCAAATTTTATTGACCGGAAAAAAAATAGACAAAACCAAGATAGAGCTAAATAATACGCAGAATAATATTTTTAACACTCAAGAAAAGATAGATAAGCAAAAAAACACTATCGGACGGCTCTTATTATTCATGGATCGTATGGATAAAGATAATTTGTTGAGCATTATATTAAAACACAACAATTTATCCGAGTATTTTCGCCAAACACAATCGGCTATGAGCGTGAATGCGAATCTGATGAATCTGGTAGATGATTTGCAGAATACGGAAAACCAATTAAACCAGAACAAATACAGTTTAGAGGGCAAGAAAAAAGACCTTGAATCGTTAGAACAGCAGCAAAATATTCAGAAAATTTCTTTAGATCAGGCAACCAAAGACAAGAATCAGTTGCTCAAAAATACTAAAGGACAGGAAGCTCAATATCAAAAAATGCTTGCCGAGGTTGAAAGACAAGAGTCTGTTTTTTTCAGCCAGTTAAGAGAACTGGAAACCCATGTTATTCAGGGCGGGTTGTATATTGTCCACGTAACAGCTTCATCTTTACCCAAGAAGGGGACAAAATTATTTCAATGGCCGGAAGAAGAGTATAGGATAACTCAAGGTTACGGATGTACTAAATATGCGCGTTGCGGTCGTTCGAGAGGTCCGTATAATGGTGCTCCTCATAATGGTATTGATATGGTGGCGGGATACGGGAGTCCTATCAAAACCATAGCCGATGGCCAAATAATTGCCAATGGCAAAAATGATGGATGGGGTAACTGGGTGGCTATCCAGCATCCTAATCAGTATAATCTAGTCAGTACTTATTCCCACATGAGCGCCCTATCTTTTCTGCAAGTCGGAACTCAAGTATACGCCGGGCAAGTTATCGGTTACGAAGGCAGTACGGGCAATGTTACCGGTTCGCATCTTCATCTGAGTATATATAAAGATTTTTTCACTTATATTAACGAGAAGAAAGACCAGCTCTATTTCAATTACTTTGAGGGCTCTGTAAATCCGTTGGATTATTTATAATTTGTATAACTGTGATATAATTAATAGATGAACAGGGGAGTAACAGGGGATTGACATATGGATAAAATATGGTTTCGTAATAATTTAAGCGCGATGGGGAAGGGGGGCGGAGCCAGTTTATTGTTTGGAATTGTCATTACAGCTTTTGTGTTTGGATTCGGAGGAAATCTTCCTTTGCGTGCTTATGCATCGGATCCAATTCAGGAAACTTATCTGAGCACAGAATTTCAACTTGATTTAACTCCGATTAATCAAGTAAACGAGATTACCGCGCCGGTAAACAATTTAATAGACAGTGCTATGAAAAGCCTCAGATTTGACCAAGTTATAAATATAGGTACTGGAATACCCCTAAGTCCCATAAAGAATCCATCGCAGAACATTGACTTCAGCAAGTTTTTCAGTTCAAGTACGGTTTCTTCCAACGATATTATGAGCTTTCTAAAAGAGGCGGCCATAACCGGAATCAATTTAAGTATACTAATTATCTCTATAACCGCGCAGGTGCTTAAGGGGGTCTTAAGTGTTATTAAACAATAAAAGGATATGGGAGAGCTTTCCCTAAAGGGTTAAGCGTCGTAAAAGGTATATTGCGCGACGTCGTATGTCCGAGCTTACCCATTATTCCCTTCTCAAGATGGGGCTTATTTTGTTTCTAAAATTATGGTAAAATATAATAGAAATTAGCATATTAAATCAAACCCTATGCCGCCTATTAAATGGGATTTAAATAAAATTAAAGCTGGTCTTGAGGATTTTTATAACTTAAACAACAGATACCCTTCTGCTTTAGAAATCGATAAATATCCCCTGCTACCTTCTTCTCGGCAAGTTCAACGCAAATTCGGAGGCTTAAAAGATTTGGAGAGGTTTTTGTTCATCAACAAAAACCATTCGATGATTATAAAAGCAGAATAGACTTCTTTGTGTATGCTAAAAATTATAAATTCGGGGTTGATGTTTTTTATCCCAATGATTTGCACAGTTTCGTCTGTTGTGTAAATATCAAGGAAAAAACTTACGCTAACTTTGATTTCGATGTAATATTTCTTTCGCTTAATCCTCAAATAGCTCGAACTCAAATTGATAAATTTATTTTAAGACGCAAGAACAAGGTTTTGATAAATTCAAAAATCATGGACGTGAATGAGTTTGAAAATTATATTAATAACATTATTCCCCACACAACATGATGCCACGACTTATCTTTGATATAGAAACCGTAGGAGTTGAATTTGATTCTTTGGATGAAAAAGCCAAAGAATTTTTGCTTTTTTATGCCGATTCTCCCGAAGAGGTTGAAAATGTAAAAAACGGGCTCGGCCTCTCCCCTCTTACTGGCGAGGTAGTGGCAATAGGAATATTGAATCCCGATACCGACAAGGGGGCGGTTTATTTTCAGGCAGGAAAAAATATGGAAAAAACCGAAGATAAAAATACCCAATACATACCTTTAATCAGCGAAAAAGAGGTTTTGGAGCATTTTTGGGAATCGGCGACGCATTATAATCAGTTTATTACTTTCAACGGTCATGCCTTTGATTGTCCGTTCGTAATGATTCGTTCGGCTATACTAAAAATTAAACCAACTCAAAATTTAATGCATAATCGGTATTGGGCGGATGGTCCGCATTTTGATTTGTTTGACCGACTAACTAATTTTGGAGCGGTAAGGTTTAAAAGAAATCTTCACATGTGGTGTCGGGCATTCGGCATATCCAGCCCAAAAGTAAAAGGCGTCAGCGGTGATGATGTGGCTCGACTGTATAAGGAAAAAGAGTATCTTAAGATAGCGAAATATTGTTTTGACGATATTAAAGCGACGAAAGAGTTATATAGATATTGGGAAAAATATATGAGCGGTAAATAATTATGTCTAACTGGTACACAACCGTAGATAGTTTTAAAGAAGGCAACGGCTATACCATAGACGGGGTTTGGTATCCGCGAGTTACCTCCATTGTTTCAATAAAGGCCAAACCGGCTCTTTATATGTTTTATGCCGGACTGCCTGATTACAAGACCGGGGAAGCCATTAAATCAAAGTCAGCAGAAGAAGGAACCCTACTCCATGAAACAGTTGAGGCCATCTTGAGAAAAGAACCTATCGTAATCCCTGACCAGGTAAAACCGGCAGTTTCAGCTTTTTTAGATTTTTACAAAGAGAATGAATTGATTGCTCACAAAATTGAAGAGAGAGTTATATCAAAAAAGCACCACTTTGCGGGGACGATGGATGTTTTAGCGGAATTGAATGGTGTTTTGGGTATTTTGGACATCAAAACATCAGTAGCGATATATCGGGACTATAGTATGCAGACCTCGGCCTACATAGAGGCGCTAAGCGAAGACAAGACCCTACCTCCCCTAACCCGTTGGATATTGCGTCTTGACCAGTCAAAGCACTGCTTGAAATGCTCCGCAACTCTGCGCGACAAAGGCGGCCGGGAAAAAATCCGGGGCGAAAAAGGAAAATGTGAGCACGAGTGGGGTCCCATGACGGGCGCAGTTGAAATTAAAGAATTAACGACTTTTGACTCTGATATCAAGGCCTTTCTGGCCTGCAAGTCCCTCTGGGAATGGGAGAACGAGTACTGGTTGAAAAAAATTAAGTAATCAGAAACCTCCACCCCTTCATTTTTCTGATTCGCTCCCAGCCACATACCCCCGACTCGACCGATAGTCCTCGCTTCCTGCGAGCTCGGCTATCTACATGCTCGGCGCTTGGAAGAGCCAAGCCCAAGCGCTTGCGCAAGTTCTCCCTGGGGGTATGTGGCTGGTCGCTTAATTTATTTTGGAGATTGCCGCTGGAGCAATCGTAACGGGCTGAAAAATAGTGGTTGGGCGGAGCGATAAAACTTATTGAGCCGCTGCGCGAGCCGCCGTCATTCGACGACTGCTCCGCTTCGCCGGGTTGCTTTGATTCTGTCATTCTCGGTGCGGAATTGTTTTCGCAGACGGATATTTTTGGGAGTGACTTCAAGATATTCATCTTCTTGCATAATTTCTAAACCGCCTTCAAGGGTAACTTTGTGAGGAGGAGTGAGGATAATATTTTCGTCATTTCCTGATGATCTCATGTTAGTAAGCTTCTTGCCCTTGATAGGATTTACCGCCATGTCCATTCCTTTTGAAACATCGCCGATAACCATACCTTCGTAAACCTCCGTAGTTGGTCCGATATAAAGTGTTCCTCTGTCCTGGAGATTGTATAATGAAAAACCCAATGCCTTACCTGTTTCCATTGAAACCATAGAGCCGACGCTTCGCTTTTTAATTTCTCCGGCATACGGACGAAAGCCGATAAAATGGCTTGCGAGTATCCCCTCGCCTTTCGTATCAATCATAAATTCGTTTCTGAAGCCCAAAAGACCGCGTGTCGGTATCTCAAAAGTAATGCGTACTTCGCCATGATGCTGTATCATGCCCATCATTTTGCCGGCGCGCTTGCCCAATTTTTGTATTACAATTCCGGACATATCTTCGGGAACATCAATTAATGCTTCTTCAAATGGCTCCATTTTTTGGCCGTCTATTTCCTTAATTATTGCCTGGGGCTGGGAAACCTGAAGCTCATATCCTTCCCGGCGCATATTTTCCAAAAGAATGGCGATATGTAATTCGCCTCTTCCGTAGACCTTGTAAGAATCAGTAGCCAAGAAGTCAACCTTCAGTCCGATATTAACCTCTAGTTCTCTTTCCAAGCGTTCTTTCAATTGTCGGTTGGTAACGAATTTTCCATCCTGTCCCGCAAACGGGGAGTCGTTGATTAAAAAGTTCAAAGAGATAGTAGGTTCGTCTACACTGATGGCCAATAATGGTTCTACGTCGGGAGAGGTGCAGACCGTTTCTCCGATATAAATATCCGGCAATCCGGCAACCATGACGATGTCTCCGGCAACCGCCTCTGTGGCCTCCACTCTTTTCATTCCTCGGAAAGTGAAAAGTTGGGTTATTTTTCCGGTTCTTGTTTCGCCTGTTGGCTTCTTTATAAAAACATTATCCCCTACCTTCATTGTTCCATACCAAACTCTGCCTATTCCAAGGCGTCCTAAAAAATTATCGTAGGCCAAGTTAAAGGGTTGGAATCTTAAGGGAGCAGAAGAATCAGATGGTGCAGCAGGAACTTCTTTTAGAATCAAGTCAAGCAAGGGTGTAAGATCTTTCGATTTGTCGCCCATATTCATTTTAGCAATCCCGGCCTTGCCGTTGGTGTAAATGGTTTTGAAATCCAACTGCTCGTTATTAGCCCCCAAATCCATGAATAATTCCAAAACTTTTTCATGCGTTTCATCTGGCCTTGCGGCAGGTTTATCTATTTTATTAATAACCAAAATTGGTTTTAAGCCAAGCTCAAGCGACTTTCTCAAAACAAATTTGGTTTGAGGCATAGGTCCTTCTTGGGCATCTACAATCAGCAATACCGAATCAATGGAACGCAAAACACGCTCCACCTCCGAACCGAAATCGGCATGACCGGGAGTATCAACAATATTTATCTTTGTATCTTTATAAAAAAGTGAAGCATTCTTAGCATAAATCGTAATCCCGCGCTCTTGCTCGAGCGCATTTACATCCATACTGAATCCTTCCTCAACCATACCCGTCTGTTTCATCAGGGCATCAGTGAGAGTTGTTTTTCCATGGTCTACATGGGCTATGATGGCTATGTTGCGTATCTCCATAATAAATTGAGTCGGAATATATATTTTAAGCTAAAATTCGTGATTTGTCAAAATCATTGAGACAGCTTCCCTATCATATCCCTCTCTTCATCACATCTCCGCGATACGAACAAAAGGCATCCTCATTAACGCAAAGAACAAGAACGCTTCGCTAGTTTGTTCTTTGCTAATTCGGATGCTCTTTGTGTTACCGTATCGCTCCGAGGAGTGATTCAGATAGGTATATGGCTGGGAGCTCAAATAAGCGACCAGCCCTGTCCATTTATAGACCGTTTGCCTCCGAGGGTAACACAATGCTTTAATTAACTGATAATTTGCTTATATAACAAATTGTAGCCGGAAAACCCCGCTCTTTCCTGAAGATTAGAAAGAGCGGGGGCAAACGGTTGCTAAAATTTGTTAAGCAAATTGAAGTTAATTCAAGCATTTGTCCGAAGGAGACCGAAGGCGCAGGCAATAGGTCGGAAATGGGATAGGGTGGAAGCTTATCCTAGGGAAAAAATGAGAAGGTGGGAGTTAAAATTAATTACAATTCGTGGCGAGGGTGTAGCCGGCTTGTTGGGCGGCAATATCGGTTTCAAACCAGAGCTTGTTGGCTTCTTTTATCTGCTTGGCTCCGGGGCACCAGGTGAAGTGGTATTTCTTGGTGGTACTGGCTTTTGAGGCGACAACTCTCGGGTCTTTGGGTTGGGCGGGGGTTAGTTTCTTAATGTCTAAAATAGAAGTTCCGGCTGTGGCTTGGTATACATTAGCCTCCCCAATTATTTTTATTGGCGTTTTCTGAAGGGAATTAATTTTACCCAAATTGAAACTAATTATGGATATTAAAACAATGCAAAAGCCAAGAAAGAGGTCTCTCTGATGATTCTTGACCGCTTGAATAATTTTTGCTAAGATATTCATACTTACTATGGCACATACAAAGGCAATTGGATCTACACAGCTCGGTAGAGATTCACAACCAAAATATTTAGGCGTGAAGCTTTATGCAGGTGAACTGGCTAAACCGGGTAGCATTATAATCCGCCAAAGAGGAACAAAATTCATTCCCGGCGAAGGCGTCCGTATCGGTTCAGACGATACTATTTATGCAGTTATAAACGGCAAAGTCAAATTCACCACCAAAAAGAAAACCAAGTACGACGGCTCTAAGCGACTTGTAAAAATAGTAAATGTAGTAGCCAACTAAAAATCCCCAGTTGGGAATTTTTAGTTAGCTGTCGATGCCTCTTCCTTTGGGAATATTTTTTCAATTTCTTCGTCACTTATTTCAATCAATCCCCCCGTTACCGCTTTTAATAATTCTATTTTTAAGTCTCTGGACAAAAACTGTTCCGGCCCGCCGGATGGTTTGCCGGCTTCAAGCCATTCTTGATATATTTTCGCGACCTCTTTGTATATGGGGATTTGTAAAAGTAAGATTTCATCGACCGGCAATTTTCTTAAACCACCTTCCGCCAATTTCTTAACTGCTTGCTTGCCTTGCTCAATTTGTAAACGTTTGCGGTTTCCTGTATGGATAGAAGTAGTAAATTGAATACCGATCTTTCTAATATTGCTCCCTATCTCTTTCCCGTCTTCTATCTTTATCCCTCTTAACTTTTTCTTTAATCTTAATTTAAAATCATATTTATAGTCAAAATCTTCTATGAGATTTGCTCTTAACACGGCAAAGTCGAGGTCGTTGTTAATCGCTGCTCTGGTTAACAACTCTCTTGCCACTGCTTCGGCAAGAAAACCAGTATGACTAAGAACTTTTTCGTTTCGGGCCTTTTTATTTTTTGCCACTACTACTTTCTTCTCAATATCTGTTGGCAGATGATTTTCCACGGTAGCTTTGCTAGTAAGTCCCACATCGTTTAATATCTCCAAGTCTCTTCGGGCTTCGTTTATCAATATTCTTTTTGCTAAAATTCTGTAGGTTGGTTCCTCCATTTCTCCGTCAGGTACATATTTAATACCCCAAGCATAGTCAGAAATTACATCCCCTAATCCTAGATATACCTTTTTATTATTGTCTTCCGTGAAATATCTTTCTAAACTTCCGTCATGGTAAAGAACTTTTCTGGTTTCGTCCCTGAATTCATCAACAGGCTCTCCTTCGTCAAGGTTTTTGATGGCATTATGTAATTGTTCCATTCGATTAATTTTTTGTGCTTGAAGTCCTATTTTTTCTTTCTGCCGTTTAATTTCAAAAGTATCTTTTGGTGGTTCTTTTCGCTTATCAAAGGTAATACCAAAACTTTCTTTCCACCACTTATTTACAGCGAGGTCGAATATAGAACGTTCTTCAGGAGACAAGGGCTTGTGTTGTATTTGCTTGTCTAATAATACTTGAACTTCCTCTGGAAATTCATGCTTTGCGTCATATACCAACTCAAACCATTTTTTGTTTAAATCTCTCTCGAAATCTCCTGGTTTTTCAGACAATTCTGTTTGTGGCTCTTTTGGTTCTGGCTGTAACTCAAACCCTGTTTCTCTTTTCTGAAACTCTGGTATTGCTACATTTCCTCCCAAACTTTTTCCAATTTTAGGTCCCTTTTCCATGCCAAAATTATACTAAATTATAGTAATTACTGAAAGCGACCCAGCCACATACTCACAGGGAGAACTTGCGCAAACGTTTCGGCTTGGTTCTGCGAAACGTTGAGCATGTAGATAGCCGAAGCTCGCAGGAAGCGAGGACTATCGGTCGAGTCGGGGGTATGTGGCTGGGGAGCGAATTTACTCTGGTTTTACGGTGACCTTGATTTGAGTTTTTACTTCAGGAGAGAGGTTCAGGTCTACGAGATGCTCGCCGATGTGTTTGATGGGTTCTTCGTGGCCTATCATTTCTTCCTGAAGCTGGACTCCGGAGGCCTTTTTAATTTCTTTTATTAGAGCGTCCTTACCGATACCGGCAAATAGTTTGCCTGTTTTGGTTGCTTTTTTGGTAAATTCTATAACCACGTCTTTTAACTTTTCAACCGCTTCAAGAGCATTCTTCTTTTCGGATTCTATTATGATAACGCGCTTTGCTTTCAATAACTCCACTTCTTTCATTGAGTTCTTGTTAGCTGCCTTTGCTATCTTTCTCGGCAACAAAAAATTCTTGCCATAGCCGTCAGAAACATTCTTCACATCCCCTATCTGCCCGAAACCCTTTATGTTCTCTAAAAGTATAACCTTCATGCCTAATATCTTACTATTTTGGCTGATTTTTGCAACTTGACATTGTGGCGTGTTTTATGGTATAATTGAACTATGGAGGTTTGAGATGCGTAGAACAGCCAAGATCTTTCTCAAAGTCGTTGTCTGCACGCCCATGACCCTGTTCTCGGTGGCGGTTCTCGCCGCTGTCGCAGTAGTCTCCTGGCAGTTGGCTCTCGAGCCACTGTTCTTCCGGTTCGACCAGATTGACTGGGCCAGAACGTTCGTGTTCTGGTTGGGCGGGCCCGGCCTGCTCATCGGTGTCGCAATCTCGATGGTCGCAATGGCCGTCGCCGGGATTGCGGTCAACGGCTGGGGATTGACAGTTGTCGGCGTGACGGTGGTCGACGAGATCTAGTACCCACTCAGGAAGCCAGTTCCACACTTAGGTGAGGGGCTGGCTACACTGGGTGGTTTTTGATTTTTTGTGAGGTTCGGACATCTTATTTCAGAAGAGTTTGAACTTCTATTGCCAGTTGTCATTTAATAACTAACCAACCGGCGGAGGGCGTGTGCCTTTTATAAAATTAGTAGATTTTAGAAAAGGTGCACCCCGCAGTCATGCATAGAGGTTGTGTGAATAATTATTTTACGATTTCAAGCGCCTTATCCAATTGAGCGTCTTTGCCCGGAGTGCCGATTTCTATTTTGCCCTCTTCTTTGAGGTCTTCTTCCTTGAACTTAATCTCAATATCGGCTTCTATGCCCTTGTCCGAGATTGAAATTCCGGCCGGAGTGAGCCACTTTGCTATTGTTACTTTCAAGGACGAACCATCGCCATAATTTTGAAGTTCTTGAACAGAACCCTTCCCGAAGCTTTTTTCTCCGACAATTTTAATATTTCTATTATCATGCAAAGCGCCGGCTAAAATCTCCGATGCCGATGCCGAACCGCCATTCATCAAGATAATTGTGGGATACTTCTTTAATGAAGCATTGCCGTCGCTTCGGAATTCATTTTTGGTGCCGTCTCTGAATACTTCACTGACGACAATCTGATTTTTATCCAAGAACCAGCCGGCGAGATTTATGGCTGAATCCAATAATCCCCCCGGATTATTTCGCAGGTCAATTATTAGAGCATTGGCATTTGACTTTAATATTTCCTCAGAGGCCTTTTTGAATTCCGAATCCACGGTTTGGTTGAAGGAGTATATTTGCATATAAGCAATCTTTTTATTGCCTTGTTCAACCAATTTCCAGTCAATGGTCGGTATTTTTATGGCATCTCTAATAAGTTCAACGTCTCGGGTGGAACTGTTTTGTATAGTCAAAACAACCCTTGTTCCCTTTTTGCCTCTTATTAAATTAACCGCTTCTTCGATTGATAGATCTGCGGTTGGCTTGCTATCTATCTTTAATATTTTATCTCCTGCTTTAATTCCTGCTTTGAAGGCGGGGGTATCTTTAATGGGAGCTATGACCGTAAGAATATTATTTCTCTTTCCTATCTCGATACCGACACCGCCGAAACTTCCCGATATTTCTTCCTGAAATTTCTTGCTGACGACCGGCTCAAAAAAGACGGTGTAAGGGTCGCCAACGCTGTTGACCAACCCGTTTATGGCTCCGTAAAGAACTTTTTGAGGGTCCACTTTCCCCTTGTCTACATATTTGGCAGTCAAATCGCTGTAGACCTTCCAGAAAAGAGAGAAGTCAACATTTTCCGGTTTGCCGCTATCCGGATTTATCAGGTTTTTAACGGCATTCAAGGAATTTGCCGTGTTCAGATCTCGTAACCAAAAACCGCCCGTGAATCCGAGAGCGAGAGATACAATAATGCTTAAAATTAAGATTTGCCGGCTTTTCATATGGATTCCGGATTATGTTTTGAAAAAACCACATTTAAATAAATATCTGAACCCATCCTTAATATGCTGTTGGGATTGGCGGTTCATGAATGCGTCAACTAACCATAAGTTTCTTTTTGAAACACGCTTGTGGTAATGATAGATTTTAACCAGCGGATAGAAGACGACCTTATAACCATTTTCCCAGAAACGCTTGGCCCAGTCAACGTCGCTAAAGTATAAGAAAAACTTTTCGTCCATTAGTCCGACTTTATTAATAGCATCGCGCCGGGCCATAAGCGCGGAACCCATGAGCCAGTCAACTGGTTGAATGCCGGAGAGGTCTTTGCCTTCAAGAAGGAATTCCCCCAGAATCTGCTTTTTAAACGGCAGGTAACCTACGCGGCGGTAACCTATGGTGATTGCGTTATAAAATCCAAAACAAGATTGTTGCGGCGTGCCGTCAAAATTAAGAAGCTGCGGTCCGGCTAATCCGACAT
>ERZ1292625.2228-Hain-H41-01um-R1-2228-length-18754-cov-20_pt1 | contig 18754 bp, 20 predicted proteins | sample MGYA00564400_ERZ1292625 | MGnify/ENA primary metagenome ERZ1292625 (study PRJEB36523, sample SAMEA6512639) | groundwater metagenome | collected 2019-01-08 | study: AquaDiva: Metagenomics assemblies of 32 groundwater samples
TTCGCCAAGAGCGCGATGAAATGTGGGAACAAATTCAGGCCGACGAGAAAAAAGGTGGTATGAGCGAAGATGAGAAATTTCGTTTCAAAAACGAAATGCAAAAAATCATCGACGACGCTGGCGCGAAGCTGGAGGAAGCCGCCGCCCGCAAAGAGCAGGAGATAATGAGCTAAAACATGCTCGCCATAATAATTTTCATAATAATTTTAGCCGTTCTCATCGTCGTCCACGAACTCGGACATTTTTTTGCCGCCAAAATTTCCGGCGTACGCGTGGACGAATTTGGCATCGGCTATCCGCCTCGTGCCGCCACACTTTTCCGTCGCGCTGGCACATCATTTACCTTAAATTGGATTCCGTTTGGCGGTTTCGTGCGCATTTTTGGCGAAAATCCGCTCGAAGAAGGCGAGGTTGAACAAACAGCAACGCCAGAAGAAATTGCTCTCGGCATTGCTCCGCGCGGTGTGAGTTTTAGTAAAAAATCCCGCCCGATTCAAGCTTTTATTTTGGTTGCTGGCGTAACCTGCAATTTTCTTTTTGCTTGGCTTTTAATTTCCGTCGGTTTTATTTACGGTTTGCCCACTTCCGTAGACGCTGGCTTGGGCGAAGTCGAAAATCCGCGCCTCGTGCTCACAAGTATCGTCGCTGATTCGCCCTCGGCTGTGGCGGGTTTGAAAGTGGGGGACGTCATTACATCTATTGAATCTGGAAAAATGACGCTTTCTGAAGCTGAAGTCACGCCTGCAAGCATTTCAGATTTTATTGCCGCGAATGGCGAGCGAGCGCTGTCCGTCACATATTCTCGCGGCGAAACTGTCGAGACCGTTTCCGTCACTCCTCGCGCGGGTGTGATAGAAGGCAAACCAGCTATTGGCATCGGCATGGACATGATCGGCACACTCAAGCTTCCGGTTCACAAAGCCCTGTGGCAAGGATTAAAAACCAGCGTCTATCTCACAGGCGCAACGGCCGTCGGTCTTTTTGATTTTGTAAAAGATTCTGTGCTCGGCCAAGCCGATCTTTCTCAAGTTGCTGGGCCGGTGGGCATCGTTGGACTCGTGGGCGATGCGTCGAAGCTCGGATTTATTTACGTTCTCTCTTTCACGGCTTTTATTTCCATCAATCTTGCGGTTATAAATCTCCTACCATTTCCAGCACTCGACGGTGGCCGTTTGCTTTTTGTGGCGATTGAAGCTGTGAGCCGTCGCCCAATAAATCCAAAAATTGCGAACGGGCTAAACATCGTTGGTTTTGGAATTCTGATTCTTTTGATGGTTGTGGTGACGGTCAGTGATGTGTGGAAGTTGTTTTAGAAATTTGCAAGAAAAAACACCCGCATTCGCATGGTGTTTGACGCTCAATTGCAAGAATTTTATTTAATTTTTTTGTCCGTAGAGTTACAGGTACCAACGTCTCTTCAAAACTTCAGGGGGAATTTGCTGTCTTGATTCCTCAAGCACCTTCCGGATTTCAATTTCCTTCAGTGCCAGGTTCAGGACTCCGATCACTTCCGGAGAAAGTGGGTTATCATCCCACACAGCTCCAGAGTCTCTCCATTTCTTCCAGAAACGGGGATCTCTCGCCTTACTTCTGCTGACCATTTGTTCACCTCCTTTCTTGGTTAAGGTGTTGGTTAGTATCATATTATACCTTTATTGATTTGTCAAACACCTTTCCATCAAATTTGTACATCGCATTCTCGCCTGATATGATTTGCACATGAAGCAATCAAAACTTTTCTCCAAAACGCGTAAAGATGCACCGAAAGATGAAGTGGCGCGCAGTGCCGAGTTGCTCATTCGTGCCGGTTTTGTTCATAAAAATTTTGCTGGTGTCTATTCTTTTTTGCCACTTGGCCGCATCGTGCTTGATAAAATTGTCGGCATCATCCGCACAGAGATGAACGCACTCGGTGGCCAAGAAATTTCTTTGCCAGCACTTCAGGAAAAATTTGCATGGGAAGAAACGGATCGCTGGAGCGACGAAAAGATGGATGTTTGGTTTCGCACTGATTTAAAAAACGGCACGACACTCGGCCTTGCGCCCACACACGAAGAGCCACTTACGCTCATCGCTAAAGAGCATATTAGCTCGTACCGCGATTTGCCGGCGTATCTCTATCAATTCCAAACCAAGTTTCGAAACGAAGCACGCGCCAAAAGTGGTCTCCTTCGCATGCGCGAATTTTTGATGAAAGATTTGTATTCGTTTTCGCTCGACGAAAAAAGTCACGCCGAATTTTACGAAAAAGCCAAAGCGACTTACACGCGAATTTTCGACGCCGTCGGCATCGGAGCCTCCACTTTTCTCACCTTCGCATCCGGCGGTTCGTTTTCAAAGTTTTCTCATGAGTTTCAGATGCTAACAGATGCAGGCGAAGACACTGTGCATGTTTCTCGCGATAAAAAGATTGCGGTCAATAAAGAGGTTCTCACACCAGAAGTACTCGCCGAGCTTGGCTTGAGCGAAAGCGAGTTAGAACCGCACAAAGCCATAGAGGTGGGCAATATTTTTTCCCTCGGCACCCGTTTCTCTGAAAAACTCGGGCTTGTCTACGATCAGGAAGGCGGCGGTCGGGCATCTGTTTTCATGGGTAGCTATGGCATTGGCCCAGGCAGGCTAATGGGTGCGATTGTTGAGGTTTGTTCTGATGAAAAGGGAATTGTCTGGCCGGCTTCCGTTGCACCGTTTCAAATTCATCTCATAAATATTGCGACAGACGTGGCGGCGATTGCTTCGGCCTATGCTCTATATAAAGAACTCGAAGACGCTGGCGCCAGCGTCCTATACGACGACCGCGACACAAAATCTTTTCGAGCGGGTGCAAAATTTACCGATGCCGATCTTATTGGAATTCCGACACGTGTTATTGTGAGCGACAAAAATTTTGAGGCGGGACAGGTGGAAGTAGTGGATAGAAAAAGTGGGGAAGTGCGCGTGATGCCGATGGCTGATTTTTTGCGCGAGGCGAATGAAATGGCTGACAAACAGAAATGAATAAAATGATCAAATTCGGTCGCGAAATATTTCCGAAAATAGAAAAATTTTACTCGATGCTCTCAAATGATGTGGGCATCGATTTGGGTACAGCCAATACTCTGGTGTATGTGCAGGGGCGAGGGATTGTAGTGAATGAACCGTCTGTCGTGGCGATCAATCAGAAAACCGGCCGTGTGGTGGCCATAGGCAATCAGGCAAAACAAATGCTCGGTCGTACGCCAGCGCACATTGTGGCTGTAAAGCCGCTTGTGGATGGTGTGATTTCCGATTTCGAAATAACCGAAGAGATGATCACTTATCTCATCAGCTCGGCGCAAAAAGATTCGAAAAAATTTATCGGCCCGCGCGTGGTGGTGGGCGTGCCATCGGGCATTACAAATGTCGAAATTCGTGCAGTGCGTGACGCGACTCGCAATGCTGGCGCTCGCGAAGTGCATATTGTGGAAGAGCCAGTGGCCGCGGCTATCGGTATTCGTCTGCCGGTTATGGATCCGGTGGGTAGTATGATCGTCGACATCGGTGGTGGTACGACAGACATCGCCGTCATCTCTCTTGGCGGTGTGGTGCGCTCAAAAAATGTCCGCATTGCTGGCGACAAACTCAACAGCGACATCATTTCGTATATTCGCGGCGAATTTAAAATTTTAATTGGCGAAAAAACAGCCGAAGATGTAAAAATTGCTATCGGTTCAGCTCTGTCACTCGCACAGCCCATGGAAGCGGTTATAAAAGGCCGTGATTTGGTGACGGGTTTGCCGAAAGAAGTGGTCATTACCGATAGCGATGTGCGCGAGGCGATGGCCAATTCGGTCGAGACGCTCGTTGAGTCTGTTAAAGAGGTTTTGGAAATGACACCGCCCGAAATTCTTTCAGACATAATGCACCGCGGCGTATATTTAGCCGGCGGCGGCGCACTTCTCCGCGGTTTCGATTCACTTTTGCAAAACGCTATAAAAATTCCAGTCCACATTGCTGAAGATCCGCTAACCGCTGTGGCTCGCGGTGCTGGTATCATTTTAGAAAATCTAGAATTTTTCAAAGAAGTTTTAATTGCCAATGAAGGAGATCTACCTCCAAAAAAATAATCGCAGTGGTGGTGGCTCACGGCCTCTCAAGGCGGCGGTGTACGCGCTTCTACTCGCGTTAATTTTTGTTGGCATTTTGTATTTTTTGCCAAATTTTTCTAATTCACTCGGCACATTTTTCGCTAAGCCACTGTGGTCGGCGCGGAATTTTGTGGGTAATCAGCTTGGCTTTGTGGGGCAAATGTTTCGCCCGCGCGCCTCGCTCGTGGAAGAAAACGCCGAGCTCAAAACAGCTCTCGAGCGCTATCGGGCCGATCTGCTTTTCTACGGCATACTCGAAAGCGAGCATCAGAAATTGCTTGAAGCTTTTGGCCGTGGCGAGGCATCTTCACGCCGCTTGGCCGTCATCCTCGCTAAGCCGCCCCAGTCGCCATACGACACTATCATTTTAGACATCGGTGAACTCGCTGGTATAAAGGTTGGTGCGCAAATTTTTGGCTTTGGCAATATCGCCCTCGGGCAAGTGAGTTCGGTTAGTAGTAAAAATTCCACCGCCACTCTTTTTTCCAATGGTGGTTTTGAAAGTCACGGCATCGTCGAACGATCCGATCTCGCCGTAATTCTTTCCGGCACCGGCGGCGGTGGTTTTGAAGCTCGTGTGCCACAAGATGCCGACATTTTGCCCGACGATATTATTTTTCTACCCGGCCAAAGCCCTTCGCCACTCGGCAAGGTGGTGAGCGTTGAGTCTACACCCGCAAGCTCTTTCAAATTTGTGCGTGTGAGCTCTATCGTCAATCTAAATCAAACTCGTTGGGTTGAGGTCGACACCGAAATTGGCGGTGAGGTCACGCCCGCCGAGCCAACCGAATAAAAAATGAAAACCCCCGCATTTAGAATCGCGCTCGATGTCGTCCTTCTCGTCGCCATTTTCATTTTGCCGTGGTGGCTTTGGCTCGTGTGCGCGGCCGTGAGCGTGTTTGTCATAAATCGCCAATATGAAATAATTCCGATAGCTTTTTTGGCCGATGCGGCTTATACCGGTGGCAGAGTAACAGAAGGCGACTTCGGATTCTTTTTTTTGGCGAGTGTTGCCGTCTTACTCATCATTGCTATTCTTTTGCGTCCGCGTTTGAATTTATATGATAAATATTTTTAAACATTTTTCACGTCGCCGCTTCTCGAGTGCGGAAATCGATCCAGAAGATATTTTTATCGACTCAAGCAATTTGCCCGACTTCGATACGCATCAATTTCAAGGTCGGATGGAGCGGTCACTTTCGCGCGGCGTTTTTATTTTTATATCTTCAGTTTTTATCATCTTTGGTTTGGTGCTCACGGGTCGATTGTGGTTTCTCGGCGTGCATAAAGGCGAAGCGTATGCCGAAAGAAGTGAGAAAAATCGTCTGCATGAGTCTGATGTTTTTTCCAATCGCGGCGTAATCTTCGATCGGAATGGTGTCCAACTCGCGTGGAACAGTACACCAGCTCCAGAAAATGAATTTGCTCTGCGAAGTTATGCCACGAGCTCGGGTGTGGCCCATGTGGTGGGTTATGTAAAATATCCGGTCAAAGATTCGGCTGGTATTTTCTTTCGTAAAAATTTTCTTGGTGAAGATGGCGTCGAAAATATTTTTAATGAAAAACTTTCTGGCGAAAACGGCGTGAAGATTGTGGAGACGGACGCTCTTGGTCGTAAGCAGTCAGAAAGTGTAGCGCGTTTGCCTGTCGATGGCGAAAATATTTCTCTTTCGCTAGACGCCCGACTCTCTGATGCTTTTTATACTGCGATGAGAAATACATCGGAAGAGCGTGGCTTCACCGGCGGCTCGGCGGTGATGATGGATGTGGTAAGTGGTGAGGTGATTGTGATGGCCAATTTTCCTGAATACGATTCTAATCTGGTGACGGAAGGTAAAAAAGAGGTTGTCGTTGGTTATCAAAACGACGCTCGAACGCCGTTTCTAAATAGAGCCGTGGCCGGCCTCTACACCCCAGGCTCGATCATCAAACCCATCGTTGCCCTCGGCGCTTTGCAGGAAAAAATCATCAGCCCAAGCAAGGAAATTTTAAGTACCGGCTCGATCTCCATTCAAAATCCATATTTTCCAGACAAAAGTACTGTCTTCAACGATTGGAAAGCTCACGGCTGGGTAGACATGCGTAAAGCTCTGGCCGTTTCTTCCGATGTTTATTTTTATGAAATCGGTGGCGGCTACGAGGATCAGCTTGGTCTCGGTGTGGCGCGTATTGAAAAATATTTGCGAATGTTTGGCCTCGGCTCGGCCACAGGCTTTGCTCTGCCGCACGAAAAAGATGGACTAATTCCAAACCCAGTGTGGAAAGAATCGGCTTTCGATGGCGATCCATGGCGCGTGGGCGACACCTACAATATTTCCATCGGCCAATACGGCATGCAAATCACACCGCTTCAGGCCGCTTCGTTCACAGCCGCATTGGCAAACGGAGGCAAAGTTCTCACGCCCACACTTTTGGCCATGACCAACAAAACCAGCGAAGCTAACAAAACCAGCGAAAAAAATGTCCAAACCCCACAAAACATTCCTATCGATGCAGAAAATTTTGAAATTGTCCGAGAGGGTATGAGACGGGCCGTCACCGAAGGTACAGCCTCTGGCTTAAATGTGGACTTTGTGGAGGTTGCAGGTAAGACGGGTACCGCTGAGCTAGGATCGAGAAAACAGTTTGTAAATTCTTGGTCGGTTGGTTTCTTTCCGTACCAAAATCCACGCTACGCTTTTGCTGTGGTAATGGAAAAAGGCCCGCACACAAACACCATCGGCGCTACATATGTGGTCCGCACCACTCTAGACTGGATGGCCATTCACGCCCCGGAATACTTCCAAAATTGACTCCGATTTAGCTTGATAGTACAATCAACCGACTAATATGAGTGAATATTTAACACAAGAAAAGTATGATGAGTTCAAAAGCGAGCTCGATCACTTAAAACATGTTCGCCGTAAAGAAGTGGCTGAAGCTCTCGAATACGCTAAGTCTCTTGGCGATCTTTCCGAAAACGCCGAATATCACGAAGCACGCGACAATCAGGCAAATGTAGAGGATCGTATTGCTCGACTCGAAGCAATTTTAAAAGACGCAAGCATCGTTTCTTCTTCAAAGCACAGCACCGATGCTGTATCTATCGGCTCTGTCGTTACCGTTCAAAAAGAAGATGGTAAGCCAGCCACATTTACTATTGTCGGCTCTGAGGAAGCCGATTCTGCCGCCGGCAAAATTTCTATCAAATCACCAATGGGCGCCGCTCTTCTCGGTCGTCGCAAAAAAGATTCTTTCAGTGTCAACACACCTATGGGTATGGTGAAGTACACCTTGGTTGATATTAAATAGTGTAATATAGAGTTATGGCGTCACTCGATGATATTCGCGCGGCACGCATGGAAAAACTCCGAGCTCTCCAAAAGCGAGGCCTTGAACCTTTTCCTATTTCTGCCAAAGCCAGCTACACACTCGCGGAGGTTGTAGAAGCTTTCCCAAAACTTGCAAAAGGCGACGATAAAGCCGGCAAACCGAACAAGCCAGGCAAAAAACTCACCCTCGTCGGCCGCATTTTATCCCTCCGCCCACAAGGCGCGATCTTTTTCTTTACCTTCGACGACGGCACTGGCCGCTTTCAAGGCTTCATAAAAAAGGGTGAACATATTTCCGACGCCGATTTTGATCTCTGGTCGGAGGTTCTCGACATGGGCGACTTCGTGGAAGTGTCTGGTCATCTTTTCACCACCGCTCGTGGCGAAAAAACCATCCAGGTCCATTCTTGGAAAATGCTCGCCAAAAGTCTCCGCCCTTTGCCCGAAAAGTGGCATGGCTTGCAAGACACTGAGGAGCGCTTTCGCCGCCGCTATCTCGATACTATTGCCACACCGGCAGTCAAAGAGCGCTTTATCGTTCGCTCAAAAATCGTGAGCGCACTTCGCAGTGAGCTCGACAAAGCTGGTTTCTTAGAGGTTGAGACACCAATGCTCCAGCCACAGGCCGGCGGTGCTTCAGCTATGCCTTTCACCACGCACCACAATGCGCTCGACACCGATCTCCACCTTCGCATCGCGCCTGAGCTTTATTTAAAACAGCTTCTGGTCGGCGGTTTTCCAAAAGTTTACGAAATCGGCCGCAATTTTCGCAATGAAGGCATAGACGTCACTCACAATCCTGAATTTACAATGCTCGAATATTACGAGGCCTACAGCGACGCACCTCGCCAAATGAAATTCGTCGAAAAAATACTCAAAGATTTGGTGAAAAAAGTTTTTGGTTCGGAAAAATTCCAATTCGACGAAATCGAAATCGACCTCGGCAAAAAATTCGCTGTCACATCATATCTCGATCTCATTAGTCGCATGACGCTCATCCAAAATCCATCCTCACTTTCACCAAGCGATCTAAAAATTCAAGCCGAGCGCTTGGGCGTGCGCGTGGAGACAGGGGACAGCACTGAAAAAATTCTCGACAACATTTACAAAAAAGTCTGCCGCCCAAAACTCATTCAGCCTACATTCATCGTCGACTACCCAGCAAATTATCTTCCTCTCGCCAAACGCCAACTCGAAAAACCCGATCTCGTTGACGCTTTCCAACTCGTCATCGGCGGCATTGAAATCGTCAAAGCTTTCTCCGAGCTAAACGATCCGATCGATCAGCGCGAACGTTTCCTTCATCAAGAAAAAAATAAATCAAGCGGCGAGCACGATGCTCAATCTATGGACGAAGCCTACGTGGAGGCGATGGAATACGGCATGCCGCCCGCTGGTGGTGTGGGAATTGGGATTGATCGGCTGGTGATGCTTTTAACTAATACGAAAAATATAAGGGAGGTTATTCTTTTTCCGACTTTAAGGCCGCGATAAAAATAAAAGACCCTCCACTCGATTGAGCGTGGGTCTTGGTAGACACGATGTGGCGGTAAGAGTTACTGTTCGATTTCATCCAACTCGGCTTCCTGTTGCCGGATTTTGAGGTATTCTACAAAACTCCGGGAAATATCCTTACCCCCTTCTGTCTCAGGGTCAACCCCAAAGACGGTAAGAATTTCCAACTCACTTGGTCGGACGCCAAGCCAGATTCTGAAAACCTTCTTACTGGGAGTGTATTTATCAGAGTACGGAATCATCAGGTGTCCGTCCGAGCTCACGATAGCTTGTGAAAGCCTGAGCTCTTCTTTCAGTTCGCTGTTTTCTTTCGCAAGCTCGATCAGTCTGTTGTCCTGCTGTGTTGATTTGTACACCAAGATTCCTGCCTGTATTGTCGACGACACCAAAAAGAGTAACAGAATCACCACCAAAGTATTCGAAGGTTTCATCGGTCGTTCCTCTCAAAAAGCTGTTTGCTGAAAGCGGCTACTTATGTTCGCCGCTTGCTATTTCTTATACGATTCTATCATACTTAAATAATTTTGTCAACAAACCTTTCAAACTGGGGATAAAGGGATATCAGAGTGGGAAGCAGTGTTATATACTTTAGCCTAGTGGGATAGAGTGGTATGAAAATTCCAGTCTGTCTTGACCCCATAGTGATCTTCAAATGTTAATCGGCGAGTACACACATACAATCGACGATAAAAACCGAGTTTCTCTTCCGGCGAAATTCAGAAAAGAACTTGGCAAAGCAGTTGTGATCACGAGAGGTCTCGACAACTGCTTGTTTTTGTATTCGCAAAATGAATGGGCCAAAATTGCCGAAAAATTGGGCACGCTTGGGCTAGGTCAGTCTGATAGTCGCGGTTTTAATCGCTTCTTACTTTCTGGCGCTGTCGAAGCCGAGGTCGATTCTATTGGTCGCGTACTCATTCCGGATTTCTTGAAGACTTTCGCCGAACTTGGCGAAAAATGTGTCTTCGCTGGCGTTCATAGCCGAATTGAAATCTGGAATGACAAGCGATGGAGCGATTACAAACGAGTGATCGAAAAGCAGGCCGACTCACTGGCTGAAAAGCTTGGTGATATCGGCGCGCTTTAATCGCAGTTTCCGGCCAAATTTCATGCCACACATTCCCGTTCTTTTACAACCTTCAATAGACGGTCTAGCCCTTAAAAACGGCGACATCTTTCTTGATGCCACTCTCGGTGGCGGCGGACACAGTGCCGCTGTGGCTGAAGCATTTGGCGACACTGTGCAAATCATTGGCATAGACCAAGATGGCGTGGCTTTGCGCACGGCGAGCGAGCGAATGTCTAAAGTCACGAAAAATTTTCAAGCCTTTGAGTACAATTTTCGCAATCTAGATAAAGCGCTTGATGAAGCCCACGTGCAAAATGTCGACAAAATTCTTTTCGACCTCGGCATCTCATCGCCTCAGATAGAAGAATCGGGCAGAGGATTCTCGTTTAAGAAAAACGAACCGCTTCTCATGACGATGTCTGATAAAGTTGCCGCCGATGAGTCTGCGATCAAATTCACTGCCAAAGATATTGTGAACACTTGGACGGAAGAGCATTTGGTCGACATCATCCGAGGCTATGGCGAAGAAAGATATGCCGCTCGAATTGCCAATGCGATTGTCGAGGCGCGACGCTTGAAGCCAATTGCTACGACATTTGATTTGGTGGCTGTGATCGAAAAAGCGGTGCCTGGCTCATATCGTCACGGCAGAATTCATCCAGCTACTCGCACATTTCAAGCTCTTCGCATCACGGTGAATGACGAGCTCGGCGCGGCAGAAGAGGGCATTCGCAAAGGCTTTCAGATTTTGGCGCCAACAGGGCGAATGGCCGTCATTTCTTTCCATAGTTTGGAAGATCGCATCGTGAAGCGCTACTTTAAGTCGCTTATCGCCGAAGGTCGGGCGCAAGGAATTACCAAAAAACCTATTGTGCCATCTATTGAAGAGGAGAAAACGAATCCGCGCTCGCGGAGTGCCAAATTGAGAATTATCGAAAAAATAGCCGCATAGCAAAAATCGCCACTTATTTTAAAAATTTCATGCTTAGAAAAATTACAAGCGAAGCAAATCAGAAAACCATTGTGTGGGCACTTTTGGCTGGCATTTTCTTTTTATCCGGCCTTTATGTTTTCCTCGTTCATCAGACAGTCTTTTTGGTTGTTGAACGCGAAGCCACAGCCGAAAAATTTTCCGCATTAAGTACAGATATCGTTTCATTGCAATCAGAACATCTCTCACTTTCAAATAAAATCACTGCCGATTTGGTGTACTCTCTAGGCTACAAAGAAGCTCGACCAACATTCATTCCTCGCCAATCTGTGAGCACTATCGCTCGCGCGGGTGCGCTATAATCATTAGATATGACGAAGTCGGTTATTGCGCCGTTTAGAGTTCGGCTGATTTTTTCTCTATTTATGCTGTTCGCCTTGGTGCTCATTGCCAAGCTGTATTTTCTGCAAATTGTTTCTGGCGATGAATACAGTTCGCAGGCCGACAGGCAATCTCTTTCGCCAGGCTCGAAAACATTTGAGCGTGGCAGTATTTTTCTCACGACCAAAGATGGCGAGCTCGTTACGGCCGCATCGCAGACCAGTGGCTTTTTGGTGGCATTGAATCCCTCTGTGTTGATCGATCCAAACGAAGCGTACGACAAAATAAAAAATATTTTGGAATTTGATCACGACACTTTTTTTGCCAAGGCCAGCAAAAAGCAGGATCCGTATGAAGAAATTGTAAAAAGAGTTTCGGTGTCTATTGGTGAAGCGATAAATGAGCTTGGTGTGCCCGGCCTCGGCGCTTATGAAGAAAAATGGCGCTCATATCCAAATGAAAAACTCGCCGCTCACACGCTCGGCTTCATGGCTTTTAAGGAAGACGAACTCGCCGGCCGCTACGGCCTCGAACGCACATATGAAAATGTTTTGAAGCGCTCTGGCGGCGAGTCGCTCTACACAAACTTTTTCGTCGAAACTTTTTTGAATATTAAGAAAACGGTTGAAGGCGACGGCGGGAGTGGCGACATCGTCACGTCTATTGAGCCATCGGTACAAGCTTTTCTTGAGCAGGAGATAGAAAGGGTCAACAATAAATGGACTTCAGATTATAGCGGTGGCATCGTCATCGATCCAAATACGGGAGAGATTGTGGCCATGGCGCTCCATCCCGATTTCAATCCAAATTTTTTCCAAGCGGCCGACCCAAGCGTGTTTTCGAATAGGCTAGTGGAGAGCGTGTACGAAATGGGCTCGATTATAAAGCCTCTCACCATGGCCGCGGCGCTCGACTCTGGCGTAGTCACGGCCAAAACCACCTACAACGACGCCGGCACGCTGACTCTCGACAATTATCAAATTTACAATTACGACAAAAAGGCTCGCGGTGTGGTGGATATGCAACAAGTTTTGAATCAGTCTCTCAATACCGGCGTGGCTTTTGCGGCTATGAAAATGGGCAACGATACTTTTTCGCGATATATGAAAGGTTTTGGTTTGGCGGAAAAAACGGGCATCGATTTACCATACGAAGCCGCACCGCTCGTGAGCAATCTTGAGAGTAAAAGGCATATTGAGCTTGCTACAGCTTCCTACGGCCAAGGCTTGGCCATGACGCCCATTTCCACCGTGCGCGCTCTTTCGGCTTTGGCCAATGGCGGCGTGCTCGTGAATCCGCATATTGTGAAACAAATTAGATATAAGACGGGCCTTTCAAAAACTCTCGATGGGAGCGTGGCGGAAGGCGTAGAAGGCATGGGTGGCGGAGTGGGTGGCCGAAGAGTTCTCAAAAAAGAAACCAGCACAGAAATCTCTCGGATGCTCGTGAACGTCGTAGACAAGGCTCTGCTTGGCGGCACGGTGAAGCAGGAGCACTACAGCATTGCGGCGAAGACTGGTACGGCGCAAGTTGCTCTAGAGGGCAGTCGTGGATACTACGACGATCGCTTTCTTCACTCATTTTTCGGTTATTTCCCAGCCTACGACGCCCGCTTTCTCGTATTCCTCTACACCTATCATCCAAAAGGCGTCCAATATGCTTCCGAGACTCTTACCCACAGTTTTATTGACATAACGAAGTATCTCATCAATTATTACGAAATTGAGCCTGACAGGTAGCGCACGGCGCGGCGTAAAAGACGTGCGCGAAATCACCCCATGAAAAATTTTTTCAAATCAATAATTGCTAAAATTTTACAGCTCGAGGCTAAAGCTGTACTTAAGAAATATAAGCCGAAGATTGTGGCGATCACTGGAAGTGTGGGAAAAACGACGACTAAAGATGCTATCTACACCGTGCTTGCGGAGGCGCATTTCGTGCGTAAGAGCATGAAAAGTTTTAATAGCGAAATTGGCCTGCCACTCACAATACTTGGCAAGCCTAATGCTTGGTCTAATATATTTTTGTGGATTAAAAATATTTTTGAGGGTTTGGCTGTTGTATTTTTACCGCAAAAATATCCCGAGACACTTGTTTTGGAGGTCGGTGCCGATAGACCAGGTGATATAAAGCGAGTGGGTGAGTGGCTTCGTCCCGACATCACTGTCATTACGCGCCTTGGCGAAGTGCCGGTGCATGTAGAGTATTTCAGCTCGCCAGCCGCTCTCAAAAAAGAAAAAAGTTATCTTGCCGCGGCTACGAAGCCCGACGGTTTTATCATTCTCAATGCCGACGACGAGGATGTGATGACGTTTGCCGATCTCACAGATGCCAAAGTGCTCACATATGGCTTCAGCGAGCGCGCAGATGTGCGCGCGAGTGAATACGCTATTGCATACGAAACAGAAAAACCGGTTGGTGTTAAATACAAAATTACTTTTGAAAATAAAAGCGTGGAGGCTGTGATCAGCGGCACACTCGGCCGCCAGCACGTGTATTCAACTCTTGCCGCTGCAGCTGTAGGCGTTGCTTCAAATATGTCGCTTGAAAAAATCGCAGAAGCGCTCCGCTCGCACGAAACTCCGCCTGGTCGTATGAAAATCATAGATGGTATTTACGGCTCAGTAATTATCGATGACACATACAATTCTTCGCCTGTAGCTGCACACGAAGCGCTTGAGACACTTCATGATATAAGTGTTGGCTCAAACGGCAGAAAAATCGCTGTGCTTGGCGACATGCTCGAACTCGGCGAGTTTTCACCGAAAGAACATCGTGCTTTGGGTGAAAAAACGGCACAGAGTTTTGCAAATGTTCCGGCAGTTCTCGTCACAATCGGCTTGCGCGCAAAAACTATTGCCGAAAGTGCTAAGGCGGCCAGCTTTTCGTCGGAACAAATCTTTTCTTTCGACGACTCTGTTGTGGCAGGCGAATTTTTGAAGGGTGAAATAAAAGCGGGGGATGTAGTGCTCTGCAAAGGCTCGCAGGGTATGCGCGTGGAGAAGGCTGTTATTCAAATTCTCAAAAATCCAGAAGACGCCCCCGAGCTTCTCGTGCGACAGGAATCAGAGTGGCAGAATCGTTAGAAATGGTGTATTTTGCTTAAGCGCACGGCAAAGCTGTCGGCACAACGCGGCCCTATCGTCTAGCGGCTAGGACGGAAGCTTCTCAAGCTTCAAACCCGGGTTCGATTCCCGGTAGGGTCATAAATTTTTATCGTATACTACCCCCCCATGACAAAAAACCCATTTTACAACGCTCTATTTGCAATCGCGTATATTATCGTGCTTGTGTCGACGGTATCTTGGGGGCAAAATTTATTCGGCGGTCCAGACGAAAGTATTTTTTATCCGATGGCGGCGCTTGGCACTCTCGTTCTCTCGGCCGCACTCATGGCCTATCTCTTTTTCTATCAGCCGGTTTTGATGCTCATCGATGGGGAGCGCGAAAAGGCGGTCAAACTTTTTCTCCAGACGGTTGGCGTTTTTGCCGGCGCGGTTGTGGTGATACTTATCTTTTCGCAGTTGTTATGAAACTCCTTCTAACCTCCGCGGGCCTCAAAAACGACTCAATCGCCAAAGCCCTCTTTGATTTAGTCGGTAAAAAGCCAGAAGAAACAAAAATCGTGTTTGTTCCCACCGCGTCAAATTCGGCTGTGGCTAATGGTGATAAGGGCTGGCTTATCGATGACCTCGTAAATCTCCAAAAGCAAAATTTTAAACAAATAGAAATCGCCGACATTTCAGCTGTGCCAGAAAATGTATGGCGACCAAGATTTGAAGAAGCCGATGTTTTGTTTTTCGGTGGTGGCGACACATTTTATCTTATGGAGTGGATTAATAAATCTGGATTAGCGCGGCTCTTACCGGAGCTTTTGAAAACTCGTGTGTGGGTAGGTGTAAGCGCTGGTAGTATGGTTACAAATAAAGATTTGATGCTAAAACTATCACAGGTTGTATACGGTGATGATTTAGATAAAACTAAAAACATGGTCGGTCTTAATCTTGTTGATTTTTATTTTCTGCCGCACCTCAATTCAGAATATTTTCCAAAACTTCGCAAGAAAAATATTGAAACAGCGATTGTGGGTATGACTGAAAAAATTTACGCTCTCGACGACAATTCAGCAATAAAAGTTGTTGATGGAAAGGTGGAGATTGTGAGCGAAGGGGAGTGGCTGGAGTTTAATTAAATTTTACAAAAAACCACCGCCTCCCATAGGAAGCGGTGCGTGTCTACTCGTTCTTCTTCTCACTCATCGCTTTTTGCGCGTCATGGTCGACCGCTTCTTTGTTTTACCCAGTACTTTCTTAGCCGACGTCTTGCGCTGGATTACGCCAAATGTAATACCTTGTAACATTTTGGCAATCATCCTGTGCATTCGTCGTTGCGTTTTGAGATTAGAATTGTTCAGCCTTTTTCTGACGAGTTCGATGTTTTCTTTGGTTGCTTTCACCCCGCGCCGTTCAAGTGCGTGGACGATGTGCCTCTTGATGGGCGACTTCTTTTTTGATTTCGTGTCGAAGGTCTCGCGTCGAATGAGACCTCTCGCCATCTCGGTCACTGCTCGGAGCTTTGATTCCAGCATCTTTAGTATCCTCCTTCTGCGGGGTTTGGGGTTGTTTTCGATCCGGGTGCAGTATAAATATTTAATTGCTAGATGTCAACTCGACTTAAGGTTGATCCACAACTTAGCCCAAAATTTCCTCCACCACCGCTTTCACATCACCACCATCGGCCTTGCCCTTGAGATCTTTCATGATGGCGCCAACGAACTGACCCATTTTGCTTTTGTTACCTGCACCTGCGGCAATGCCAAGCTCCGTGGCTTTAGCGGTGGCGAGCGGTCGAATCTCATCCCGACTCATCATCTTCGGCAAATATTCTTCGAGAATTGCTAGCTCGATTTTTTCGCTGTCAGCGAGGTCGGCGCGGCCGCCTTTGGTAAATTGCTCAATCGAATCTTTTCTTTGTTTGCTCGCGCGCGACACAACAGCCACAGCGTCTTCTTCGGCGAGAGGGTCTGTGGGCTTCTTCATTTTAGACACAAGCTCGTTTGTAAATGCGGCCATGAGTCCGCGGAGCACAGTTACCCGCGTAGGGTCTTTGGCAATCATAGCTTTTTTCATGTCAGCGGCGATTTTTTCTTGAAGCATATTGTTCTGGTATAATTGAGCGAATAAACGCGGCAAAAATTTTATGTCCCCGAATGTCATTATTATAGCGCTTTTTGTGATTGTTGCGATCAACGCCTTGGCGCTCTGGTTTTTTATGCGTCGTATCGGCGGAGCGGGCGGTGTTTTTGGCGGCGTCGGTCAAGCAGAAAAAACGACAGAAAATGAAACTGGCTTCAAACTCCTCCTCCAACAAATGAACGAACTCGGTCGCACGATAGATGCTCGCATTGGCACAATAGACACGAAAGTCGGGGAGACGACGCGCAATGTCAACGAATCGATGCGTGCGCAATTTTCCGAGTCGGCTAAACTTATTCGCGAAGTCACCCAAGGTCTCACCAAGCTCGACGAGACGAACAGACAGGTCGTTTCTTTTGCTGATCAGCTTCAATCGCTTCAAGATGTGCTCAAAAATCCAAAACAACGCGGTGTGCTCGGCGAATATTTTTTGGAAACTCTTCTCAAGAATGTTTTGCCGCCTGGTAGTTACGAAATGCAATACAAATTTAGCGACGGCACAATCGTTGACGCGGCGGTTTTTGTGAAAGATAAAATCATTCCAATTGATTCAAAATTTTCGCTTGAAAATTATAACAAACTCTCCGAAGAAAAAAATCCCGTTGAGCGCGACAAGTTTGAAAAGATTTTTGTTAACGATTTGAAGCTCCGCATTCAAGAAACTGCCAAATATGTTCAACCAGGTGAGGGGACGATGGATTTCGCCTTTATGTTCATCCCGCACGAAGCCATTTATTACGATCTTTTAATAAACAAAATCGGCGCCGTCACTGAAGAAACCGACAATCTCATCCAACGCGCGGCCAGCAAGTATAAGGTCATTATCGTTTCCCCGACCTCTTTCTTAGCGTATCTCCAAACCGTTCTTCAAGGCCTCAAAGCCATGCATATCGAAGAGACCGCCAAAGACATCGTAAAAAGAGTGGGGGAGCTTATAACTCACTTCAAAAAATACGAAGAATTTCACGGAAAGCTCGGTGTGTCTCTGGGTACCGTTATAAATCATTACAACAATTCCGGCAAAGAATTAAAAAAAGTAGATAAAGACGTCGCGCGCATAACCGGCAGTTCACTTGGCATCGAAATTCCACTTATTGAACAGCCGGAGGGGGAATAATTTTTTACAAAAAAAAGAGCCACCGAAGTGACCCTTGAAATACCTTACCCTCCGTCTTTCGATGGGGTCTGTGCACCGGCACAAAGACACCCGAAATTTTATCCGCCATGTAGCCCACCCCCTCCGTCTTTCGATGGGGTCTGTGCACGACGGCGCGCACATTCGTACACTCATTCTCAGTAGCCCACCCCCTCCGTCTTTCGATGGGGTCTGTGCACCACGGCGACGCTCGCCGCACAAATGTTCTCAAGTAGCCCACCCCCTCCGTCTTTCGATGGGGTCTGTGCACTGCTTCAGTAAGAAAAATTATCGATCTAAAAATTCAAAGACAGAATGCTCTACTTAAAAAATATAGAAAATCTTTACCTAAATTAGACGAGAGCCATCTATTAACAGATCAGCGCGTCCTACTTCACGAAGCTCGAGCGGCTAAATATTTTTGGGATGAATTTCGTACGTTGTTGCCAACATGGTGCGTTTTTAAAAATAGGCAACACGGACAAACAGATATCACAAATAGATTGTTAGACATTGGATATCATCACATTACAAATTTAGTTAAAAAGATTCTCGAAAAATACAATATTGAGCCAGGTCTAGGAATACTTCACATTCCTCATGAAACAAATAGCGCACCACTAGCTTACGATTTAGTGGAAATATTTCGATCGGATATTGTAGACACCGAGGCATTACGTTTTTTGAGATTAAAAAAGAAACCGTTTCTTCAGCTTGAACAAAAATACGTCGCCTACTTTTTGCACAGAATAAACAAAAGACTTGCCCAAAAACATTTTGTAGAAGTTTTTGGGCAATGTTGTTCTTATGAATACTACGTGGAGCTTCAAATTTTGAGATTTATCAAGGCCGTCAATCATAAAGAAATATTTGACCCAGTTTATCTTCCTAATCGACACGATATGAGATGTAGTAAAAAAAGTAGTAAAAAAACTTGACACCCTATCTGTATATATGCTACATTATTCATCGAACAGTTCCTTGTCACCCAATCGTCACTCTTAGAGATGAGAAAAACATACCCTGTTTTGAGTTATTTTCGATGTTTTTCTCATCTGCATAAGGTCAGATACATATTGCACTCTCTAATCAAAGAGAGTGATGAGAATAT
>ERZ1292625.407-Hain-H41-01um-R1-407-length-66195-cov-12_pt1 | contig 18744 bp, 29 predicted proteins | sample MGYA00564400_ERZ1292625 | MGnify/ENA primary metagenome ERZ1292625 (study PRJEB36523, sample SAMEA6512639) | groundwater metagenome | collected 2019-01-08 | study: AquaDiva: Metagenomics assemblies of 32 groundwater samples
CGTCGAGGGCGTCGAGGGCGTCGAGGGCGTCGAGGGCGTCGAGGGCGTCGAGGGCGTCGAGGGCAGAAACGCCGAAAGGCGCCACTAGGGCGCCTTTCGGGATCGGGATCGGGATCGGACTAGACGATCGCACCGCACACTATCGCGCGCGATCTGACGTGTCCTTCCATCGCGCGATCGCACACGTAGATCATGTCGACGTCGCCAGCGGCGCCAGCTTCGATTCGCATTGCGCGAATCCGATCATCCGAGATCGCGCGCGCCATAGCCGCATAGACGCGGCCGCAATCGCGCGTCGGCAGGCCGTGGCAGCGCGTGTAATACTCTGCGATCGCGTCGTAGACGCGCACGGTTCCGTCCGGGTCCACCGTATGTAGGTTTTTCTCGAGCCGGCCACCAAAAGCACGCGTGCGAAGGGCGACGGCGATCATCGCGCCCCCCGCTCGGCGCTTGCGACCGCGCGGCCCATGAGGACCGCGAACGCCGCGTGACGGCCAGAGCGGCCGGACAGTGCCGCAGCCCGAGCCGCGACCGAGCGAGCCATCGTTCTATGTTCACTTGCCCACTGAGTCCACCCAGCGGGCGCTGAGCGAGCGGCCCGAAGATGCGACCGAGCGACCGAATCCATGCGATCGGCGTTGACGGTTGCGAGCGTGCGAGCGACGACAATCGCGAACATGACGAAAAAGAGAACGAGCATGGGAGCCTCCGGGTTTCTGCGGGCGCGTTGTGCGCCCCGCAAGTAGACATATCGGCACTGACGCGAAAAACGTCAAGCCTTTCTTTCGTTTTTTTTTCGAGCGACGCGCAAGTCCGCGATTTACTTCGCCGAATCCGAAAGTTGACCAAGAACCGCAACGCCTTTTGGCCCATGCACCACGATCGCGATCATTGCTTCGTTGACGCGAGCCAGGCCCACCATCGCACCACGCGCGCCAGCGGCCGTAGCAAGCGCACGAAGCGTGCGAACATCGAAGGCGCACTCGAACTCGCGATTGTCCGTCGTTTGCTGGCGCGCCGATCCAGTGTCGGGATCGCCGATCTCAAGGACGCAGCCAGCAAGGCGCACGTTGACCCGTGACGATCGCGCGTCAATAGGTGGCAAGTCGCCGATCGGCGCGCCGTCGACGATCCAGCCGTCGATCCGCGTTGCCTTTTCGATCTCGGAAGGTTCGAGCGTATCGGCCGATCCGGGTTCGTCGGTGACGACCACGCTCGCAGCGCCATAACGTTGCGAATAGCGCTTCCCGCCGAAACACCATGACGCCACTTCGTTTTTCGGCGCTTTGCGCGCCTTTGTGGCGCCTGGCGAATAGACGGGCCCGAGATACCGCTCGGACAACTTTTCGTCGCCTTTGCAGGCTTCGATCGCGATTTCCGCGCGGACACTGAAGGTAAAGCCTTCTGCGTCACGGAAGCGCCAGATCGGGCCTTGATAGGCCACGGATTCCGCGTCCCGGATCCATGTTCCCTTGCGGAAAACTGGTGAAGGTCGGTACATGATCGCGCCTTCATCTTCGACCGCGATCCGCTCGCTTTCTTTCATGATCTTGCGAAGTTGTGCAACGCTCATTGGAAACCTCCGCCTTTCGTGCGTTTTTTCGGCCGGTTCGCTTCCCATTGCGAAGGAAGAAACCCGCCTTTCATGATCCATTCGTCCAGATCCTGGAAAGCCTCCGCCAACTCCGCCAACTCGAAACTAGCGCCGCCGTCAAAGGCGCGCGCGGCGATGTTTCGCGCGCGTCTAAGCGTTTCATTCGGATCCAAGGTGTACCTCCCGAACGATCTTCGCGGTCTTCAAGGCCGCGCCAAGCGTTTCGCAATCCGATTCCGCCGGCATGCCGGCGGAAACCCAAAGAACTAGAGCCGCGCGGACACTCGCCGATACCCCGCGCGCGCGGATGACGCTTGCGAGCGGCTCTGGCAAGCGAACGCCGATGGACGATCCGCCGCTCATTGCGACACGTAGGAGTAGGCCAATTCGCCCGAAGACCGCCAAATTAGCGCGCCAGCGGCCTTCTCGAGCGCCGCGCCCGTCCACCGATCCGCACAATCTTCGTGCGCGTAGCGCGTGATTCCATTGACGATTCCGGCGAGAGACGGCGAATCAAAGGATCCAGTCACAATGTCGCGCCCGTACGCGTCGGCGAGCTTGGGTGCGTCCGCCAGGGTGACGCCAGGCGCCAGCGCGCCAGCGCGCTGCAATCCCATGTAGACGCCTTCCACGCGCTGGCGAGGGGTCGCATCGTTCCACGGCGTTACCTCGCTCCCTCGAACCGCCAGCGTACGCGGTGTAACCGCCAGCGCGTTCGTGGCGCTCCATTGCGCGATGAACCGGCCGACCCCCGCGTCGACCGAAAAGGCGCGCGCGAGTTGCGAGCGCAACGCCTGGATCCGATCCAGCGAACGCCCGCGATGAACCACGCGCCCGTAGGTGCGCGTGGCGCGATCCGTGATAATGAGATTCAGACACAGATTGCGGAGAAACCAAGCCTCAGGCGTACAACTACCGTCTCCGGTGTCATTGAATGGGATCCGAACGCCCGCGGAGAACGCTTCTCCGCAACGATAGTCCGTCGCCGGAACATCGGAATGCGTGCGCACGTCAATCCATCCGGCCGCGTGATCGCGATCATATTCCACCTTGGCGCGCGTTCCGCGGGGCGCGGTCTCTCGCACGATCCGTGCAACCGTGTCCGCGTCGATCGGCGCGTATCGGCCGGACACGATCGCGAAAACCTCGCGCCCCGCGTGCGCGTTCCGCTCGCGCAAACGAACTGGCAATGGGTGTTCATGGCAGGCGCTTGTGAGCATCGCGCCCGCGTTTTTCTGACGCAGAATCCACGCGATCCCGTCCTGCGCGTCCACGTAGGATGCCAGCGACTTCGCTGCGTCAGGCGTCAAGCGCCCCGCGTCATGATTCCGATCTGCGATCGCAAGCGTTCCGTCGCCGATCATGATCTCGCTTGTGTGCGACAAGCGATCGGCGCGATCTTCGCCCGCGATCGTGCGCTCCAATGACGCGCAAGCCTCGCCCGTTTCGGGCAAAGTATCATATTCACGGCGAAATTTCGAAGCGTTCGCGATCCCGGTCGCGTTGACGCGCATTCCTTCGCAATAGACCACGTCACGCGTGGTCGCGCCGATCGCTTCAATCGAAGCTCTATCGGCAATGACACGCGCGGTTGCGATTGCGTCGACGTCGACGGGCGCGACGATCGGCGCGTCGACGATGATCGGATCGGGAAGCGCCACGGGCGCAAGCTCAATGGGCGCCATTGGCGCCACGGAAAGGCGCGCGAGCGCTTCGTCAACGGTATCGAGATCAATAAATCGCATAGGAAGCCTCCAGAAAAGCGCCGCGAACATCCGCGACAAGCGGACAGTTAGCACGTTCCGCGAGCGTTCAACCGCCGCGCTCGAAAAGAGCGCAAAAAATGAACGGTTGTCGCACAAGTCCGCGATTATACGTCCATTTCGACGCGCCAACGCGCTCGCTCGAGCTACCGCGACCCGGGCCCATAGAAGGAACGCGAGCGCGCGCAACGCGCGCCCGTTTCCACCTTCGCGCCCGGGCGCGTGACGCGCGCGACGCGCGACCCCTCGACCGACCGATCGGAAACATCCGGCGACCGCCTGGTCGCCACTCCATCGACGCGTGTGCGCGCGTGCGCGCACGTAGAAGCGAATCGAATCCTGGCGGGGCGAGTTCTGGAATCAAGAATCCAGAACGACTCGAATCCGAGCCCGATCCAGGCGCCAGAAAAAAGAAAGGTCGCAATCGGAGAGGCTTCCAAGAAACCCGATTGCGACCTTCAGACAGTCGCGCAAATCCCGATCGTCACCCGGGCAGCGCGTCCTGATTTCACATAACCCTAGCTGAGATTCTCATACGACCGGCAAGTCGGAGCGTCAAGCAAAAAGTCTCAGCGAGCACCCAGTGAAGGCGCGGAGCGCGGGCCCCTCCCTGGAACGAAAGATCGACCCCTTGGGCCGGCGGTGGCTGGAAATGAAAGACCCCCCACCTCCCCTTTGCCTACGCGGCGTCGTCAGGCTCAGTCGGAGGCTCGGCCGGCCGAGCGTACCCCAGAAGTTCGAACACGCAGTCGTCGCAATACTGCGGCGGCACGTCGTCCCACAGCACGGTCACCCGCTCGCATCTCGCACACCGGAGCGGCTCCGGCTCGTCCTCGTCGTTCAACGCTTGGGCTTGACAACGGGAGCGGCAGCCTCACCAGCGACGAGCGGAGCGAGCAGCCCGAGCGCCCCGGTGAGCGCGCCGACACCGAGCCCGACCCAGCCCTCGACAAAGGCGCCGGTCGAGACGGCCAGCGAAACGACGAATCCGACGTAGAGCACCTTCTGCATCACCGACCTCCAGAGCCTCCCGAGCCGAGCCTAACAGCGGCGTCGATCGCCCACTGTCGAGTGTCCTCGTCCGGCCATCGGTACCACAGCGAGCCGTCGGCTTCGAGAACTTCGAGTCCGTAGCAGGTGACCAGCGTGTGGAGCTTCCCGTCGATGTCATCGGCGAGCGACCCGCCGAGACCCATCGGGCAAACGATGTCCATGACGATGTACACGTACGAATCCCGCTCCCAGCACGTCGACAGGTTGCGCATCAGCGCTTCCATGCGCTCGACGAAGGAGCAGGAGTCAGCGTCGGCCGGCTCCTCCCTCGGCGCGGGCACGTCCGGCGAAGGCGCAACCCCCTCCTCCACCGCGACCGAGAACGCCGATTGCTCCGACCACGCCGAGTCGTCCACCGCCGAGTCGCAGCCGGCGAGAACGATAGCAGCGGCGAAGGCGACAAGAAGAGCGGCGAGGGATGCAAGGGCGGCGGCGACCTTCATGGCCGGCTACATCTCACCGGCGACCAGAAACATCAACTCCTGAAGCGACTCGCCGCTCGGCCGCAAGCACTCCGGGTACGCCATGACGAACTTCCGCACAGCGTGCGTCGAGAACCCCTTGAGCTTCCCAGCGCGCACCCAGCGATGAACGGTTGACGGGTCCACCCCGCAGACGTTCGCCACCCACTCAGCGGTGACGTCAACGGTTCGCTCGTCCGGGTCGACGCCGAGCGACCACAGCCGGCGGGAGACAGCTCGAGGTGTCCGCGACAGCTTCCTCGCGCAGAACGCGACGCCCGACGAAGCGTGCGACACCAGCCAGGCATCGTGCTCGGGGAGCCAGCGTCGAGGGCGGACAACTCCCAGCTCCCGAGCTCGACCGAAGATCGCCGATCGGGAAGCCCTCAGCTCAGCGGCGAACCGGCGCCAGGTCCAGCGTCCCCAGTGCGCTCGGATCATCGTGTCCTCTTCCGGCTTCCACTCGCGACTGCCGGATCGCCTACCGCTCCCAGGTCCACCCATCGTCACCCCTTCCTGCCCCGGACCAGCCTGTCGCCGGCGACGTCGACGATCCATCCTACACCAGCGAGGCGTTCGAGCGCACTCTTGACGTCCCAACCGCACCCAGCGATGGCAGCGAGAGCGTGGTCGAGCCCGTAGGTGGTCACGACGTGCCATCCCTCACTTCTGAGGGACGCCGCCCAGCGCTCTTGAGCGGGGCTCATCCGCCCGGACACCGTCTTGAGCTCCAAGGCGACGCCACGGCACCCGTCGAACCTCGACCCGACCGGCGGGCGCGAGAAGATAAGCACGTCCGGCAGCCCAGCCTTCACCCCGAGACCCACCTGTTGCGCCCCGTACGCCTGGGACGCACGACGTTGGGCCTGGGACGTCTGGTCCCCTCGCTGAAGGGCTTCGTTCGGCGGATGGGCCCAGACGAGCCCTAGAGCGTCCAGGACGCGGGACACGGCGAACTGGATGTGCTCCTCGTTGCGGGCGTGGGGAGCGTGGGCGCGGTGTGGAGGTTCGCTCGGAGGCGACGGACGTTCACCGCCGGTCAAGTGCGTTCACCGGCGGTCAAACTCGACTTGGGCGTATGAGCGATTTCGAGCATCATCTCTCAAGTCTCCGACATTATTAGATTGTCCATTTTGACACACTCCCGAGATTTCGACTGGTTTCAGGTCTTGACCAACGGTCAACGCCGAAGTTGTCTCCGGGATCAAAACCGCAAGTCCATGATATTGCTCAACTGGTTTTTTCCGCACACCCCAAATGGGGGCAAACTCTGGAGGAATCTGGGAAACCAAATCCTACTCTCGCGGCCTTGTGTAGAGCCGTGTTGCGGGCCTTTGGAGGCAACGGAGCAGAGGAATCAGTAGAGTCTAAAAAAAAAAAAAGTATATCCTAGAAAACCCTGAAACTCGTCTCCACGACCCCTAAAAACGCGTCCGGCCCGCATTGCGGGCCGTTCAACTCGGGAGGAAACTTTTCCTCCCCTATTTCTCCCGTTATCTCCAGTTTCCTCCGACCCGCTTTCCAGGCCGCTCAAACGTGGAGATAACTCGCTCTGACCTACCTCACCCTGTCCTTCAGCGCGAACATCCGCGCCTTCTCATGTCCTGTCGACTGCGGCACTTCGAGGCGGTCCAGGGCCTTTCCCAGGGCTATCGTCTCGCCGCGCGACCACGAGCCCATAGGCCGGATCGCCTTCCTGATCTCTTCGTAGTTCCGCCAACACATCGGCGGATCGCCGCGGTCAATATCGTAGACTCGGAAGATGTCGTCAACCATTGGATCGGGCGTTTCGAAGATTCTGTTCGCATCCGCCAGCGCGGCGGACTCCTCGGCTGATAGCCACCCAAGCTCCGGCCTCGTCTCGGCGAGGTGAGCGGCCTCGGCCCAGAGCTGTTGCAGATTCACCCCATGGTTCGGGTTCGCCTCGAGGACCGGGAGCGACCAGAACCGTCGAGACCCTGTGTCATCGACGAGGTAGGTCCTCTCGTTCACCGATGCCACGAAGGTCGTTCGACGGGCGACGTTCTCGTGCGTCTTGGCGTATGCCTTCCGATAGGTATCCGTCCTCAGTGTGAGGAACCCCTTCAGGTGTGCCATGTCCGACTTGCGGAACGTCCCGTCGAGCTCGCCAAGTTCCACGATCCAGGCGTCGGTAGCCTGCTGCTTGCTGTCACGATCGGTCGGGTCGAGCAAGACGCTTTCCTTCGACCACCCTCGGCCCTGCGGCGTGAGCGACATGAGCCACCGGGTCTTCTGCTTCCCCTGCTTCCCCTGGAGTACGAGCACGCCTTGCGCGGCTATCCCCTCGGGCGCGTCGGCAGGCAGCATGGCCGCTTTCGCCGAGGTCACGAGCCACGCTTCGAACGCCCTCCGAGCATGCTTCTCATGAACGGCCAGGAACTTCGGCGCGATCGTGAGGCTATCGAACAGATCGCCGAAACGCTTGACCCCATCCCATGGGACCGATCGGATCCAGTCGGCGACCGGATGGTAGGTGTTCTTCGCGATGATCATCGACATCTGATCGACGAACCGAGCAGCCCGGTACACCTTCCGCTCGTTGGCCCATTCGCGGATCCGAGCTTCGGCGGCGTTCCTCTGCATGTCGCCGCACGCAGCGAACCCGTCTGCGAAGGTGAACTCGGCCTCGTGCGTCATAAGGTTGAACCTCACCGTGACGCCGTAGGCGGCGAGAAGCGCCTCGGTGTTCTCGACGTGCGAGTACGGGAGCCCTGTATTCGCGTTGAGTCGAGGCCAAGAAATCTTCGGAGGCTTCGGGCGTTTCTGCTTCGTGTCGCCGTCTGCTCCGCCTACTCCGTCTGCGTCTGGCGATGGTTGGAGCCTGACCACTTTCCCGCCACACTTCGATGGGCCAGCGAGGATCCGGGGAGGCGTTGACACGCCGTCATTCCGCTCTTTCATCGTGCCGGCTCCCATTCGAGGATGTTGTCGAGCCACGCCTTCAGCGTGCCCTTTCGATGGTGATCGTTGAGGTCTTCACCCTCACCGGGATTCTTGGCCATGCACACGATCCCAGCCTCGACGCACGCGTCAGCGACGGCATCGGCGAAACGGTCTCCGTGACCGACACCGTTCGCATCTGGCTTGCCGGCATGCACCACCACAGCGATACGCTGAACGCCGAGGTCTCGCAACTTCGACGGGTGAGGCCACGACTCGCGCCACCTCGCCGACCCGCCACACACGGCGACGACAGACGCTTTACCGTCGACCGCCTCGACGACTGACCACCAGTCGGGCTCACCTTCGGTGAGGATGAGAAGCGGCGATGAGCCAATGGCCGATACTCGCACCTCGGCTCCCGCTGGACGCCGAGGGACACCTGACCCGAGGAAGTCTGCGCCGGGACCAAAGCACGCGACCGACTTCAGAAGACCCGATGGGCCGCGCCACGGCGACACAAGTCGCCAACGCCAGCGCTCAGGATATGCTGCGCCGAGGCGCCATGCGGGAACCGCGACGCCAGCCGACGCAGCCTCTCCTCTCAGACAGCCGCGAAGAGGCGCCCACAGCTTTCCGTCTCGAACAAGTCCGGCGGCTTCGAGCACTTCCGTCGAGGTCGCGTCGACCAGCGCAGCGATCTCCTTCCGTCGCGTTGACCAGTCGCGGCACCCGAGCGCATAGGCTGCATCCGGCTCTATGCCGCGCTCTTCGGCGAGCCATGCCGCGACCGGAGCAGACCAAGCGCACTCCTCGTCTGGCTCTTCTGCAACCAATCCCCACGACTCGCCGACAACACCCCAGAGGGCGCGAAGGAACGGGCTGGCATCGACTGCTGGCTTTGCTTGACGTTGCTGCACGGGCGCTGGATTGACACGCTCCCCGCCGATCCATTCGTTGAGCCAGGCGAGCGCAGCTCGGAAGTCACACCCTCTCGCTCGCATGACGAACTCGACCTGGTCACCTCCACCGCACCCGGCATGGCAGTTCCACAGGCCGTCATCCGGCGACAGTGAGAGGCTCGCTCCGTTCCGGTCATTGTGGAGCGGGCATGGCACGAGCTTGCGCTTCGGCCGAGCGAACCCGAGCGCCGGGAAGAGGTCGAGGAAGCGATCGCCGATTACGACGCGCTTGATGCTTTCGACGTCCACCGCGCTCATCGTCGACCAAGCATTGCGATCGCAGATCCGCAAAGCGTCTTCGACACGTCTTCGTTGTCGACGATATGGCGCTTGCCTGGTCCGAATTGATGCGCCTGTGCCTGCCACACTTTCATAACGTCTTCCTCCGCGCAACGCGCAGCAAAATCAGATAGCCAAGTATGTCAGAAATGACGTCCTCGGTTTCCTTCCCAGTCCCGCGCGCGAGCCGTGACAGCTTGTCGTCGAGACGGACGAGGATCTGCTCCTCCGTCGAGGACTTACTGAAAATGCGGATAGGGTTGACCGCAGAGTCCCCGTACGCCCTGTTCTTGGCGAGGAGCATCTCGCAAAGCGCGTCGCACTCGGCGCGGATGGCGTTCTGTGTGTCGACGAATATTTCGTTTGTCATGTCCCCATCCTCACCAGCGCCGCCCGAATCTTCGCCGACGCAACCCGCGCCGTGATGAGGCACCCCAGTTCGTACCGCGTCAGAAGCCCATCTCCTCCGACCCCCAAGCGAGCCGCGAACGCGAGCTGCTTCTCCGTCGGAGCAAGCCGGTGATACCCGCTCCTCGCCCCGTACCGCGCAGCATCCCCCTGCGAGCGCATGAAGTCGTCAGCTCGAGACATTGCGACCGACTGCGAGCCAGATCCTATACGCCGAGCGTTAGTATCCGGCAGCGCAGCGAACGCGTGCCACACCCCGTCCAGATCGGAAAAGACGACCGCCCATGTCCGATCGGACGTGGCGATCCTCGACCGCTCATTGAGAGCCATCCACAGAAACGGCGACTCCCGCAGGACAAGCTCGAACGGCCGAAGCCGGAGCTCGCCAGGCTCGGCGACCACCCGCGGCTTGGGCGGAACCGGTATGACGTATCCGCAGAGCCAGCACTCCGTCGCACGCGTGGGGATAGCCCCGCCGCACTTCGCGCAAGACTTCATCGGCGTTGTGCCGGCCTCGCGCTCTCGGCTCGACGAGTCGTCCAGCTCAAAGACCGCTTCGAGCCCGCCGAGGTTCTGAATCGAGATCCCGAAGTCGAGGACCACGCAATCGCGTTTCGGAGGTGCGTCGGGGTAGCGCTCAGGGTCCACGGTCCGCAGTCCGCGACCGATCATCTGCCGGACCACCGAGGCGTAGCTCGAAGGCCGAAGCAGGACCACGCACGAGATGGTCGGGGAGTCGAAACCCTCGACGAGCGTGTACACGTTGACGACCACCTGCACAGCGCCGGACTCCAACGCTGCGATCGTGGCCGCCCTGTCCGTCGACTCAGCGGTGACGCACGCCGCCTTGACACCGGCGCGATGGAACGCTTCCGTGACGTGCTCAGCGTGCGCCACTGTCGAGCAGAAGACGATGGTCTTCCGGTCGCCCGCACGCTCCCGCCACATCTCGACGATCCGGCCCGACACCTCGTGACGGTCCAACACCTTCGCGGTTGCGACGATGAGGTCGCTCTCGCTCTGCGACGATTTGTCTCGCGCCGAGCGCAGCTCGTCCTCGAGGCCAACGTCCGCGACGTGGCACACGGGCTCGACGAGGAATCCGCCAGCGACCAACTCGCCCATTCGGATCTCGTCGGCGACGCAGGCAAATAGACCTCCGAGCCCCTTGCGATCGCCGCGCTCAGGCGTCGCGGTGACGCCGAGGAGCTTCGCCGGCTGTGTGGCGCGGATGATGCGCTGGTGAGTCTCGCTCATGGCGCGGTGGCATTCGTCGACCATGACGAGGTCAAAGGCGGGAATCCAGTCCGTCGCCCGGACGAGACTCTGCACCATCGCGAACGTCGCCGACGTCGGCCCCTCGGCGAAGTCCTTGGACATCGAGTCGAACGTCGCTGTCGTCCAGTCGGGATTGAACGCCTCGAACGCCGCTCGATTTTGCGTGACGAGCTCGTCGCGGTGCTGCAACACGAGGACGCGTCCACCGTGGCGGCCGGCGACGGCGGACATCACCCGAGTCTTGCCGGCGCCCGTCGGCGCCACGAGCAGCGCCGACGGATGCCGCTCCAACGCCTTTAGCGTCGCCGAGACGGCGCGCTCCTGGTATGGACGGAGGCTTGTCACGGCGCGACGCCTACGCCCTTGACTTCCCACTCGTCTACCCACTCGTCGTGAAACGCCGTCTCATCCATTCGCCGTCGCGCTCGGTCCCAAAGTTCGCGTTCCGCATGGGCCTCGGTGGCGTGGACCGAAACGACTACTTGGCTTCGCGAGCCGAGGTCTTCGTTGATCTTCATGACCACCCACACCTTCATCGGCTGCAACCTCAACTCGTCCGGCTCTGGGTGCGCGTGCGGAACGAACGCCTGAAACCCTCTCCCCTTCTCGCCGCTCATCGCTCCACCCCCAACTTACCCTGCTTCGCCGCCAGCGCCCGATACCCAAACGGCGACCTCGCAGCGTACCCATCGCGCACCAGCTCGCGACACGCTTCCGATACCGATCGCGGATCGACTATCCACCCCGTCGCTTCCTCGACGCGCTCGGCGACCTCGAACGGTCCGGCTCCGCGTGCGCGAAGGCCGTGCTGCCAGACGGCGATGGTCAGCGGGGAAAGCTCACCAAGGCTCATCGCGTACCTCCTCGCCGACAATACGCCTGAAGGCCGCTCTCTCACGCAGCCGCGCCAGGGCGCTGAAGCGGGCGAAGTCCGAGGCGACGCACTCCAAGAGCCGCACTCGAGCAATCGCAAATGCCTTGTCGATTGCCATCTGCTCGTCATCTGACGGGAGCGCTCCGCCAAGCAGGATGCGTGCGCGCTCCTCGTCGACACCGACCCACCGAGCGACGCCCGACAAGCCAAGCTCGCGCCCGATCACTGCGATCCGATCCCGTCGGTCGGGAGCCCCGCGCACCTGCTTCGGCTGTGACGGCTTCATGGGGAAAACGATCCCGAGCTTCGTGCGGGCCCGATAGAGAAGCTGCCCGACGGTGTTCGACACTCGGACATTGGAGCGACCACGCTCAGCGATACCTAGCTCGTCGGCGATGGCGACGAGCGTCATCAGCGGGTGCGCGATTCGGAGCGCTGCGGCGCGTCGGGCGAGGTCATCGTTCTCTTCTGTGGTCCGCTTCATCATCGCCGTCTCACCAGCCAAGCCTCAAACGCCCGTCCGTGGGCCCGGCAGGCGCTCGCCCTCGCGATACCGCGCGGGACCCCAAGGCCGACCGCCTCGAAGTAGTCGTCCCACCGGCGAAGGCACCACTGGCCGAACTCAGTCTGCGTTGGCTCGCGCCCGTACTCGCGAGCGCAGACGGCCCACCGTGGGTTGTCAACGGTGTCGTTTCGAAGCGGCGCTAGTCCTTCGCGCATGCCACCAGCTCCCGCATGCTCGCGCCAAGCTCTCTATCGGTAAGGCCAAGCGAGTCGGCGATACCGACAAGCGTTCGCACACCCCCAACACGCGTTCCAAGCGCGATGTCCGAGGCAAGCTGGACGCTGATTCCGAGCTTTTCGCACAACTCCCGTCGGGGACTTGCTTCCATAATGACCTGGCGGATTGTTCGCATGCGAGGTAGCATCTTCCCCGCTCCGTCACCCGTCAAGAGGAAAGCGTCCGCGAATGGCGGTCCTTCATCAGCGGCACAGAAAATGCGAATGATTGCGCGTACCACGTCGATTTCTCACATTGCGGCATTGACGGCATCCGCGTTAGGCGTATGGTCGCCACCATGAAGCCGAGCCCGCACATCGAAGCCGCCATAGCCGCGTGGCGAAGCATGGCCACCAACGGCGACCGCATGTTCGACCCGATGTTCGTGAGCGATACGCGCATCGAAGCGGGACCCCTTATCGCGGTGCGCAAGACCGCCGGATGGGAGGCTCGCGTCGACTCTGAGTCTCCCGCCGAATGGCTCGCAACCTCGGCAAAATGGCTCGCAAGCTGCCTCGATTACGAAGAGTGTCATCGTGCGCTCGGAATGATCGCCGAGCGCTTCCCGCACCTCGCCGAGCGCGCCGGCAGGTTCTCGACTTCGCTGATGAGCCTGCGCGCAATCTGGAATGACGGCGTTGCCGAAGAGCAGCGCAAGGCGAGGGCGCGATGAGCCGGGACCGAAACCAATATCACTGCGACGGCTGCGACCCCGAAAAGATCGTGGCGCCATACATCCGAACGCACCTGCGCGATGGGAAGCGCTTGTGTTGCGAGTGCGCGGACGAGCACGATCGGCGCAGCTTCGGCACATCATTTGGACGGTGCCACACGTGCTCGCGCGTCGATTACCTCACGCGGACCATCGGCGACCTTTGTCAGTGCTCCGATTGCGTCACCACCGAGCGCCGCGAGCGCGACGAAGCCCGTCAGTAACCCAACCAAGGATCATTCAAATGGCATTCGACCCGAAGAAACGAGGGACGACGCTCGGCGCTGGCATCACCAGCCTGTCGATCTGCGTCCACGGCCCGACGAAGTGCGGGAAGACGACCCTCGCCGGAACGACCGGCGACGACAGCAAGGTGATCATGCTCGCCGCCGAGCACGGGCTATTGCCGCTCCGAGACCGCGACATCCGCGTCTATGAGATGGACAGCGGCGAGACGCTCCTCGGCGCGATCGAGTGGCTCGAGGGGCTAGGCCGCGCTGGCAAGCTCACGGGTTGGACGGTATTCCTCGATTCGGCTTCGGACATCGCCGATCGGATCCTGCGCGCAGCGAAGACGACGAGCGTCAAGGGGAAGCTCCCCGACCCGCGCCAGGCGTACGGCGAGGTGCAGGACGTCATGATGGACGTGATGCGCCGTTTCCGGTCGCTGCCGTGTACGACGGTGATGATCTGCCAGCAGGGGAAAGTGGAGCAGCCCGACGGGTCGATCGTGTTCTCGGCGCAGCTCCCGGGAGCGACGTTGTCGGCGAAGGCCGGCTACCAGTTCGAGCTCGTCCTCGCGATGCACGTGAAGACCGGGTCCGACGGTGTGCCGACGCACTGGCTCCAAACGCGGCCGGACGGGCGATACGACGCTGGCGACCGATCGGGAGTCCTCTCGCCGAGCGAGCCGCCGAACCTTGGCGTGATCGTGCAGAAGATCCGGGCGTCGGTGAAGGCGGCTGCGCCCGTTGAGGCTCCCGTTGTCCAGCCAGAGGCGCCGAGCCCGCTGCAACCAGGCGACACTCTCATCGTGGCCGAGAGCTTCCTGAACCCGACCGATACCGACCTGGCTTTGGGCGCATTTAGGGCGTTCCCGGCCGACATCGAAAAGGCGCTCGCAGCGTTCTTGCGAGACTTCCCGGACCTCATCGAGAAGGCCGTGGCGCTTGCCCGCGATGAGGGGCTGCCGGCGCTTCGTAGAATGTACCGCGAGGCGCAGCATGCTGCCCATCTGATGGCGGACGCGACATGAAGCGCGAAATCTACACCGGCTACAGCATGGCGGTCGTGTCCGAGGACGGCGAATATCGCACGGGCGAAGAGCGCGAACTCGACATGTTCAACCCGTCCGACGTTGAGATACTGCGACGCGCTGAGAACTGGCCCCCGGATTCGACCCCGAGTGTCCCGCTGGGGCGGCGGTGGCTCGTCGAGCAGCTTCGTGAACAACTGGCCGAGGCTCAGAATTATCTTGCTGAGGCCGAGGCCAAGAGCGCGCACGCCAGGAAGGTCGCATATTGCGCGTGGCATGACGCTCATGGATGGCCGCCGGAATCAACCGACTATGAGCGGGCGCTGCGCGCGGCGGCGGACCGATGATCAGCGCCTCGAAAATCGACCTCGCCAAGAGTTGCGCCTGGTGGGCCCGATCGGACGTTCCTCGCGCCCCGTACGTGCCGAGCAAGTACGCGGACGCCGGGAACGACGTGCACGATGAGATCGAGGCGTTCATTCGTGACGGCGTGCTCGGGACGAGCGAGCTGTTCGGAGTTTGGCTGCGAGAGTGGTGGCCGTCTGGCGGTGGCCGGGGTGGGCCGGCGTGGCTCCCCGAGGTCCAGATCGCCATGGACCCGCGCACCGGCCGAACGATGGTGGGCCACAAGTCGCGCCGGGACCGAGACTACCGATGGATCCCGCGAGGCTGGATCTCCGGCACGGCGGACGCCGTTCGCGTCCTCGAAGCTGCCGACGGAGAGCGCACGGTCCACGTCGTCGACTGGAAGTCGGGCCGCGCGGACTACGTGACCCGCGTCGCCGAGAATGGGCAAATGCTCTTCTTGGGATCCGCCTTTGCGAGGCATTACGAGGCGTCGAGCGCCATCCTCGAACTCGCCTTCGTCCACCTCGAAGGCGTCACGCCAGAGCGCCACGAGGCAGACTGCTTCGACCTCGCCGACTTCTCGGCGGACCTCAAGGCGCTCGTCGAAAGCGTCCCGACCGCCGAGCCGAACCCCGGAGCCCACTGCCGCGGGAAGTTCTGCAACGCAGCGGGGACGACGTGTCCGGCGACTACAGGCCCTGGCAGGGCGCTCGTCGAAGCTCGCACCGCTGAGCCCGCTCCCTTCGCTGTCGCCCTCTCCGTCGAGGAGATCGAGAGTGACGCGCACGCGAAGTGGCTCTATCAGGCCGCACGTCAGGCGCAACAGCGCCTCGGCGCAATCTGGGAAGCGTTGCGCATGCGCGCCATGATGGCGCCGTTCGAAGTCGCCGAGGGGCGCGTCTATTCGATCGGCAACGTGACGCGCGAGAATATCGACGCGTCGGTGGAAGGGGCCGTCGAGGTACTGAGAAAGCACCTCGGCGACAAAGCCGACCTCGCGCTGAAGTTTTCTACGTCGAAGGCCGGTATCAAGCGAGCGGCCAGCGAGATGAAGGCGGCCGGCGCCGACGTGAAGATCGGAGCGCTGGAAGCGCAAATTGTAGAAGAGTTGCGGGCGATCGGAGCGGTCAGGGTGACCACGTCGAGCGTGCCGGATGAAAGAGCGAAGGAGTGAGAGATGGGTTTTCGATCGAGCGACGTTCCCGAAGAGAAGCTGATTCCCCGTGGCACCCGCGCTCGTGCAAGGGTCGAGTCGTCGGAGATTGCCGACACGAAGGCCGGCGACCCGATGCTGAAGGTGCGCCTGCGCATCGTCGATGGGCAGTTCGCGGGCGAGAGCCTGTTCGACCAGGCGCTCATGGACCATGGGAACGAGAACGCGAAGCGAATCGGGTTGATGCGCGTCCGCGACCTGTCTCGAGCTGTCGGCGTGCCGGACTGGGACCAGCCGAGCGAGCTCGCCGGACGTGTCTGCGAGATTGAGGTCGGTATCGAGGACGGGCGCAACGGGTTCGCGGCGAAGAACATCGTGAGCCGGTATCTGGCGAGCGATGGGTCCGCGCCGCCGGTTGTGCCGCCGATGGATGACAATGTTCCTTTTTGACGTGCAGGGCTTGCGTTTTTTTAGACGCGTGCCGATGGTGAGGCTCATGGACGGACTCTTCGAGTGCCTCCTCGTTCTCCGCGCGCTGCCCGAGCGCGCCCACATGGGCAACGGCGTCACCTTCGAGTGGCGCACGCTCGCGCCCGCGTGGCCGCGCAAGGGCGACAGCATCCACCTGCCCCACCTCGGTGAGCAGGGCGACTCCGAGGTCTGGGAGGTGAAGGACGCCACGTGGGTCACGGCCCGCGACGGCATGGCCAGCTACTTCTGGGTGGCGGTCGAAGCGATCACGCCGGACAGCGTGGGCGGCACGTTCGAGGAGCTGTGCGAGTGGTTGACGAACTTCGGATGGGTGAGGCAGGCATGACGCGAACACTAGAAGAGACCCGCGCCATCGTCGAGCGCGTGGTCGCGGAGCATGGGCAGGGCTGGCACGTGAGCACAGGGTTTGATGCTCGGCTCACCGTGGACATCATCGGGACGCCTGCCTATATCGTCGTCGACCGGATGGTCTGGCCCAGCTTCTGGGGGGTGTCTGGAGACACATCCTGCGCCCGCGCCGTCGCCCTATGGCCCGAGATGCAGCGTCTCGTCCACATGCTGCGGGAGGCGCTGAAATGAAGAGTGTTCCTGATTTGGCGATTGACGAGCTTCGTGACCTGATCGATCGGGTAGTGGAGGCACACGGTCACAACTGGTCGCGCGGGCGTAAAGTACCGCAGCCAGTACAAGGGGGCGAGTACGGAGAGTTCCAGGTGACTTGCGTGTACCCGTCGTCGAGTGACACGCGAAACTCTTCGTGCCACGTTTTCGTTTTCAGGGACGGCAAGGTGGAGCCGCACATATCGGACCAGCGAGGCGAAGAGGACTGTGCTCGCGTGGTCGCATTGTGGCCGCAGCTCATCAGGATGACGAACATGCTGCGGGAGGCGTTGAGGTGAGTCATGATGGTGGCTTTTGCCGTGAGTTGAGCCAACCAGGGTTCGTCCTGGTGGTGGCCTGGTTTGCGTACCCGCCAGACACAGAAATGTTCCTGGTTGGGGAGGACATGCTCGCTAGGGTCGTTGGGCAAGTGGCACCAACGCGAGCGCCCAAGGTCGCCACGAAATTTCCCTGCATCCGCCGAGCGCGGGAGGCCCTGAAGTGACCGTCGTCTTATGCGTGACAGCGTGGATTGGCGGGTTCGGCATTGGCGTCGTGGTCGGTGCATGGATTGAGCGGCGCGCGGTTCTCGCGGCCCTTCGGAAGGGGAAGTGAAATGGACGAACTACGAAAGGCGTGGGCGGCGTACGTGGAGGCGGGGGACGCCGAGGCAAACGCCACGGACTGGCGCGAGTTCCCCACCACGCAACAGGCTGTGTGTGACGCCAGATCGGAAGTCCTTCACCTAGTCGGTAAGCTGCTCGAAGAAGACCCACCCGCGAACCTCCGGGAAGTCTTCAAGCGCTACGCCATCGACCCGAAGATGCGCCCACCCGGTGGCGGCATGCCGCTGTGGCTGTGTCTGGCCAACATGTGGCGCGAAGACATGCACGCCTTCTTGGAGTTGGAAGGAGTGATGAAAGCTGACCTCGAAGAGGTGAAAAACAACCAAGGCACGCACGACGCGCGCCCCGAAGACCAGGACGAACTATGATTGAAGGCCAATATCGACAAGGCGACGTGCTCCTCTCGCGAGTGGGCACGCCAGGAAGCAACTTCCAAAAGCTCCCCGAAAACATCGAAGTGCTGCCGACCGAGAACGGTGTCGTGGTGCTTGCCCGGGGCGACAGCACGGGCAATCCGCACTTCTTCGAGGCCGACGCCCTGCTGTACGTAGCGTCCGATGGCCAGCGGTTTGTGTCGTTGGCGTCGGCGCAACCCCTCCGGTGTCCGAGCCACGTGTGGCTCACGGTCGAGCCCGGCGTCTACGAGCTGACCATCCAACGCGAATGGACCGACGCGGAAGAGCCGCGCCAGGTGGAGGATTGACCATGACCAAGAAACTCTACGAATTGACCGATGAACATCGTGCCCAGCTCAAGCCGTGGGCAGCGAAGTGGATCGCCAACAACCTTTCGACGAGGCAGATGGACGACGAGGATCGCGCGGCAATGCGTGTCGCTATGGCCGGCATGTATGAGGCGGCCCAGCTGGAGCCTGTGCCTGAGCACCGTCAGGTGTTCTCTGCCGGCCCGGTGACAGGCGCGATCGCGGCGTCGATTGCGGGCGGTGTGTGGTGGCTGCGCGAGAACCCGGGCGAGTGCGTCAAGCTGTTCGGGCGAGTGCTGACCGAGGATGAGTTGATGGCGGCGTGCGTCGAGGCGTGCGCTTACGCCGTCGCGGCTGCAAGGGGCGTTCGACTGCCGCCTCTATCCACCGAGGCCGCCACCAGGGCCGCCACCGCGGCCGCCACCGCGGCCGCCACCGAGGACGCCACCGGGGCCGCCACCTGGGCCGCCACCGAGGCCGCCACCGCGGCCGCCACCGAGG
>ERZ1292625.2231-Hain-H41-01um-R1-2231-length-18739-cov-10_pt1 | contig 18739 bp, 17 predicted proteins | sample MGYA00564400_ERZ1292625 | MGnify/ENA primary metagenome ERZ1292625 (study PRJEB36523, sample SAMEA6512639) | groundwater metagenome | collected 2019-01-08 | study: AquaDiva: Metagenomics assemblies of 32 groundwater samples
CAATATAACCGAGAACGTAGAAAAGTGCATCGCCTTTGCCGAAGTCCACAAACTTATCAGCGCCGAAGATGCCAAAATCGCGCGAAAAATCGGAGTCACGGCTGGTCCCGGAGGGTGTCGCGGCGAAGAATGCAGGACTTATTGCGAGGCGGAGAATCATTTTGAAGAATGCATCGCTTTTGCCGAAAAGAATGGATTGATGAAGAAAGAAGATGCAAAGCATGCCAGAGCTTTGCAAGGGAAACCCGGCCCGGGCGGCTGTCGCGGGCAAGCTTGTAAAACTTATTGTGAAAGCGCGGATCATTTTGAAGAGTGTTTGGCCTTTGCCGAAGAAAACGGCTTTATTTCTAAAGAAGAAGCGGCCGTGGCCAAAAAAATTGGCAATAAAGCCGGTCCCGGAGGGTGCCGCGGCGAAGAATGCAGGACTTATTGCGAGGATGTTTCGCATATGGAAGAGTGTCTCTCCTTCGCCGAAGAAAACGGCCTAATGTCAAAAGAGGAAATTGAAAGAGTCAAAAAATTTGCCGGCAAGAGCGGCCCTGGCGGCTGTAAGGGTGAAGAGTGTAAAATATATTGTGAGAATCCGGAACACGTTGACACTTGCCTTTCCTTTGCCGAAGAAAACGGGTTCATTTCTAAAGAAGAAGCGGGACGGGCGCGCCGATTTGCAAATGTGGAAGGCCCGGGCGGTTGCAAGGGGGAAGAATGCCGCGCTTTCTGTCAGAATTCCGAAAACCGCCAAACCTGTTTTGCTTTCGCCAAAGAAAATAATTTAGCGCCCCCGGGAGATTTGGAACGTGCCGAGAAAATGATGAATATAATCGGCCCGGGCGGTTGTCGCGGTTTTGAATGTAAGACATACTGCGAAGAGCCCGCCAATAGAGAAGTGTGCATGCGTTTTGCCGAAGAGCAAGGGTTTGGCAATCATGAGCAAGGACAAACGCCGCCCAAGGGGATGGAGGAAAGAATGATGATGAGGGAAGGGGAGGGTGAAAGAGAGGAAGGATTTTTCCAACGATTCACACCGGGCAAATCAGAAAGAGAAGGGCGGCAACAGGATAGAGAGGGAAGCGGCGAGAGGATGCCTTCCGAAAGAACTCTTGAAGAAAAAAGAGAAATGATGGAAAAAAGAGGAATGATGCCACCGCCTCCTAATCAGAATTCTGAATATCAAAAGCAAATGCAAGAGCAATATCAAAGCGAACATCAAAAACAGTATGATGCTAAATTTGAACAATATAATAGAGGGCAACCCGGCGAGTATCCTCAACAGGGAAGGCCTCAAAATCAACCAATGGGCGGAGGGGAAAATATGATGCGTTCCGGAGAATATGGCACGCCTCCCTCCGGGGCCGGTGCGGGAAATTATCAAGGAGTTTCCCCTCCTTCTACGGGTAATATGAATGATGGAAATCAATATTCTCTTCCGCCGCAAGGAGGGACGATGATGGAAGGTCAGCCCCCGCCACCACCGCCACAGCCGACAAGCTATAAGCAAAATTCGCAACTTTCTTCAGTTATTAATGCCTTCTTCAATTTTTTTCTGGGACGCTAGAAAATCCGTTCCGTTAAAGATAATTGCCCGATAAGGATATTTTTTGGACAGCGAAAGCGATATCTATACCTTTGGAGCGCACCAGTCGAATGTAAATACAAGATAACAAACTGCTCAGACTCAATTAAAAATCTTTACCGTTATAAGGTGTAAGAGTGAGAGTTGAAATATCAACGCCGTCTAAACAGCGCACATTTATGGCCACTTTGGGAAAAATAACTCCTTCGGCGAAAGATTGCACCCCACAGGTTTTACAAAACAAATGACGAATACTTTTTTTTGTTGAATTTGTATTCGGTTAAATTGTCCTCGCCTTTAAGTAGTTTAAATTTGTCTTTATCAACAAAGACGAGCAGTAATCCTTTCTTTTCGCAATGCGAGCAATTGCAGGAGATTATTTTCTCCAAATCGGTTTCTACTTCGTAGGGCACTGCCCCACAATGGCATCCTCCGGTGTATTTTTTCATTAATCTATATTACATTATTTCCGTGATAAAATTAAACAATGGATTCCAAGAAAATAATTTGGATAGGGATGTTTGTGGGCTCTGGCATAGGGGGCTATTTGCCAGTATTTTCGGGTGGTTGTTCAAGATTTTTGAGTAGGGTCAATAAAGGAATTAACTCCGCCTAAGACAATACGTCCGGGCGGAGTTAATTTGCTATGATTAAGCAATGGCCTATTTTGAAATAAGAAAAAATACGATTTGGAATTCGGCGCTTCCAAACGACCAGAAAAGCAATGAGATTATAAGCAGTTTGACGCATTTTATCGGCGCTATTTTATCTGTTGCCGGACTGGTATTACTGATTGTTTTTTCCAGTTTGTACGGAAATGCCACAAAAATTGTCGGATTTTCCGTTTTTGGGGCCGGTCTCACTTTGCTTTATTTTGCCAGCGCCATATATCACTTTATTTCAAAGGGACACCGCGCTAAGCCCATCTTTAAAATTATTGATTATTCAATGATTTATGTTCTTATTGCAAGTACCTATACACCATTAATGCTTGCCATACCAGAGAGAAGTTGGGGTTGGTCAATGTTTGGAATAGTCTGGGGAATGGCTTTTGTGGGAATTATGTTTAGGATTTTTCAAAAAACAAATAACAATTGGTTTTCATCATCACTTTTCATATTTATGGGATGGCTAGCTGTAATCATTATTCCCATTTTACTTAAATCTGTTCCCCTAAGCGGTCTTTGGTGGTTAATAATTGGAGGGATTTTTTACACCGTAGGAGTTATCTTTTTTGCACTAGAGAAAAAATTCCCAAGAAATGGCTGGTTTGGTATGCACGAAATATTTCACCTCTTTGTTATGGCAGGGAGTTTTTCTCATTTTTGGTTTATGTTTAAATATGTACTTTATGTGTAAAGATAAAAAAGTTTGAGTTTTTTGTATATATATGTAATAATCTTGCCTTACAAAAAGATACGGTAAGCCAGGCGTCGAGTTTCTTAAGTTAAAGTTATTATAAAAACAAACCAATGACAGGTACAATAAAAACATTAGTTGCAGGTAAAGGATTTGGATTCATTTCTCGCGAAGGCGAAACAAAGGATCTTTTCTTTCACTCTTCAGAATTGAACGGTGTAACCTTCGATGAATTGAAAACAGGAGACGCGGTCTCTTTTGAGGTTGTTCAGGGGGACAAGGGTCCAGCAGCCACCAACGTATCACGCGCTTAAGTTTGATACAAAGCCGTGAAAAATACGCCCCGACTTTACGTCGGGGCGTATTTTTTATTGACAAACAAAGGATTAAGGTATATAATTAAGAGTAATTTAACTAGCGTTGTGTTCTGGAGGGTATTTTTAATTCCTTTTAAGTTACGTGGCATTAGGGAAATTTAACCTGATGTTTAGAAGTAATTCAAAACAAAATACAAATCGAAGTTCGGGTGGTCCTAGAGGCCACTTTGGAAGACGCTCGGAAAATCGTCCGGGAAGTTTTTCTCGTGGAACATCTTTTTCAACACATGGAGGTTCCCGCGCTCCATTTCGTGGTGGACATGGAAGTGGAAGTAGAAGCAGGGGCCAACGTCGCGGAGGATTTGCATATAAAGGAATTGACGTATCGCGTTATGTAAATAAAGCTGTGATTACAGAAGAAATAGAACACTTTGTTCCCGAACATTCTTTTGCTGATTTTGCTATTGATAATAAATTGAAGGCTCTTATTTTTGCCAAAGGTTACAAGGTGCCGACTCCGATTCAAGACAGAACAATACCTCACATTTTACGTGGGTCTGATGTTGTAGGCATTGCTAATACTGGAACAGGTAAAACAGCCGCCTTCCTCATTCCCCTTATAAACACCGCACTTAAAAACCATAAAGAGAAAGTACTTATAATGGTACCAACTCGCGAATTGGCCCAACAAATAAATGAAGAATTTATAGGTTTCTCCCGTGGCCTTTCTATTTATTCGGCTGTATGTGTTGGGGGCGCCAGTATTGGCTTTCAAATGAGAGAGTTGCGTCGTTATCCGCAATTTGTGATCGGTACCCCGGGGCGCCTAAAAGATTTAATAGATAGGAGATCTCTCATTCTTTCTGATTTTAAAACAGCTGTGCTTGATGAAGCAGATCGTATGCTTGATATGGGTTTTATAAATGACATGAGGCAAGTGTTGGCATTACTTCCAAGTCCAAGACACACCCTTTTCTTTTCAGCTACTATTTCAAGTCAAATTGAAAAATTGATTGGAGAATTTATGAAAGAACCCGTACGCATTAGTGTCAAAACGCGCGAAATATTGGCAACCATTGAACAAGATGTGGTGCGGGTACCAAGTGGCGCTGTCAAATTTGATGTATTACGCGATTTACTTTTAAAACCAGAATTTAGCAAGGTGCTAATTTTTGGCCGCACCAAACATGGTGTAGACAGATTATCCAAAGCCCTTATAGAAAAAGGTGTCAAAGCAGAATCTATTCATGGAGATAAGAATCAAAATAGACGACAAAAGGCGCTTGATTTATTTAAACGTGATCATGTAAATGTGCTTGTGGCAACAGACGTGGCCGCTCGTGGACTTGATATTGCTGGAGTGTCTCACGTTATCAACTACGATTTACCGGGGTCTCATGAAGATTATATTCATAGAATTGGACGTACAGGACGCGCTGGTAAAAAGGGGAAAGCTCTAACTTTTATAGAATAATTTATGAATAAAAAACCAAACAAGCCATCACAAAATTATGGCAAGTGGATTTATAAAAAAACAATTTCTACTGTTTTGATATGTATCTGTGGTAATAAGTATCTTAAGACTCGCCCCAATCAAATAACTTGTGTGAGATGTATGGCTGGCACTGTTGCATTAAAATAAATTTTGTCTCAGAATTAAATGCGAATAATTTATGACGAGAGTTGTATCCAAGAAAATTAAGGTTAAAAAAGCATTAGAATACTTAGAGAAAAATCGTCTAATGGCTTTGGCGACAAGTGAGAACAATAAATCTTGGTCCGCCACAGTCTTTTTTGCCTATGACAATAAATGCAATATTTTGTTTTTTTCTTGTGAAGACAGTAAACATTGTAAACAAATAAAAAAGAATAAAAATGTTTCTTTGGTCGTAAATCACACTTGGAAACAAAAGGGCGGTGGCATAAATGGGCTACAAATTGTCGGGGAAGCTTCCAAAGTGTCTAATAAAGATTATTCCAGATGTTACAAAATTTATAAAAAACGTTTTGCTTGGGCCAAGGATTTCAAATCTGATCACAAATTGTATATTATTAAGTTAAAAGAGATTTGGTTGATTGACGAAAAGGTTTTCGGCCACTTTCATAGGGTAAGAATAAGGTAATAAAGTTATTCAAAAAAAGCAGTTTCAAAATTTATAATTCATAGTATTATTTTAATATGGATTGGTATACGTTCCTGATAATCTTGCATATTGTCGGCACCGCACTGGGAGTTGGCGGAGCGACTTTTGCCGAAGTCAATATTATTCGCGCTTTGCGCGACGGAGTGGTTTCAATAGAGGAAAGTGAATTAATGAGAGGCACTTATATGGTGTTGCGTTTTGGTTTGTTTCTATTAGTTTTTTCCGGATTCGGATTTCTTCTTTTTTATAGATTAAACGGGACAACGGAAATGCTTTATTCCCCAATGCTTTGGGCAAAATTAACCATTATTGGCGTTCTGGTGTTAAATGTTATGCTTTTACATAGCCGTAAAATTTCCTTACTTTTGGGAAGCGCTATCTCTATTACCTCTTGGTATACGGCGCTTATTCTGGGAGTGTTGTTTCGTGGGGTTCAATATTCATACGTTAGCGTTTTAATTGTTTTTATCATTTCTGTAGCTATTATGTATTTTGTGATAAATTTTGTTCATCAGAAATTTACTCTTCATAAACAATAAAAATATGACACCACTTCTTACTTACACTTTGGTTACACATGTTTTAACGGGAGTGATAGCGGTGGGTCTTATTACTCTTGTTTTTATGCATTTACTTAAAAAAACTCCAGGTTGGAAATATTTAAGTTTATTAAGCGGTTCTGCTACCGTTTTGTTTTTAATATCTTGGGTAACCTCTGCTTATTATTATGTCACTTATTATGGCGCCAAGGTGAAACCAATAATTTTGAAAGGAGCATACCCTTGGGCGCATCAGATTATGATGGAATCAAAGGAACACATTTTTATTATTTTGCCGTTTTTGACGTTGACACTTTATCTTGCGACAAAACTTTTGGGAAAAATTCAAGATGAAAGAATACATCAAGCTTTGAGAAAACTTACAATGGTTGCGGTGATACTCGGTGTTTACATAACTGTTTCTGGAATGGCTATATCGGGGGCTGTTAGATAAAATTAATTTTTATGGATACAAACAATGAAAAACTTTTAGGTAAAGTTCGGGCCGTGGCGGAGGGAGTCGTTTGGGCATCAATTTTGGTTGCTGTTTTGACTATTGGCGGAGAGCTGTATGCTCCACTTAAAGATTCTTTAAAATCAATTTTCACCCATCATTGGTTGGGGAAAAGTGCTTTGGCAATTATTATTTTTGTTTTAGTTTTTTTGGTTCGATTTTCTGCTAAGGCGGATATGGAGAAAGTCCGTCGCGCCCTTATCCTTGCAACTTGGTGTGCTGTTTTTTCGGCTGTTGCTATGACGACCCTTTTTATCGCGCACACTTTACATTGGTTTTAATTTAATAAATTTATGAATCTAAACAAATCAAAGATTTTTATAGGAATATTAGTCGCAATAATAGTTGGTGTGGGGTCTTTATATTTGAATAATAAAGCTAAATTGAATATGCCCAATGAAAATATTGCTTGCACTATGGATGCCAAAATGTGCCCCGATGGTTCATATGTTGGACGCACTGCCCCAAACTGTGAATTTGCCAAATGCTCGAACCTGTAACAGCTTCAAATTATAAAGACGCAACATACATTTAGTGTCTCAAAATATCTCATAGTTAATGATGTGACGTTAAATCAAATTTAATAGAATAAAGACGCCTATCGCTAGAATCATTTTTTTACGTCACCTTTTTATGGTAGCGTTGTATCCATATGCCTTTTTCGTTTTCTGTAAAAAGTAAATTAAAAAATTCTCTCGGCAGAACTGGAGTTATAAAAACTCCTCACGGAATTATAGAAACTCCGGCTTTTATTGTGGTGGGAACCAAGGCAACTGTTAAATCTGTAACAATTGAACAATTAAAAGAAATTGGAGTGCAATCGGTTTTGGCCAACACTTATCACTTATATCTTCAGCCGAGGGATTCTTTGATTAAAGATTCGGGGGGCTTGGGGAAATTTATGGGTTGGTCCGGTCCCACCTTCACTGATTCTGGCGGTTTTCAAGTTTTTTCATTGGGTGAAGCGTTTGGTAAAAGTGTCGGGAAAATTGCTACAGGTGAAGAGATTGCTAATTACAAAGACGAGGAAAATGACCTTGAAATATCTAAACCAAGATTAGTTTCAATTGATGAAGATGGAGTAGATTTCAAATCTTTCCGTGATGGTTCAATGCATCGCTTTACGCCGGAGCGTTCTATGGAAATACAACAGAATTTGGGTGCAGATATAATTTTTGCTTTTGATGAATGCACTTCTCCAAACGCTCCTCATCAATATCAAAAGGAAGCAATGGAGAGAACTCATCGTTGGGCAAAAAGATGTATCGATTCTCACAATAAAGAAGATCAGGCGTTGTTTGGGGTAGTGCAAGGGGGACGCTTTGAAGATTTGCGAAAAGAAAGTGCCAAGACAATAGGGGAAATGGATTTCGATGGATTCGGTATAGGCGGCTCTTTTACTAAAGAAGATATGGGCACAGCTGTAAAATGGGTAAATCAAATTTTACCGGAAAATAAACCAAGGCATATGCTCGGAATTGGAGAGCCGGAAGATTTATTTTTGGGTGTAGAAAATGGCTGTGACACCTTTGATTGTGTGGCGCCGACTCGTTTGGCACGAGGTGCATCTTTATATACAAAAAATGGCAGAATGATTATATTAAATTCACAATACAGGAATGATTTGAAGCCAATTGAAGAAGATTGCGGGTGTTACACTTGTAGGAATTTCAGTCGAGCCTATCTAGGACATTTATTCCGGGCGAATGAGATGTTAGCTTCAACGCTTGGTTCAATTCATAATCTTTATTTTATAGTTAATTTGGTTAAGAAAATAAGAGAATCAATTTTAGATGACACTTTTTTCGAATTCAAGAAAAGTTTTATAAAAAGATACACCCGCAACCATTGATTTGGCTACGGGTGGAATCAAAGGAACGAAGTCAGTTTCAGCTACCCCAGGAAATTTGCCAGAAAACATTGTTTTCTTTGTCATGCCCAACTCGTTCGTGGACGGCGTGTTCCTCGGTATGCTGACACATAATGGAATGGTCGTTACCCGTTAATCTGGTGATCTTGACCTGGGAACGGCAACGACCCCTGCCGTGTATAGCCGGTATACGATTCCCGTTTAAGGGATACCTCTCGGACCCCCACTCAACGTGAATTCGCAGGCTAGAAGGCTCCAGGGAAAATAGGGAAAATTGAACAGAACACGGCCCCTTGTGCGCCTTCTTTCGAAAGCAGTGGACTATGGATGGATTTCCAGTGAAATTCCCGTAAGGATCGCTATTCCAAGCCGTCTTTATGCTCACAGGTTTATAGCACAGTTTGTTAATGTCTGGCATACAACCTCCTCAAGGTGATTGTTTTACAAATATCAGTTTCCTAGTTAGATTACATAAGATTAAAACAGATGTCAAAATTTAAAATAAAAAGTGATTTTAAACCAGCAGGCGACCAGCCGGAAGCTATTAAGGAATTGGTTGATGGATTTAATAAAGGATTAGAGAAACAAACCTTGCTTGGCGTTACTGGTTCGGGGAAAACTTTTACCATAGCTAACGTTATAGAAAAAATACAAAAACCAACTTTGGTTATAGCTCACAACAAAACTTTAGCCGCTCAATTGGCTCAAGAGTTTAGAGATTTTTTTCCTAATAATGCTGTGCATTATTTTGTTTCTTACTATGATTATTATCAGCCGGAAGCGTATGTTTCGGTTTCCGATACCTACATAGAAAAAGAAGCGCAGATTAACGCTGAAATAGAAAGATTGCGTCACGCTTCAACCCAAGCCCTTTTAACAAGAAGAGATGTGATCATAGTGGCTTCCGTCTCTTGCATTTATGGATTGGGTTCTCCTTTAGAGTACAAAAAAGTAAATGTTTTAATAAAAATAGGAGATAAAGTTTCGCGCGATGATCTCATTCGTAAATTGATTGGAATTTATTTTGAAAGGACTAATGCAGACTTAGAGCCGGGGAAAATTAGAGCAGTGGGTAATTTTTTAGAAATAATGCCGGTCAACGAAAAAGTGATTTACAGGATTTCTTTTGAAAACAGAGCGGTTTCTCATATAACAATAATAGATGCGATTTCGAGAAGCATTAAAGGGGAAGAAAAAAGCATTTTTGTTTTTCCAGCGCGACACTATGTGACACCGGAAAAAGAAAGAGAGAGAGCCACTAAGGATATTAAAGCGGAATTGGCAATACAACTTGCGAAATTTGAAAAAGAGAAGAAACTTTTAGAGGCCGATAGATTAAAAAGGAGAACAAATTATGATTTGGCAATGATTAAGGAAATCGGTTATTGCAATGGCATAGAAAATTACTCGAGACATTTTGATGGTAGGAGTGAGGGAGAGCCACCATATACTCTGATGTCATATTTTCCACATACCAAGAGCGGCAAACCGGATTTTCTAACTGTGATTGATGAGTCCCACGTGACCATTCCCCAGATCTCTGGAATGCAGGCGGGAGATGCTTCACGTAAAAACTCTTTGATTGAATTTGGTTTTCGCCTACCTAGCGCCAAAGACAATAGACCTCTTATTTTTAACGAATTTGAAGAAAGAGTTGGTCAATCTATTTACACCTCTGCTACTCCCGGAAGTTTCGAAAAAAAATATAGTCAAAAAATAGTAAAGCAAATAGTAAGACCAACCGGATTGTTGGACCCAGAACTTGAAGTTCGAGGGGTAATTTCAAAGGGAGAATACAAAGGGCAAATAAAAGATTTTATTACTGAAACGGAAAAAGTTGTCAAACGGGGAGGAAGGGTTTTGGGCACGACTCTTACCAAGAAAATGGCAGAGGATTTGAGTCTTTATTTAAAAGAGAAGGGGATAAAGGCGGAATATTTACATAGTGAAATAATGACCATTGACCGCATAATTATTTTGACAGACTTTCGTAAAGGAGAATTCGACTGTTTAATTGGAGTTAATCTTTTGCGTGAAGGTCTTGATTTACCAGAAGTAGAATTTATAGGTATTTTTGATGCTGATAAAGAAGGATTTTTACGTTCGGAAACTTCTCTAATTCAAACCATTGGAAGAGCCGCCAGAAACGTATTGGGCAAAGTGGTTTTATATGCCGACACTATAACGGGTTCTTTAAAAAGGGCTATGGATGAAACCAACCGTCGTCGCTTAGTTCAAATTGAATATAATAAAAAACATAAAATTACGCCCAAAACCATTGTTAAGAAAATACACGATATTACCGCTAGTATGAAAAGCGAACAGGAAAAAGCGGTGGCAACATTATTGGCAATAGAGTATGACATATACAAAAAAGCTCCGCAAAAATTTATTACTCAAAAAAGAAAGCAAATGATGGAAGCCGTGGCTAAACTTGATTTCGAGACAGCCGCTCTCATTAGGGACGAAATGGCTTTGCTCCAAGATAAAACCTCAAATGAAGTGAAAAAATTATCCACAAAGTGGAAAAAAGAGCGAAAATAAAGAGTGATTCTTAGGGATATAATAGAGTCATCAATAATAATGTGAGCAAAGATGAAATAAAGAAAGGTCTTTTGAATTCTGGTAACAATACAGCTACTCCTAAGAACATCATAAGACACAAATTTCTGATTGCGGTTTTTTTGGTTGCCACATCAATCTTGGTTATGAGTATTTTTGGCGCTATTGCTTTGCAAAAAGTTTGGAACGTTTCTTACAGCTTTGCCACGATAGATGTCCCCGCTTTTTCTGATTTGTACAAATTAGAAGAATTATTGACAAGAGAAGGGGTTTCTCTGAATCGTCTTATTCCGATAGGCGATAAAGATAAGAAAAATATAGAGATGGGTATAAAATCAATTAGGGATGATAACCGCAATATAAACAATTTGTTTTCTAATTTAGAAACGATAATACAGAAAGATGAGGAGAAAAATAGTTTGAAAAAAGCAAAAGAGAGATTCGCTCTTTTAGAGCATAAAAGCGCCGAGCTTTACAGCAATGTTGCAAATGGGCAAATCTACGAAACAAATACGGATCAATTGCTTTTGAATATGAATAGTTTGGTTTTACAAACGAAAGAAGAGCTTTTCACTCTCTCTCATTTGGTAGGAAGCAGAGTTTCTGAAAATTCTAAAGCGTTGGCAGATACACATTCTTTTACGCGTCGCAATTTAATACTGATTGCCATAGGCGGATTGTTTATGGCGGCATTGCTCGGATTATTTATAGGTAAGCGCAATATTTTGGACCCGGTTACCAATACCGAACAGCACATTGAAGAATTGGCAAAATTGAATGATGAGTTAAATAAATCTAATAAATTGCTTGTGCAAAGAGACACTTCTCTTTCTGATGTTAATGAAAAATTGCGTCAGCAAGACAACGTTCGTTCCGAATTCGTTTCAACTGTGGCGCATCAATTGAGGACTCCCTTGGCGGGTATTAAATGGACTTTAGACATGTTGGTCAATGGAGACATTGGTAAATTGAACGTTGAACAAAATACGATGCTTTTCAAAATAGCTGATAGCAATGACCGCATGATCAGATTTGTGAACGACCTTCTTTCTTTGAGCCGAATGGAAAGTGGCAGATTGGAATATAATTTTGTGCCTATGAATTTACAGCATGTGGCAGAGAGCGTTTTGCTTGACCTTTACCCTGTGGCGAACAAAAAACAAATAATAATAAATTTCAGAGGCAAAGGTTTGAATTTGCCGGAAGTTTTGGCTGATAGAGATAAAATAAGAGCTGTTTTTCAAAATTTAATAGAAAATTCAATAAAATATTCTCCACAGGGTGGGCATGTAACTATTGAACTTAGAAACAGGGGCACTGAAATTTTTGTTTCTGTAATAGATGAGGGTATGGGCATACCAAAAGATGAACAGAAAAAGATATTCAACCGTTTTTATAGAGCACCGAGTGCCGCAAAAATAGAATCAGAAGGGTCTGGTTTGGGGCTATATTTAGCTCGAAATATTATAGATGGTCACGGCGGGAAAATATGGTTTGAAAGTGAGGTTGGTAAGGGCACTTCTTTTTATTTCACAATTCCCGTTTCAAAAAGAAGCGAGGTTTGATACACTTATACAAACTATCCATGAAAGACAAAATACTAGTTATAGAAGATGATATTTTTTTAGCAGAAGTTTTGGTGAACAAGCTTGTGGCGGCTGGTTTTGAGACAGATTTGGCGGTAAATGGCAAAGATGGGTTGGCTAAAATAAAATCCTTAAAACCAGCTCTAGTTCTTTTGGATATTATATTGCCAGAAATGAACGGTTATCAAATTCTTGAAGAAAAACAAAAAGATGCAAGTATCAAAGATATACCAGTCATAGTGGTTTCTAATTCAGGACAACCAGTTGAAATAAAGAGAGCTCTGGCTTTGGGGGTCAAAAATTATTTGATAAAAGCAGATATTAATCCCGAAGAAGCAGTAGAGAAAGTAAAAGCAGAAATTGCTCGTGCCAAACTTCCTAAAGAAAGCGGCATGTCCATTTCTGCCTTAGCACATAAAGGCGTTCTTTCAGGGAAGAAAATATTGTGGGTGGAAGATGACAGATTTCTTAAAGACATTGTTACTTTAAGATTGTCTAATGAAGGATGTCAACTGCTTCATGCGGGGGACGAAACAGAAGCTCTGGCTTTTATGGAGAAAGAAACACCAGATATAGTTTTGTTGGATATTTTGCTTCCAGGGTCAGATGGTTTTGAAATTTTGAAAAAAATTAAAGCAAACGGGAAATGGAAAAATGTGCCCGTTGTTTTGCTTTCCAATTTAAGTCAAAAAGCTGATTTGGATAAGGGACGTGAATTGGGGGCTATTAAATTTTTAGTAAAGTCCACGGTAACACTAGATGAAATAATAAATGAGATTAGAAGTGTTGTAGGGAAATAAAAGCAAAAAAGTTTTACTACCCGATTCTTTGTGTTAAAGTATTTCTATACCCCCCCAATAGGGCAAACAGGGGGACTTTAAACGTTTTATATATGGAAAAAACGGAAGAAAAAATAATTGTAAAGGGAGCGCGCACTCACAACTTGAAAAACATAACAGTTGAGATGCCAAGAAATAAAATGGTTGCTATTACCGGACTTTCTGGCTCGGGCAAATCATCTCTAGCTTTCGACACTATATTTGCTGAAGGGCAAAGGCGTTACGTAGAATCGCTTTCAGCCTATGCCAGACAATTTTTGAATCAGATGCAGAAACCCGACGTTGATGAAATCGTCGGATTGTCTCCAGCCATATCAATAGACCAAAAATCTCGCTCCAATAATCCTCGTTCAACGGTCGCCACAATTACAGAAATTTATGACTACTTACGTATTCTCTATGCGCGAGTGGGACATCCTCATTGTTTGGTTTGTGGCAGAGCCATAAAAAAACTTTCCACTGATGAAATTTTGGAAACGATTTTTCACATCGTTGAGGAATTACGCGGAAGTATAAAAAAAGAAGAAATAATGGGCGTTCCCATAACTAAGGCAAAAATAAAATTATACGCACCCCTCGTTGTTGGGCGTAAGGGTGAATATTATCAAATGCTCTATGACTTACTTAGTAAAGGGTATGAAATAGCCAATATCGATGGGAGTGATAGGAAATTACGCGAAAGAGTAGTTATAGAAAAAAACAAGAAACACGATATAGATGTTTTGGTTGATAGTTTCTTTTTTAGTGAAATTAGTGACAAAAACAAAAAAGCAGATTTGCGTTTACGTTTATATGAAGCCATAGAGAGAGCTTTGCATGAATCTAATGGTCTTATAAAAATAGAGACACCAAAAGAAAAACGTCTAATTTCTGCTAAGTTTATGTGTCCTTATGACGGCTTCTCTTTTCCAGAAATAGAACCTCGTCTTTTTTCTTTCAACTCTCCTTATGGAGCTTGCCCAACCTGTAATGGTTTGGGAACAAAGCACTTTTTTGGTGAAGAAGTTTGTGAAGTTTGCCATGGCGCCAGATTACGACCCGAGGCGCTACACGTATTTTTGGGAAATGATTCTAAGAGAAAAAACATAGTAGAAGTTACTAATATGTCCATTAAAGATGCTAATGAATTTTTTGAAAGTTTAAATTTAACGCCAAATGAAAAAAGTATTTCTAAAGTCATCCTTAAAGAAATTGGAGCAAGAATAATTTTTCTTTTAAATGTGGGGCTTGATTATCTCACCCTAAATCGTCGAGCTCACACACTTTCAGGCGGTGAATCACAACGTATTCGCCTAGCATCACAACTTGGTTCAGGTCTTGTGGGGGCGCTTTATGTTTTGGATGAACCAACTATAGGACTTCACGCTAGAGACAATGACAAATTGCTTAAAACACTGCAACACCTGCGTGATATTGGAAATACCATTATTGTTGTAGAACATGATGAAGATACTATTTTTTCATCAGATTACTTGATAGATATTGGACCGGGGGCGGGGGTGCATGGAGGAGAGGTTGTAGTTTCAGGGGATTTGGATAAATTATTAACTGCAAAGAAAAATGAATCGGGCTCTCTCACTCTTTCATATTTGCGTGGAGAAAAGGGAATTGAGATTCCAGAAGCGCGCAGAACGGCTGATAAAGGAGCGCTCAAAATAAAAGGGGGGAATTGTTTTAATGTTAAAAATCTAAATGTAGATTTACCGCTTGGGAAATTGATTTTAATTACGGGCGTCTCTGGTTCTGGAAAATCCACCTTTCTTTATGAAATTGTGCATAAAAATTTGCAGGCGCGTTATGAAAAAAGATACAGGAGTAATAAGACATATAATTGTGGAGAATTTTCAGGTAGCGAATATTCAAGTCGTGTGATTTTAATAGATCAATCGCCAATTGGCAGAACTCCAAGAAGTAATCCAGCAACTTACACTGGAGCTTTTACTTTTATTCGTGAAATGTTTGCTGAAACTGCGGAAGCCAGAGTGCGTGGTTGGAAAGCTAGTAGATTTTCTTTCAATGTCAAAGGGGGACGATGTGAAGCTTGTCAGGGAAATGGGGAAATTGCAGTGGAAATGCATTTTTTGCCGACCGTCTATGTGCCGTGCGATGTTTGTAATGGCAAACGCTTTATGAAGGAAACTTTAGAAGTGCAATATAAAAAGAAAAATATTTATCAAGTTTTGAAAATGACTGTGGAAGAGGCTATGAAATTTTTTGAGGATATTCCAGCCATTTCTGATAGATTAAAAACATTGAACGATGTAGGTCTTGGTTATTTGGAATTAGGACAATCAGCCACCACTCTTTCGGGTGGGGAAGCACAAAGAGTAAAAATTTCTTCCGAGCTATATCGTGCTCATTTACAGAAAACAATTTATTTATTAGATGAGCCAACAATCGGGCTTCACTATGAAGATGTAAAAAAACTTATTGAAATTTTACAGAAATTGGTGAATAAGGGAAACACTGTTGTGGTGATTGAACATAATATGGATGTAATAAAACAAGCGGACTATATTATAGATATTGGGCCAGATGGAGGAGAGGGAGGGGGTCAAGTTGTTGCCAAAGGAACTCCAGAAAATGTTGCCAACAGCCCAAAGTCGCACACGGCTAAATATTTGAAACGGGCGCTCAAATAGTAGAAAATGAAAAGGACGCACCAGGTGAAGCGCGCCCCGTCCTTTGGAATCGCTGGAACTATTTCTTGAGAGATTCAACGATTCCATCTGCCAATGCAGCCAAACCGAATCCGAAAAATGTGACAGCCATACCTGCGGTGATTGAAGATAATCCTGTAAATGTGCCACTCAAAGTGAAAAGAATGCACATAGCTATAATGTAGCCGGCTCTCATTCGAAAATCTCCTCAGGAAAGTTAACCTATTTTGATTAAATAATAAAATACATGTCATTGTCAAGTATTCAAAAACAAATAAATAATTTGCCGGAAACACCAGGTGTATATTTCTTTCTTGGCTCGCCAAAGCGAAGCGGAGGCGGCAAAGATAGCCGAGAGGTTCTTTATATTGGTAAGGCGACTTCACTTCGTGACAGGGTAAAAAGTTATTTCAGTAAAGATATAGAAGAAGCTCGTGGGCCACTTATTGTGCAAATGATGGAGAAAGCCAGAAAAATTGAATATGAGGAAACTGGCTCTGTTTTGGAGGCACTTTTGCGCGAAGCGCAACTTATAAAAAAGTATCAGCCACCGTACAATACTGATTTAAAAGATGATAAGAGCCATAATTATATAGTTATAACCAAAGAAGGGTTTCCTCGTGTGCTTTTGGTTCGTGGTAAAGATTTACCAGTTTTGTATAGTCCAGAAAATCGTCTCTATATTATTGGGCCATTTCCTCAAGAAGGAATATTGAAATCGGCTTTGAAAATAATTCGTAAAATTTTCCCCTTTAGAGACACTTGCACCCCTAATGTTGGCAAGCCGTGTTTCAACGCTCAAATCGGGCTTTGTCCTGGAGTTTGTAGCGGGCAAATAGATAAAAAGGGATATAGAAACGTGATTAAGAATTTAATTTTATTTTTTGAAGGTAAAAAATCAAAAGTAATAAGAACTTATGAAAAACAAATGAAAATCTTTGCCAAAGAAGCAAATTACGAAGCGGCGCAGGTAATAAAGAAAAGATTATTCTCTTTGCAACATATTCAGGATATTTCTCTTTTGAAAAGAGAGGAGTATAAAAAAGGCCAGGGAGGAGAAAATGTTTTTAGAATTGAGGCATATGATATTGCACACTTAGGTGGAAGTGAAATGGTAGGTGTAATGACGGTGATAGAAAACGGTTTGGCCAAAAAGAGTGATTATAGAAAATTTAAAATAAGAGGGTTTAAGGAAGCGAATGACCTAGGTGCATTGAAAGAAATACTTGCAAGACGCCTTAAACATAGTGAATGGCCGTATCCGAATTTGATAGTGGTGGATGGTAACAAAATACAGCAAAATGTAGCGAATGATTTAATCAAAGAAAACAAGTTAAATATAGAAATAGTATCCGTGGTTAAAGATGTGCGCCATCACCCAAGGGCGGTCCTTGGGGAACCTGCGGTAGTTGAAAAATATCAAAGAGATATACTTTTTGCCAATGCCGAGGCGCATAGATTTGCCATAAACTTTCATCGTTTTCGTCGCTCCAAAAATTTCTTAAAATAGGGGAGTGACATTCTAACATTCTATAGAATATTAGAATGTCAGTATTGGGTTGGTTTAAGTATTCTGTAATTCTGCAGAATATTGGAATATATATTTGAGGTTAAATAGTATACTCAAAATAAGATATAATATTTCATATGTTGAAAACTAGGGTAGCAGTGTTACGAGGCGGACCATCAAGCGAATATGAAATTTCTCTGCAAACGGGGAAAACGGTTTTGGATAATTTACCTGAAGAACATTACACTCCATATGACATATTTATAGACCGTTCTGGCATTTGGCATCGCTCGGGACTTCCTAAAGAGCCAATTGAAGCGCTGAAAGATATGGACGTGGTTTTTAATGCCTTGCATGGCACATATGGAGAAGATGGAAAGCTTCAGACAATCTTGGATCAAATTGCTATGCCATACACTGGTTCTGGCGCCCTATCTTCAGCACTTGGGATGAATAAGGTTTTGGCTAAAAAACATTTTTTACAAAATGGCATTAAAACTCCGCATTATAAACTACTTAGCATAGAGAATGCTTTGCCGGAAAATCTCGTAGAGATTTTCCGGACATTTCCGCATCCAGCCGTGGTGAAGCCATATAATTCTGGCTCATCATTAGGAGTGTCTGTTGTTAATAACTTTGCCGAATTACAAAATGCTTTAGCAAAGGCGTTTGAATATGCTAATAAAGTTTTGATTGAAGAGTATATAGCGGGAAGAGAAGGAACTATCGGCATAATAGAGAATTTTAGAAATAAAGAATATTACCCACTTTTGCCAATTGAAATAAGCAGGCAGAATAATAGTGTTTTTGGATATGACACAAAATATAATGAGGGTGGTGTTTCCGAAATTTCTCCTGCCAAATTTACTAAAGAAGAATTGGAAAAAATAGAAAAAGCGGTGATAGAAGCGCACAAAGCAATACACGCTAAGCATTATTCAAGAGTGGATTTTATTCTTAGTCCTAGACGCGGTGTTTATATTTTGGAAGTGAACACATTACCGGGGCTTACCAAAGAATCTTTAATGCCAAAGTCACTGGACTCCATTGGAGTAAAAATTTCTGATTTTCTGCATCACCTTGTGAGCTTGGCTTTGAAGAGGTCAGCGGTGAGTTAGTTTTAAACAATTGCTCGGTGTCTTTTTTTGGGTTAAGCTTCCAATTGCTGGTAATTGTGTTAGTAAAAAGGGCCCGTAGTTCACCTGGTAGAACGCCTCATTTGCAATGAGGAGGTAAGCGGTTCGAGTCCGCTCGGGTCCACCAAAA
>ERZ1292625.2233-Hain-H41-01um-R1-2233-length-18735-cov-14_pt1 | contig 18735 bp, 13 predicted proteins | sample MGYA00564400_ERZ1292625 | MGnify/ENA primary metagenome ERZ1292625 (study PRJEB36523, sample SAMEA6512639) | groundwater metagenome | collected 2019-01-08 | study: AquaDiva: Metagenomics assemblies of 32 groundwater samples
AGGAAATTTTTTGGTTTTTGCACACGCGAGTCCGCGAGCGTGTCCGAGGCGCATTTCATTCTTCGTCAGGGTTTTGCTCAAAATACATTCGAACTTTGTTTAATACACACCGCCAAAATTCGGAATTCAAATTTCCGCCAAAAATATGGTCGGCACGAAGTGCCGTCTGTTCTGAATTCCCCCCAAAAAATCCTGAATCCAAAAGGGTTCGCCACGCAGAGCGTGGCTCCTCGTTAGCCAATGCAACAATATGAATAATCAAACTAGAAAATTTTTTATATACACCAGAAAATCTACCGACACAGAAGATCGGCAAGTTAGAAGCATTTCGGATCAACTGGCCGAACTCAAAGAGTTAGCGGTTAAAGAACAAATTGAGGTTGTAGATATTTTCGTGGAAAAACAAACCGCTAAAGCTCCGGGTCGGCCAGTATTTAATGAAATGCTTCTCCGTATCGAAGCAAATGAGGCAAATGGAATTTTAGCGTGGCACCCCGATAGATTAGCGAGAAACTCCGTTGATGGTGGAAAAATAATATATTTGCTCGATACGGGAAAAATTGCCGAGCTAAAATTTCCAACTTTCTGGTGTGATACAACGCCACAAGGTAAGTTCATGCTTTCCATTGCTTTCTCTCAATCCAAGTATTATGTGGATAACTTATCGGAAAATATTAAGCGTGGACACAGAAACAAAGTGAAAGACGGTATATGGCCTCAAATGTCGCCACTAGGCTATGTAAATGTGAAAGGTGCTGGAATTGTACCTGATGAAAATATCTCTCCGTTAATCAAGAAAACATTTGAGGCCTATGCAACAGGAAATTTCACTTTGCGACAACTCCACGATAAGTTTAACTCTCTTGGATTGAGTAGAAAGAATGGAAAGGTGCTTTCCGTTTCTAACTATCAACAAATTTTGAGAAATCCAATATTCACTGGCTTAATGAGATATGGTGGTGAAATTTACGAAGGAAAGCACAAACCGATTATCACAAAGAAACTTTTTGATTCTGTTCAAGAAGTGATGAGCCGAAAATCTAAACCGCATAGCAAAGGACTAAAACCATTTTTGTACAGAGGATTTTTCCGTTGCGGAGAATGTGGATGTTTTATAACCACCGAACAGCAAAAAGGTCATAACTATTTGCGATGTACCAAACGGAAAAATCCTTGTACTCAAAAATATGTCCGTGAGGAACTCATCACTTCTCAAATCAGAACGGAAATACAAAAAGTTTCTTTGCCACTCGATTGGGCAAACTGGATGATTGCCGAAAACGATAAAGATCGGCAATCAGAAAATCAATCGAGTGAGATTTTTTCTCAAAAAACAAAAGATGAAATTTCTCTTTTGGATTCAAAAGTTGAAAAGTTGATGAACTTATATTTAGAAAATGTTTTGTCTTTGGAAGAATATCGTGATTCTAAAAATAAGTTAGTGAATCAAAAACAACTTTTAAAAGAGAAATTATCGGCTTTTGAGAAAAAATCCAATAATCGGTTCGAACTTACCGAAAATTTTCTAAAAGCTAATATTCATATGGTGGAATTGGCTAACGAGAAAACAAATGAAGAAAATCTTCATTTGTTTAAAAAAGTCGGTTCGAACTTTGAAATCAAAGACCGAACCGTACTTTTTGAGCCACGCTCTGCGTGGCGAACCCTTTTGGATTCAGGATTTTTTGGGGGGAATTCAGAACAGACGGCACTTCGTGCCGACCATATTTTTGGCGGAAATTTGAATTCCGAATTTTGGCGGAGAGGGTGGGATTCGAACCCACGAGGCTCTTGCGAGCCCGGCGGTTTAGTAAACCGCTGCTTTCAACCACTCAGCCACCTCTCCAGATGGAAACGCTTTAAGACCTCACACCAACTCGGCACCGGCCATCTTCGTCAGGAATGCGCGATGCAACTTCAGAAAAATATGGGTAGTACGGTGGTTGCGATATGGCATGAAACACTTCTCGGGGGTTCTCATATGCCAGCTTTCTTTCCAAGAGTCGGTTGTTATCGATATCTCGCAGTACAATGAGCACCGCCTGGGTTCCGACAATCATGAGTCCGGTGATAATATTTGCAAGCAAGGATCCATCGCGAATCTCGAGAACGGTGATCGCGACAAGGGAGGCAAATGTGATGAGGGTCATCCAATGGCCAGTGCTAAGCGTCTTTTTCGCAGCAAGCGCCATTTCTTGTCGTGACGATATGATGGCATCTTGCATCGAAATAATGTGGTCGTACAGAGATGCGTGTTCGGGACCCACTGAAAGCGCGTGAATACTCGCATCGAGTCGATCAATGTGATCCTGCGTCTGGGTAGTGTGATTAAGTGTGCCAGAATCCAGTTGGGCAATCATATAGTCATCAATCGCCTTGTGTACCGCGACATATCCCGTACCATCTACTCGCCTAGCGTCGTCTGCAATAGCAACCAGGGCAGAGTTCTCTGTGGCGACGAGCGTCTGAAGTCGCAGGTAATTTGCCATAGCATCAGCGATAAAGAACCCGGCAACGATAGCAAAGATCGTTGAAGATGCCGTGATGAGTATGCCCGCATCGGCGCCTACATTAAACAGAGGGAGTACGAATGGCAGCGCAAAAAGTAGTGCAGTGAGGATGAAGTCTTTTGTATACGTACGTACAATGTATGACATGGTGCTGATTGTATCACGAAGTTCGCTCGCTATCATACCAATACAGGCTACCAATTGGTAGCCTGTATTGTGTTGACGGAGGTGGATATACCTCACCCCTACTCTGCCTCGATCGTAACTGACGATTGTCCGCTCACAACTGACGTCATAACGTTAATCGCCTTTGCGGAGCTCCTCACACGAACCTCTGAACGCGCGTCCACGAGCTGGCTCACTTCGACACCCTGGTCAGAGATCCCGACGCGCACACCATCGGTCACTACGCTGGTATCCTTTTTGAATAGGAAGCTGTACCACGGAAGCTTCACCGAGACCTCGCCACTTGCATTCAGGGTAGCGCGGGCGGAAAGACCAGAGCCAAAAATACCGAAAAACTTTGCTGGTTGACGATACGCTACCGTAACTTGCCCATCGGCAACGGTGATATCGCGCACTCCCGGACGATACTCTCGTACCAGCGCTTGGTAGGTCGTGAGATCGTTATCGGTCGTGATAAGCACATCGGACCCATTCGACAACGATACAATGGCTTCTTGTGACGCCACGTCCAGCGCGCCCTGCGTTACTTGGACATTAAGGCCACTGCTGGTGTTGACGCGGACCGTTGATCCATCTTCGCGCTTAATGGTCACCGTACCCGGGATCGCCCCAGTACTGGTCTTAATCTGTGTTGTGGTACCCGTATTCGTTACGGTTGTATCATTCACTTGCACGGAGCCCGCATTCACATTCACGGTGGAATCACCCGTATTTACGGTGGTCCCCGTAGTAGTACCTATTACCTGCACCGTGCCAATATCCACGGTGCCCCCAATGCCCGGAACCGTACCAACATCAACAGTCTGCGCCAGCGCGATACTAGGAGCCAATATCGCTAAAGCGAAAGAAAAAAGGTATTTCATAGTATCCACAAGTGTACTGGATAGGATGAGATGCGCAAGCGCTTCTTGCGAACACGGAAGTCTTCATTTTAGTCAGATTAATTAAGATGCTACGAGATTTACGGCGAATCTGCAAAGAAAGTCCTACTTATTTCGATATCCCTGCCCTTGCACGCAAGGTTTACCAAATTTACTCGTACAATCTTATATATGAGATTTAATAAAGAACCGTCCATGGATAAGTGGTTTTTGTGATTCTCCAAGTATTTTCTTTGATCGTAATCATTCCGCCAATAGCCTCCACATCTTGCCTCACTTCTTCTTTATATTTCTCTGGATCAGGAGTGCCGGGAATGTCTTTGGTTGCCTTAATGGTGTTTTTCGAAAGGATAAAAGATAAAGGACCCCAACCTTGACCACGGGGATAAACGATTATAGTTTCTTTGTCCACAGCATAGTAAATGTTCTTTTCTTTCAACTGAATCTTGATTTGTTCGAGGGAGACTGGCTCGATGCTGACTTGACCCTCATAGAAAGTTCTCGCACCCGGCACCACATTTACTGAAACGGTCCCCCGAGATGCTAAAAAATAAAAGCCGCCATATCCAACAACTATGACAACTACAATTATAAATATTACTTTAAAAACCTTTTTTAAGATTCTCCATAGTCTGAACTCTCCTTTTTTGTATCTTTGTAGCATGAGAGCTTTCTTTACAAATTCAGTCTTGGCGACCGTATAAGTATCTGGATCAGATGAATGTGCTTTCGCTAGGTTCTTTTTTAGCTCAGAATACTCTTGAGCTAATATTTTATTGGTTCTAAGTTTATCTCGAAACTCCAACTGCTCGTCCCAAAACTCACCGCCTTTGACTGTCGCGTGTACGTTTACTAACCGTTCGGACATGTCGTTGTTCCACTGTGTAAACATCAGTCGAACGTGCTGGAAAGTATCTTCTTTCCAATGTTTATATCCGATTGATTCCATGCGCTCGATTATTCGGGGCGCATCAAGAGTCTTAAATCCAAGCATGATATCTATGACCGGCTTTGCTTCGAGTCCGGGCACAGACGTGCTACCGATATGCTCAATATCGCAACCCTGCAAAAACACCCCTCGTATTTTTTGAGCTTCTTGTTCGAAGAGGGTCACCCAGGCAGAATTGTATGGGGCTATTGAGATTTTTTCCATAATTTTCGAATCTACCGCTTCTACATCATGGTACCAATACGGACTACCAAATGGTAGTCCGTATAACGCCCTCCTTCGCGATCTTCGTGCGGACTGTGTCCGCCGTAGCTCGCTTCGGCGAGCAAAGGCGGAGGCGGGAGGATTCGAACCTCCGAGGGGGTTTAACGCCCCTACCTCTTTAGCAAAGAGGTACATTAGACCACTCTGACACGCCTCCATACTATCTGATTCCTAGGGTCACACTATACTGGAATTATGGGCTTTACGCAACGAGTCATCCGTTATAGAAAGCGCGCCCCCATTTCTCCGTGAAATGCGGGCGCGTGCTAGAGTTTTTCCGAGAAACGCAGTGCATCGTGCGTCGGCCTTGCGAGAAGCGAGAGCACGGTGAATGTCATTTCACGGCCACGAAAACGTAGGGTCGTGTGGCACGTGGCGGCGACGTAGTCGTGATCGAACCCAAGTTCCGATCTCAATTGTTCCGGATTCTCCGCGTGCTTCCGCATGCGTGCGTAGGTCATGTGAACGATCTCCGCGCTCGCGCCATCGCGCACGACAGTGTATGTCCCATACCTTTCGGCGAAACGAAGCAGTATCGTCGCATCACACACAACCAGTAGTCGCGTTCGGTGCGCCAGAAGCGTATCGAGTCGATGCGTCGTCTTTGCGGCGCGGAGAATGCGCTCGTTGTGACGCAAGCCGTTCAGGTAGAACCACGTACACACCACGCGATGCTGGAGTGGCCATCCGCCATCGGCGAACGCGTTGGCCTGGCACAAGAAGATTTTAGGCTTATCAAGGTGATTGGTTGCCTTGACTTCGATCGCCCACTCATCCACGAAGTTCCAGAGATCGCCGTCCCCAAGAGCTTTCGTACGCGCGGGACTTCCTCCGAGCATCTTGCGCGTGGCGAACACGAAAAAACGGCCGATCAACGCAGAGCGTTGTGCGTCAGTGTATACTGCCGTCACTATCGTCCACCTCCTCACCGTTGAACTAACAAAACCATCGGATGGCGTCAACGGTTGCGTCCTTAGGGGCAGTGTGTTTAACTCCTCCACATTGGCGAGGAGAGAGGAGGCGTTCTATGCCAATCAAAGTCATCGTTGACCGTTCGCGAGCGGCCCACGTACTGGACACGCTCATGGTTGCGTTTCGAGCCAGAACGTTTCCGTTCACCCTCAAAAGGGCTCTCCCACCGCAGATTCCAGAGAACCTACCAAGGGGAGGGTTCCGAGACGAGATCGACCACGCATGCTATCTGTTCGCACTGTGTTTCTACATGCGTGGAGGCATCCAGAGCGACCGGGCAGCACTCGCACTCAGCAGGATCTACGAGGGACAACCTGAACTGTTTCGGCCACAAACCGTTACCGCAGATATGGAGCCCGACATCCGCGCACTGCTTGCGCGGAGCGGCCTCAACTTCAACGGCGGTGAGATAAGCCACTTCTGGGTAGAGAACTTTCGCCGACTGAAAGAGCGATGGGGATCTGACCCACGCACCATCCTCCAAGGAGTTGATACATTCGAGGAGGCCTGTAGGCGCATCCAAAACACCGCGGACAATCGAAAGCACGGCCGCGGGTTCCTCGGGTTCCAAGAGAAGATGGTGAGCATGCTCATCTACTTTCTTGTAGAAGCTGGGTACGGGGATCCCTTCACATTCCCCGCCCCCATCGACTTCCACGTCCTGCGTGTCATGGTGGCGCACCATGTTGTGTGCATCATCGAAGGAACTCCGCCAAGCGGCAGGGTCAACTACTTCCACAAAGACGTGTTGAGAGCACTTCGAGATCTCTTCTCGTGGTACGCACGAACACACAACACCGATCCGGTGCATCTCTCCGAAGTTGTGTGGGGGCTGTCCCGCTCCATGTGCTACCAACACCCTGGGAACACCACCATATACCGCGGCAAGCGAAGGGGAAGAAAAAGCGATCTCGTGCCATTGCGTGTCACTTGGAATGAAGCACAAACCTTGGCATACGAACGCTCGTGCCTCCGCTGTCCGGTAGAGCCTACGTGTAGATTCAACATCCCCGCCGCCCCGTACTACGTACGAGGCGAGCTGATCATTAGGGGATTCCGAGAACAGCCTCCCCAAAAGAGACTGTTCTAAACGGCCTGCCGTGCACCCGCGCACGACAGGCCTTCGTTTTTTCATTGTCAATAAAAGAAAAGCGTGGTATTATGAGGCCCTTCTATGGTTCCTGCACCCTCTTCATCGCCCAAAGCTACGCGACCACCTATCGTGGTTGTGCTTGGGCATGTGGATCATGGTAAAACAAAGCTGCTCGATACGATCCGCAAAACTCGCGTTGCAGAGCGCGAATCGGGCGGTATTACCCAGCACATCGGAGCCTACCAGGCCACTACTCATGATCGCCTTATCACCTTCCTCGATACTCCGGGACACGAGGCATTCACGGCCATCCGCTCTCGCGGCGCACGCGTCGCAGATGTTGCGATTCTTGTCGTTGCCGCTAACGAAAGCGTCAAGCCACAAACCAAGGAAGCAATTGCCATCATTCAAGAAGCGGGTATTCCGTTTGTAGTCGCCATTAATAAGGTAGACCGCGAAGGCGCAAATCCCCAGAAGGTCAAACAGGATCTCGCCCAAGAATCCGTGCTCGTTGAAGAGTGGGGCGGAACCGTTCCCGCAGTAGCGATTTCTGCAAAAGAAGGCACGGGCATCGATGAGCTTCTGGACATGGTGCTCCTTGTTGCAGATCTCGCCGAGCTCCCCGATGAACGGACTGCGCCGGGAGAAGGCGTCATAATCGAATCACACCTCGACAAGCGTCGCGGCTTTGTCGCAACCGCGCTAGTCACAAAAGGCACTATTCATACGGGTGATTGGGTGTCCGTAGGCGCCATGGTTGCGAAGATCCGCTCGCTCGAAGACTTTACCGGTGCATCAATCACCGAAGCGATCCCCTCCCAGCCAATCCTTATCACGGGATGGAATGAGACGCCCATCATCGGACACGAGCTACATGCACGAGCTACAAAAGAAGCAGCGGAGGAAACGCGCGATACCAACATAAGTATTGCGCCCCTCTTCCAATTTTTGAAAGAAGCTATGGTAGATGTGCCAACGTATGAAAAAACGCTCCCACTTCTTCTTCGCGCAGACGTCACAAGTTCACTCGAAGCGCTCGAGAGTGCATTGCGCGCCATTCGCTCAACACGCGTCGGCATCACGGTGCTCGATTACGGCGTTGGCTCTATCACCGATGCTGACATCCGCACCGCACGCACAAGCCATGCAACCATTTTTGGATTTCGCGTAAGCGCAGGCGCATCTGTCGAAAAACTCGCTGAACGTGAAAAGGTGCCCATTCAAACCTTTGATATCATCTACGAACTCATAAATGCCGTTCGTGCGGCTATGGCAGGGCTCCTCGAACCAGAGGTAGTCGCAACCGCGCAAGGTAAACTGCGCATCTTGGCAATCTTTAAAAAAGAAGGTCGGTCATGTATTGTAGGTGGGCGCGTCACATCGGGCAAAATTACCCGAGGCACCCTCTTACGCGTTGGTGACGTCTCTGTTGGCAAGCTCACACAGCTCCAGCATAATAAGGAAGATGCCACAGATGTTCGCGAGGGATTAGAGGCAGGCCTCCGCATTGATGTCACGGGCGCACAGCGCGAAATCGCCGAAGGAGATGTTATTGAAGCATACACTGAAGAGAAGGTCGCCCAAGCACTTTCATAACCCATCTCTGGCGCAGTGGCGAAGTGGTAACGCAGGAGTCTGCAAAACTCCCACGCGTGGGTTCGATTCCCACCTGCGCCTCATTGTTCACATATAAGCCCGGGTGGCGAAATTGGTAGCCGCGGGGGACTTAAAATCCCCTACCCGCATAGGGTGTGCCGGTTCGAGTCCGGCCCTGGGCACCACATAGAGAGCTCGTCGATATAAAACTTGACTTTTCATACTAAATATGCGAAACCTATAGCAGGGAAACGGCTGCACATTTCCAACGGAAAGGAACGGATAGTCATGGACAGCGATTCGAAGTGGGGCGATCCTCAAGATTGCCAAGTCGAGGCCTCTTTCAGTGGGTGGTACGCCAAGAAGGTCAAGGTTCCTGAAAAACGCATCCTTGGCTTCCTGGTACAGAGAGCTGGGGAGGATACGGAGACAGTCTACGGCGACTTCTCGACGGACAGGGGCGAGGTTGTCCCCGATTACCTAGCTGCAGATCGAAAATTCAAGTATCGCTGCGGCCTCATCAAGGCGATCAACGTCTTGTCGGGTAGCGCCTCAATGATGACACTATACCTCGACGGCTTCCCTAATGTCCTTCTCAACGTGGCGAACACCGAATTCGGGTTCGACCTGCGGCTCGAGAACGGCCCCGTCGCGGAGATCGTCTACGGAGGTCACTGCACTCGGCGCGGAAAGATGTTGCACGGCCGCAAAGACTCCTTCGTCTCCCTGATCTTCAAGGACCAAGAGCAGATGAGGGAATTCGTGGTGGCGACCACGACCACGCCAGACCCGGAGCAAAAAACGGTCTATCGCTCATCCGGCCGCCGCGCTTCGGGTGGTTCGTTGCTCTGGCCCCTCGCCGCTGGGGTTCTCATCGGTATGTCGGTCGGCGACTAGCACGCCACGACGCTTCGTGAGCCTAGCCCACCACGTCTTCGGACCTCTGGTGGGCTTCATCTTTTTGTGCTATATCTTCATGGTTCTATGAAACAACTTGATCCAAAATCAGTCTGGCTATTCTTCGTTGGCTTTGTTTTGCGTTCGTTTATTCCCATAATAATCTTAAGCATCTGGAGTTTGGCATTTTGGGGCGGTATGAGCCCAAATCCTGATGGTGGAAATGAAATCTCGTTCGGTTTTCTTAATTGGCTTTGGGTAATTATCCCGACCTTCCTTGTTCTATGCTTTATTTGGGCTAAACTCACTTACCATTTTTACCGCTACGAACTCACGGATGCCGGTTTTCGCAAAGAGCTTGGGGTTGTGTATAAGAAGTATGTGACCATTCCTTACGATCGCATCCAGAATGTTGATATTTATCGCGGTATCTTGGCTCGCATGCTCGGATTGTCCGACCTCAACGTCCAAACGGCCGGTATGAGCGCAACCGTGGGACGCTACGGAATGTCTGGAGGTGGCTCTGAAGGGCAACTGCCAGCGCTTTCTCGAGAAGATGCCGAGCAACTCCGCGACGAGCTTATCCAGCGAGCTCGCCAAGCCAAAAATCAAGGGCTTTGATTATGTTAAAGAATGTACCAGGTCATGTGAGGGCATTCACTTGGATGCTGGTGCTTTCGGTAAGCGCCGCCCCACTTCTCGGGAGCAAAGGCGTAGATGCAGTATTCGGAGCAGTGCTTCTGGTATTTGGTGCATTTTTAGGAGACCAGGCAACGCATCTGAATCAAGAGGCGCACTCCAGCCCTCCCCCGACATGGATCGAACAGGTACTACAGAAACATAGAGCGGCCTCTGTTATTGTCGGACTTATTCTCGCTGGCATCGGTTCATTTCTCATGACAAGCTAGCAATAAAAAGCATTAGAACCCGATTCATCGGGTTTTTGCTTGCAAATAGGTATCGGCGCATACTAGAGTTAGTGTCTTGCCCTCGTCGTTCAACGGATAGGACGCAAGATTCCGGATCTTGTAATCGTGGTTCGATTCCACGCGAGGGCACTTTTTGTAGCAAAATACTTGAAAAACATCGTTTTTAGCCACTTAATGGCCCATTGACTCAAAAAACCTTTTATTGTAAAATAAGGTATATGAAAAACATCACCGTAGGGATAGAAATAGGCACTATTTTTGCCATCTCTCTCTTTATGGGTGTCTTTTCTAGCGAGACCGCGTCTGCCACAGATATATGTGGCGATGCGTCTCAACACCTCTTTGGTCACTTCACCGCAACGGGTAGCGCTCAAGACCCCCGCGCTATGGCATGGGTAGAAAATCGCTCCACCTCCTGCACCTATACCATCGGCATCGCATCATATCAGGTCAACCCGAATGGACAACTCGCGAACCAAACACTGTATGACTCAAAGATATTTACTATTGCGCCAGGCGAAACCATCGGCTCAACACGCCTACAGATAAACGTCCCTACCACCTGCAAATACCAGCTTGACCTTTTCCAAGGAGAACCCCTCACTCCTCCCTTTTTTGGCGGGCCAACCAGTGGACACTACCTCATTACTTCAATCGATAAGTTTGAACACCCAAATTATTGCGGAGCCATTGCCACACCGACACCAACACCGACGCCTACATCTACCCCCACACCAACGCCCACCCCGACACAGACACCCTTGCCAGTTTCTCCAACGCTTTCTGCTCAATGTGTTGGTGGCACTAGCCCGCGCATAAACCTTGCGTGGAATCTTGTAGCGAACCGTGATTCCAACGGCATCCTTAAGACAATGAATGGCGGTGAGGGCTTCTTCATCACACCGGGCCCTACGTACAATGCAAACACGTATACCGATTTTTCAGTTGCGCTCGGCAATACCTATACCTATCGCGTAAAGGCGCACCCGCTCGTCTCCTCGAACACGGTTACCGTCGCAGTGAACGCACAAGCATGTGGCGCACAAAATACGCCAACACCTACCCCGACACCCACACCGACGCCAACACCAACGCCCTTGGTTCTTTCGTGTTCACCCGCCGCGCAGACTGTTGTCGTTGGGCAACCTGCTCAATTTTCCGCAACGGGCGGTACGGGATCTTACGGATGGAACGCATACGACGGTAATCCAACCTACGGAACAGGAGTCTCGTTTAGCACAACTTTTAGTACCGCGGGTACGCGCAACGTATACCTGGTAAGCGGCACGCAAAGTGCCACGTGCGCAGTGGTTGTCCAGCCGGCGCAAAACCAGACACTCACGTGTTCTCCAGCGAACCAAACGGTTTTCGTTGGCCAGCTTGCACAATTTGTTGCACAAGGTGGCACGGGATCCTACGTCTGGAATGCGTATGATGGAAATCCGAGTTTTGGCTCTAATGCATCATTCGCCACAACCTTCGCCACACCGGGTACGCGCAATGTGTATCTCGTAAGCGGCACACAGAGCACAACGTGTTCTGTGAATGTCCAACCAGCGCAAAACCAGACACTCACGTGTTCTCCAGCGAACCAAACGGTTGCCATAAACCAAAGCGCCATTTTCTTCGCACAAGGTGGCAACGGATCCTATGCGTGGAGCGCGTACGATGGCAACCCTACGACGGGGAATGGGGCAAACTTTACGTCCTCATTCTCATACTCGGGAACACGTAACGTACAGGTAGTAAGCGGAAACCAAACCGCGACCTGTTCTGTGTACGTCCAGCCAACACAAAATCAGACACTCACGTGTTCTCCATCATTCCAGAATGCACAAAGTGGACAAACGGTTTACTTCTACGCAAGCGGCGGCACGGGTTCTTACTCATGGAACGCATCCGGCGGTGACCCAAACTATGGAACCGGATCGAGCTTCTCTACTCGATGGTACAGTTCCAACAACACTACCAACACGGTGTATCTCACGAGCGGGAATCAAACCGCGACCTGTTCTGTGCGCATTGGAGACAACAATTCTGCAAACATTTCTCTCACCAAACAGGTGCGCAATATTTCTGATGGCACCAGTGAGCAGGATACTGTCACCGCACACCCGGGCGATTCACTGGAATACATCATTCGAGTTAATATTCACGGTGGCACATATGTAGAGAATCTTCGCCTTACCGACTCGCTTCCCCACCGCGCAACCTATGTTTCAGGAAGCACTACAATAGACGGGTCCTATGCCGCAGATACGCTCACATCGTCTGGGCTCTACTTAGGCTCATATAGTTCAGGACGCACTATTACCGTTCGCTTCCGTGCAACCGTTGATAATGACTCTGCATTCTCGAGCGGTATCACTGCGCTTGTAAACACCGCGACCGTAACCGCAAGTAACACGAGCAGTATTTCTGATACAGCACTAGTGAACGTATCTCGTAACTATGGCGACCCGGGCAATGGACAGCTTTCTGTTCAGAAAACGGGGCGCAATATTTCTCGTGGACAAATCACGGAGTCTTCGTCGCTTGTCGTTGGTTCAAATGAGACAATCGAATTCACGCTCCGCGTTCGAAACAACGCCACCACAACGCTCTCTAATATTGTGGTCTGGGACACCCTCCCCGAGGGGTTTACATATCTCGGTGGCTCAACCGGTGTAAATAGTATTGCGGTTGGCGACGGCGTCACTAGTGGCGGTATTCAGATTGGATCTCTCTCGCCAAATCAAGAAGTGAGCATCCGCTTCTCTACTCGCACGAATACGGGCGCAACATTCCCCTCTGGCTCATACAATGTTACAAACATCGGCTATGCACGAGCAGACAACGCATCGCAAGTCTCTACCACATTCCCCATTTCGCGCACATCAATCGGCACCGTTGGACAAGTTCCTACCGGACCAGCAGATACCGCAGTACTCGCACTTATCGGCAGCATGCTCGCCACCTATGGCCACATGCGCTATACTGGAGCTCAATTGATTCGCCAACGCGCGCGCTCACTGACGGCATAAGCGTTAGTGCCACAACACACAGCGCCCGCAAGGGCGCTGTGTGTTTGCTCCATGCCCCCACACCTCCACAATCATGCACGTGCTATAAAGATTCGCTTTGCGAGTATCTTTGCTATCTCGTTCGTTATTATTTTTGGCCTTCTCAACATCCGTTTCGTCGGAGCGAATATTCGCTACTTCGTAGCTCCGGGAACGATTATCCGTGACGACTCTCTCGCGGGTATACCCACACTCTTCCCTCTCGCTGAAGATATTTCACAACGTCCACTTCCTAGTAACGCCCGACTCGTCATTGATCGCCTTGGCGTTGATGCTCCGATCGTATTCGATGTGCCACCAAAAAACGATGATATCTACAGCCGTCTCGAAGATGGCGTTGTACATTACAATAATAGCGTGAAGCCCGGGCAGGATGGCATCTCTATTGTGCTCGGACATAGTTCTGCATACCCATGGTATCGTGGGCAATATGGCTCCGTATTTGCTTTGCTTGGCAAACTCAATCCTGGCGAACGTTTCTATGTGCGCTACGGAGATGGTAGAACATTTGTTTTTGAAATGAAGAAGTCTATTGTCTTCAACCCGTTTACTGACGATGCACGACTCGCAGAGCTTGAGCAAGCAAACACTCCAAGTCTTGTACTCCTTAGCTGTTGGCCCGTGGGAACCAACTACCGCCGCATCGCCACCTACGCAGAACGCGTCTTCGAGTAAGATGTGGACAAAAGCGCATGCAATCCCGCATGCACAGGGGTATACTGAAGGCAATGCAATCGAGACGAGATTCTCTCGTTGAATTCTTTGGCGCCATAGCCTCACGCGTTGGTTTTTTTGTACACACCTTTCATCGCGTTCGCTGGCTCACTATCGGCATCGCCACGCTCGCCATCGTAGCAATCGCGTATGGAGGCGCCATTCTCTCGGTCCGCATTTCCGAATTTCAGGCCGACTATGCTCCATATGACAATTATTGGTGGTACTGTCCTACAGAAATCAGCCTTGGTGAAGAGTGCATCGGATATCAACAGTGCGAGGATGGAAGATATATAGAAGAAGGAAACAATTGCTCCGCGGTACGATGCTGGGATGGGTCCTCTGCAGAATCGGTATGGTATTGTCCAGACCCAGAAAATCCGAGCGACCCAAACGATCCCCCCGGTGACGGAGGGGATGGGGGCGGTGGTGGACCACCAAGCTTCGAAGAACCCGGCCCACCACCTCCAAGTTTTGGAGGCGAGCCGATTACGTGTGAAGAGACATACCGCTCGTGTAATGGCGAGGGGGGAAGGGATTATGTCTATCAACACTATAGTAATTGCAATGGAGAGAACCTTCGACCAGCGTGTGAATACGGATGCTCAAATGGAGCGTGCAACCCTCCATCACAGGCTCCGGCCCCAGGCTCTTTCTCTTGGGACCTCTCCCGCTCAACTAATGAATGCAGCTTCTCTAAATTTGGAGATCAAGAAAACACCGATCCTCTTTCATCCTGTTCTAACATTTTCGCAGGCGGCCTACTGGATAACACCACCGGCAAGACCGTAAACCTCAAATTCTATGCAGACCATGTGCCCACAGCTGGATGGAGCAGAAACAATAGTGAACCAGGAACCACATGGGCAGAAGGCTTTGATCGCGGCGAAACACATTTTGGTGATGGGATAGATCAACGGTGGCGCATTAGCTATAACACAAGCGCATACAACTGTGGACGTATCGTACAAGGTGCCGAATGGCTCATCGACGGAGAAGGAACCGGGGAAGGGTTTAACGTAGTGTTTAATTATGGCCGCTCGTGTAGCCAAACAACACCAACACCAACGCTAACACCACAGCCGACAGTAACGCCGCTCCCGAGCACGTGCACCGCACTCCCCGCCCCCAATCACCCCATTGAACTTGCCTACTATTTCTCCGATGGACGCTATGGGGATGCGTATAGTGAAGTTTCTGGCTTCACCAACACATATCATGCATGGGTACGCCGAGGCTACGAGACCTCTTCAGAAGAAAGCGATGACGTATGGCTACCAAAAATGGAGGCTGGGGTTCGGCGCGCATTTCAAGACAATAAGCACATCTACCTCGCCCTAGGTATGGAACGAGACCAGGTGACAAGCGCCACCACCGACCGCGTTCTCGATATGATGCGACCCTATTGGAGTAAAGTAACTCGCATCGAGCTCGCTGACGAGCCAAACTGGACACGAGCGCAAACAGAAGAACGCATTCGAGATATCCGATCAAAGCTCACTGTGCGCAATCTTCCAAGTCGCCAAATAGGCGTTGTCTACACCAACAATCAACTCATGCAGCAAGATATGCTCTTCTCCGATGGGCTTGATTGGGTTGGTATTGAAGCATACATAGACCCCCCAGGAAGTAGCGCATCGAGCACAAATGTTAGCGCGCTCTCCGCGTTTCTCTCTCAAGCAAAACAGCGTGTTCCAAGCTCAAAAGATATTGTTATCGTCATGATGGCATATGCACGCAACGGTGCGTGGACAAATCTTGCAACATTAAAAGACCTCCAAACCCCCGCATACTATGCGGCGTATAATGATCCACGAGTAAAAGCTATCACTATGTTCTCCTACGGTCGGCCCTCTGGCACTCGAGAACATGGCGACACCCTGCGCGCAGTACACCAAGCTATCGGATATAAAATACTAGGCATTCCATGCTCTGGCACGACCCCCACCCCCACTCCGACGCGTATACCAACGCCTACCATACATCCAAGCGCAACTCCTGGGCCACAAACGCTCACATGTACACCATCGTCACGAGTTATTACTCCAGGGCAAGAGATAACCCTCACCGCAACTGGCGGAAATGGCTCCTACCAATGGAGCGCCCCTCGAGCGATTACGGCAGCCGGCACTGGAGCAACGTTCAGTACTCGCTATTCGCTTGCCGTCCAACCGCTCCTCTGTCCTGTATCATCGGACACACTCGCCATCTTTAATCCAGAGCTCCTCGCACCGACGTGCCTTGACCAACACACCATCACCGTACGAAGCGGCGGCGAGACTACGTCGTGTCTCGTCCTTGTTGCGCCAGAACCAATCCCCAACCAAATCTCACCGAGTCCGACTATAAGCGTACAGCCCACAAACCCACCCGCAACACCAACGCCCACATCAAGCCCGACGGTAACTCCTACTACAACACCCGCCGCGACACCCACACCATTCGCTTCTCCGAGCGTACAAGTATCGCCATCAATCTCTCCAAGTCCGACGACGCTCGTAAACATCTCTCCGCAAGTCGCCCCGCTCACCTGCACGCCATTAAGCCAAACTATTACTCAAGGCCAGGCGGCAAACATTTTTGCAACCGGTGGTACGGGAGCATACGCGTGGTCGGCATCGAGTAGCACGCCTCGCACTGGCGGAGCTTCGGTGTTTCGTACGACGCCAGACACTACAGGAACACATGTCGTTACCGTAGTAAGCGGAGGCACGTCCCAAGCCTGCACTATTGTGGTGCAAAGACAATCAACACAGACCAACACGGAAGCACTTGCGTGTGAGCCACTCTCTCAATCCATCTCCATGGGAGATGACGCGCTTATTCGGGCTCGTGGCGGTAGCGGCACATATACCTGGAACTCGGGAGCCGGGATCCCTTCAAGCGGAAGTGGTGCGGCATTCACGACACGTTTTCAGGTCTCGGGAGCCCGATCTGTTACCGTATCAGATGGAGTAACTTCCGCGGTGTGCGGTGTTACGGTACGCCAGAGCACAACCCAAACCAGTAACACTACACCACAAGCAGACAGCCTCTCTCTTGCTGTTGGATTCCGGGAACCAGAAGCGTCTGGGGCCTTTACCAATACGCTTGCCCGCGCACCAGGGCAGGACGCTTCTATGCGCATTCTCGTAGAAACACAGTCCCTCGCGCCCCTTTCGAATGCCACGCTTATACTCACCCTTCCCAGCACCGTCTCAATATCGCCGAACTCATTACGCACATCAGCCGGCACTATCGAAGGACGTACGATTCGCATCGGAAATATCTCTGGAACTCGCACGATAGAGATTTTAGGAACGCTTTCTATTGCGGCTGAATCTGCGTTTTCAATAGGATCCACGATTATTCCCGTTACTGCATCTCTTACCAGTGATTCACATGGCCGCATCACCCACGCAGGCACGCTTACGGTGTTTCGGGCATCATCTCAAGCGATAAACCCGAACGAGCAACATAATAATATAACAACATCATCAAGCACCCCGGTAATCGCCATATCGCTACAAGGACGTAACCTCTCACGAGGAGCGGCACAGCTCACTCAAGAGACGCGAGCGGCGCAAGGAGAAACACTTGAACTCGCACTTCTCGTGCGCGCCATGAACGCCACAACAAACACAACAACGACGATAACGCTCCCGGAATACCTCACCTTCGTCCCCGGAACGCTTTCAATAAATGGCGCGCAGGACACGAACGCAGATATAAAACGCACCGTGGCACTTGGATCGCTTCGAGCCGGAGATACCATTAGTGTACGGTTCTCTGTCCGAACTGCAGCACAGGTGGGTATCGGATCCCAAGCGCTCATAACTCGTGCCACAGTACAAGCAAGCGGACTCCCAAGTGTCCAAACAGAGCACGCTACCATTCTTCTTGGAGGAGGGTTGCGTGACGCAAGCACGGTCTCTACCGGCGTCGCCGAATCTCTCCTCATCGCACTTGGCGGCGCATTTATTATCGCGGGCACATGGCTCGGCGTTACGCGGCTTCGTAAGTGGAGGGCGAGGGAAGCTCGTGCGCTCGCAACGCAATCGTCGATATTTAACTTCGCAACTGCACCGCTCACACTCGTGCTTCTTGGCATTGCCTCTATCGCCATCACGCCACCGGGAGATATCGACTTTTCGGGATCTCGGGCCGCAAATGTGATAGAATGTAGTATCGAAAACGATGGATCAATAACATGCACACTCCCTCCAGAGAACAAATAATGCAGTGGGTTCAACTCCACGAACGCAAAATTGCAGGTTTCCTTATTTTCCTTGCAGTGGGCATTGTCCTCACCCTCGCTCTTTCAGGAACTCCAGACGTTGCGCTTGAAGTAGAGCGCGGCAACGCCTCCATCCCAGAAAGCATCTCACTCACTGACCTTATGGAGCCGGTTACGTGCACAATCATCGAAAGCACTCCTCAAGGAAGCGCTATGAACATCTCCGCGAGAGCAGGTGGCGGTAGCGGCACATTTACCTGGCATGCACTTGGAGGGAACCCGGCGAGTGGCACTGGGACAACATTTAATAGCGTAATAAACATGGCGCTCCCCGGAGCTGGCTTATTAGTAATAAGCGGGGATCAAACAAGTACATCAATCCCCGCTCGTACCGACTCCTGCGACGTACCGCCCGCCCCCTACGTCACCCTCTCTACAGCCCCCACTACTGTTGTGGGAGGAGCTT
>ERZ1292625.2234-Hain-H41-01um-R1-2234-length-18727-cov-4_pt1 | contig 18727 bp, 17 predicted proteins | sample MGYA00564400_ERZ1292625 | MGnify/ENA primary metagenome ERZ1292625 (study PRJEB36523, sample SAMEA6512639) | groundwater metagenome | collected 2019-01-08 | study: AquaDiva: Metagenomics assemblies of 32 groundwater samples
AAGAGCTAGGGCATCTTTCAATAAGCTCTGGCGTACCGGTGCAGTTCCAAACCACTACGGATCATCTCATGGTTTCCGCCGATCGAAAATTATTATTACCGGCGTTGATGAATATTGTCGACAATGCCATTCGCTATTCTCCAAAAGGTAAGGTATTTGTATCGGTAAGTCGTGATCAATCGGGAGACGCGGTGCTTACTGTCACGGATTCAGGTATTGGTATACCCGAAGCAGCCCAGCAATATGTCTTCCAACGCTTGTATCGAGCACCGAATGCTATCGCGGTTGATCCCAACGAAAGTGGGGTGGGGCTCTACAGCACCAAAAAGATTGTTGAATTGCATAACGGTAAGATCACTTTTATGTCGTCAATAGGAAAAGGAACGACTTTCACAGTGACGTTGCCGACTGTTAGCTAGCCGTTTTTTAAAGTTGACTTTTTGGGTGTCTCGAGTAAAGTGGGTATAGAGTAATGTTCTATAAAAAGAAAGGAAAAATATGGCATGGCCTAGACAGTTGGTCCTGGTTAGACACGCAGAATCTGAAGGTAATGTGCTTAGTGTTGATGAGCGGGCACAGTATGATGTGTCAACTCACGAATACAAGCTTACTGTCCGAGGTCGGGAACAGGCAAAGATTACGGGGGCATTTCTTCGAGAAACGTACGGTCCGTTTGATGTTCGGTATGTTTCTTACTACACTCGTTCAAAAGAAACGATGAAGATTATGTATCCGGGAACTTCTTCGGTGTACGAAGATCCGCGACTCGCTGAGGCTCAGCGTGGTATTTGGCACACAATGACCAAGGACCAAATCGATCGAGATTTTCCACACGAGTCCGCCCGTAAAGAGCGCGAAGGCTTGTATCACTATCGACCGATTGGTGGTGAGAATTGGCCGGACATCGAACTTCGGATTCACAGCTTTTTGGGCACGTTGAGTCGGGACTATGCCGGACAAAATGTGCTGATGGTTGTTCATGCTCACTGGTTGATTTTGTTTCAACGCCTGGTGCATCGGTTTTCTATCGACGAAGCGCTGACGCGATACAAAGCGGGGGTGATTCAAAATGCCTCCGTGACGGTGTATGGGGATGGTATCGCAAGAGGAGCTCCGGGACAATTGCAATGTGTCTCCGAAAACTTTGTTCCTTGGCGAGGCAAATGCTAGTTTTTCAAAACCGTGTTGCAAAGCGACGCGGTTTTTCTTTTGATTGAAAATATTGAGTGATTGTAGTACTCTTACGAAGTTCGCAAAATAAAGCCGTTGTACCCGCCCGAACGTACCGAAGACGGTAGTCCGGTACGGGCGGGGCTCAGTTGATACATTAAGTTAATGAGATATACAGTCTATGTTTTGGAAGATGAGAGGGGTTTGTTGTATAAGGGTATGACAACCAATCTTTCTCGTCGTCTAGGGGAACATAGGGGTGGACACACTCGGACTACGAGTGCAATGAAGAATCTGGTAGTTGTTTATACAAAAGAGTATGATACTTCTGTAGAAGCTCGGAAACATGAATTGTATTTAAAATCAGCCGCGGGTAGAAAGTTTTTGAAATCAAAATTATTGCCGTTGTAGCTCAGTTGGTAGAGCACGTCATTGGTAATGACGAGGTCAGCAGTTCAATCCTGCTCAACGGCTCAAAATTTTAAGTGTAGTAATATATGTGTACGCCGAAGTAGCTCAGTTGGTAGAGCAACCGATTCGTAATCGGTAGGTCACCAGTTCGATTCTGGTCTTCGGCTCCAGTCAGTTGCATCTTTTTGCAGATATCGTATACTAATTTTGCTACGGAGACTTGAGGGATAATCGGGTAAAGCCGGTGTTTCCTAATCAGGCTACATCAAGCTAGTCTCCGTAGCCTGTTCTTTGTTTTGAATTTTTCTGTCGAGGCGGGTCGTTGAATAACCTCGGGAGTGTATTCTCCCGGTAAAGAGAAAAGATGTCTTGCATGTCTGTTCTCGGTTGATCCTTGGTGGTGTGTAAAATCGACACGTCCATCTTGAGTGCATCCCGACTGAGCCTTCTGCCGGATACGCTCCCCCTGGTTGTCTCTCCCACAACCATCAGTCACTGCATTAACACTCGCCTCGGCAGGCTTTTCCGCCTAGCACCATAACGGTGCTAGGCGGTTTTCTTTTCCCAATTTTACCCACACGCATTCCGATGCTGTGGTTGTAAAATTGAGGACCCAGCACCTTTGGGCTACAGGTGCTGGGCAAACCTACCTTTTTAATCAATCTTTGGTATAGTGTTGTTTGTAATGGATGACAAAAAGAAACAATTAGCAGATCTCGAAGCGACGCTTTCTGCGCCCGATTTTTGGGCCGACAAAAATCTGGCACAAGCCACTCTCAAGGCTATCAGTGACCTTAAATCAGAAATCGAAGGTGGCGGAAAATATGACAAAGGTGACGCTATTATGACTATTTTCTCCGGAGCGGGCGGGGATGACGCTGAAGATTTTTCGGGGATGCTTCTCCATATGTATCAGAAATATATCGCCCAAAAAGGCTGGGGCTATAGCACTATTCATGAAAATACCAACGATCACGGAGGCTACCGAAATGTGACGATTGAAATTTCAGGGAAAAACCCGCCTGAACGTAGTCGGGCAGGTATCTACGGCACGCTCAAACACGAATCCGGTGTCCATCGTCTCGTGCGTATTTCGCCGTTTAATGCCAAACAGCTCCGCCACACATCATTTTCGATGGTGGAGGTGATTCCAAAATTTGAAAAGACAAATGAAATGGATATTCCTGAAGATGAGCTGGAGGTGACTACCGCTCGTGCCGGCGGTCCTGGCGGACAAAATGTAAACAAGCGTGAGACGGCTGTACGCATTGTGCATCTGCCAACCAAACTTTCTGTACATGTCACTTCCGAACGCAGTCAGGGGCAGAACAAAGAAAAAGGATTACAAATCTTGAAAGCCAAGCTCTACAAACTCCGCGAAGAAGAACGTATCGCCCGTGAGAAGGGAATGTATATTAGCAAAACCACTGCAATTGAGTGGGGTAACCAAATCCGCTCGTACGTCACGCATCCATACAAAATGGTCAAAGACCATCGCACGGACGTCGAGACCTCTCAAGTAGACAAGGTGCTCGAAGGGGACATCGAACTGTTTATCTCGGCCGAAAAAAATTTGTCTTAGTTATTATGTCAAAATACCCTTGTTTTACAAGGGTATTTTGACATACCCATAAAATGCTTGACTTTTCTCTATCAAGTATGATATAATATACGCAGAACAGAAATTGAGGCATTGTGCCGAAAATTCGCCTGTTCCTTGGAAAATCAAACAAAAAGGAAAGGAAACACCATGAATGGTATACCCTTGATGGAAACAGGAGACGCGAAGCTTGTTGCTCGCGGGTTTCTCCTTGGTCAGAAAATCGCCGCGAATGTGGCAACCTCGCTCAATCGAGAAGAGCTCGAATATTGGGAGAAGCAGCTTCCCGAGATTCCCGACGCTCTGCGTCGAGGCTTCGGTCTTACCGAGCCGGAAGCACCGAAGGTGGAAGCTCCTCGCTTCGCCTTCGCCGATACCAATGCAGCGCAGGCGATCAAAGAAGCCGAGGACTTCGCCGAGCAATACTTCGGCCATCGCCCCGACCTCTTGAAGCAGTTCATGATGCCGGAAACTCTCCCGTGGAAAAAAGAGGTGATCGCGGTCTATGACCCCGGCACCCTCACCAACCGCGAGGCAGTGGAGAAGGCTCTCAAGTCCCAAAAGTCGATCGCCAACATTTGGGAGGAGACGGATGTGACGCGTTATAGTGGCAGTGAAGCTACCGGACGCCCCACGCTCCGGTTCATCGAACGGTCAGCACGGCCGACCGAAGACACGATGGGTCTCTCCGCCGACGAGATGGTCGCTACCAAGCGCACCTTCCTCGATCTGCGTGGCTACGTCATCGCCTTCGCCACCTACTTCAAAGCGACCAAAGGCTTCTTGGATTCCGAAACATGGACGCGTTTCCCGAACAACAGGCTTCCCGACGGCAAGGTTGCGCATGGTTACTGGCATCCGGGCAGCTCGGAGGTCCGCTTCAGCTGGTACTATTCTGACAATCGCGACTCCTGCATCGGGGCTCGTGAGGCAGTCGAGTGTTCCCTTGTGTCTTGACCCCTTGTTCCCTTCGTATCCCTCTATTGCACCTTGTGTGCGGTCGGGGGATTTTTTATATTATTCTTAAATCATACATCTTGATTCTTAAATCATTCTTAAATATGTTAGAATATCCCTATGATCCACTTCGACAAAGTATCAAAAAAATATGCCGATAATTCTGTGGCCTTGGCGGAGGTGACACTTTCGATATCGCCGAAAGAATTTGTGTCGATTGTCGGACATTCGGGGGCCGGCAAGACAACGCTACTTAAATTAATCTTGGCAGAAGAAAGCCCGACAGAAGGCGTCGTCTCTTTTGAATCAACCGATGTGCATCAGCTCAAGCGTACAGATATTAATTTACTGCGTCGTCGAATCGGAGCAATTTTTCAAGATTTCCGACTACTCCCACACAAGACCGCGTACGAAAATATCGCTTTTGCGATGGAAGCGGCGGGGAAGAGTGATGAAGATATCGCCGCCGATGTGCCACATGTACTTAATTTAGTTGATTTAAGTCACAAGATGATGAGTTTTCCGCACGAGCTTTCGGGTGGTGAAAAACAACGAGTGGCCATCGCACGGGCCATCGTCAATCAGCCGGATATTATTATTGCCGATGAGCCGACTGGCAATCTCGACCCGATCAATACGCACGAGATCGTCCAGATTTTGAAAAAAATTAATGACTTAGGCACCACGGTGATTTTGACCACCCACAACAAGGGTATTATCGATTCGCTCAAACGCCGAGTGATCACGCTTGAAAATGGCAAGGTAGTGCGGGATGATAAAGAAGGGAAATATGCACTTTAAGAAATTTCTAATTACTAATATCTAATTTCTAAACCGATGATTTGGACCAAAATAAAACGAGTGTGCAAGGCGGGGTTTGTCAATTTCTGGCGCAATGGGTTTGTGTCACTCTCTTCGGTGTTGGTGATGACCGTTACACTTTTTGTGGTGGGTACGACTATCTTTTCAAGCGCGCTGCTTCAGGGCTCACTTACACAAATCAAAGACAAGGTGGATATCAATGTCTACTTTACCACCACCGCGCCGGAAACCGACATTCTGGCTTTGCAAAAAACTCTCGAAACTTTGCCGGAAGTGGCCGAGGTGACTTATACCTCTCGCGAGCAGGCCTTGACCGATTTCAAGACTCGGCACGCCGACGATCAGTTGACGCTTCAGGCTCTCGATGAATTATCTGAAAATCCGCTCGGCGCAGTGCTCAACATTAAAGCCAAGAATCCATCAGAATACGCTGGTATCGCCACTTTTCTCAAAGGTAAATTGGCGCTTGCTGACGGTTCTTCCGGTATCGACAAGGTGAACTACTATCAAAATAAAGAGGCAATAGACAAGCTCACTCGTCTGATCGATGGTTCAGAGAAAATCGGTCTTGCGATCGCTATCGCCCTTTGCCTCATCTCGATCATCATTGCTTTCAATACGATTCGTTTGATTATCTACATCTCTCGAGAAGAAATATCGGTAATGAAACTGGTCGGCGCGAGCAACAAATATGTGCGAGGGCCATTTGTGGTATCAGGCATACTTTATGGCTTTGCTTCCGGTATCTTGACCCTCGCGATCTTCTTTCCGCTGACGAGGTGGCTTGGTTCTGCTACCGCCAACTTTTTTTCGGGAATAAATATCTATACATACTACTTCGCTCACTTCGGACAATTTTTCCTTATTCTCGTAGGGGTAGGGGTGGTGCTGGGCGCGATTTCAAGCGCACTGGCAGTCACACGTTATTTGAAGGTATAATAGTAAAATTAAAATTCAAAAATCAAAGTGCAAAATGATAGGGCAAAATTTAAAAGTGAATTCAAGAATCGTTTGTATCGATGGGTTTTGCATCTCATTGCGTTTATTGATACACTGCCTAAAGATTCCACTTGCGGAGTGTTAGGAAAGCAGTTACTTCGGAGCGGTACCAGTGTTCTTGCAAATTATGTGGAAGCACAATCGGCGAGTTCTCGCAGAGATTTCATAAACTTCTTTACTCATTCGCTCAAATCGGCAAATGAGTCAAAAATCTGGCTTGATTTACTTAGGGATACGCAAAAGGGCCCTGCGGCTCAGATTAGCGCACTGTCCGGTGAATTGGTCCAGATCGCAAACATGCTCGCTTCAAGTATTATTACCCTCAAAGGAAAAAGATGATGCATTTCTATTTATTACTTTTACAGTATCATTTTGCTTTTTGATTTTTACATTTTGATTTATTTTCATGCGCAAAAAGAACCACAAATACATTTTCGTCATCGGTGGGGTGATGTCGGGCGTCGGTAAAGGCATCGCCACCGCCTCTCTCGGCAAAGTCCTACAAGCGAAAGGGTTTAATGTAAACCCGATTAAAATTGACCCGTATTTGAATGTCGATGCGGGTACGATGAATCCGACCGAACATGGCGAGGTCTTTGTGCTCGATTCCGGTCTTGAGACCGATCAAGATATGGGCAATTATGAGCGCTTTCTTGAGACCGATTTAACGAATGATAATTACATCACGAGCGGTATGATCTACAAGCACGTGATCGACCGCGAGCGTAATTTAGGTTACAAAGGAAAATGTGTGGAAGCGATCCCGCATATCACTGGCGAGATTATCCGCCGGATTGAAAAATCAGCAGACAACGAGGGAAACAATATCTCGATTATTGAAATCGGTGGCACGATCGGGGACTATCAAAATATTTTGTTTATTGAGGCGGCTCGAACGCTGAAAATAAAATATCCCAACGATGTGCTGTTTATTATGGTGAGCTACTTGCCGATTCCAAGCACCTTGGGCGAAATGAAGACTCGGCCGACCCAAAACGCGGTCCGTCAGCTCAACTCCTACGGCGTCCAGCCCGATATCTTGATCGCTCGAAGTAGGTCGCCCCTCGATCACAAGCGTAAAGAGAAAATCGCGGTGTCGTGCAACGTCTTTGCTGACCATGTCATCTCGGCGCCGGATATCGATAGTGTCTATGACGTGCCGATCAATTTTGAAAAAGATAAATTAGCGCAGATTGTGCTCAAGCGTTTGAAACTCAAAAGCAAAAATAAAGAAGATGGTTTAGTGCCGTGGCGCAATTTTATACACAAGACCAAAAATACCGTCGGCGAAGTCAATATCGCGGTGGTGGGAAAATATTTTGATACTGGAGACTTTGTACTTTCAGACGCGTATTTGTCGGTGATTGAGGCGATCAAATATTCTGCCTACAATCTCGGGGTCAAAGCCAATTTGACATGGGTCAATGCGAAAGAGTTTGAGGACAAGAAAAAGAAAGTGGATGAGCTGAAAAAATTTGACGGCATATTGGTGCCGGGCGGGTTTGGTGAGTCGGGGATTCTAGGAAAATTGAAAGCGATTGAATATGCTCGCATACACAAAATCCCATATTTTGGACTTTGTTATGGTATGCAACTACTGGTGATCGAATATGCTCGAAACGTGCTGGGCTTTAAGGATGCCAACACCGCCGAAATCAATCCCAACGCAGAAAAAGTGGTGATCGACATTATGCCCGAGCAAAAGAAGCATTTGGCGGAAGGCAGATATGGCGCCTCAATGCGACTCGGCGCTTACCATGCGCATCTCGTCAAAGGTTCTCTTGCCGAAAAAGCTTACGGTGTCGATACTATTTCAGAACGTCACCGTCATCGCTACGAAGTCAATCCGGCCTATGTCGGCGAGCTTGCTTCAGCCGGGCTGGTGTTTTCGGGTACCTCGCCGGATGGGTCACTGTGCGAAATTGCCGAACTTTCAACCGATACCCATCCATTTTTCCTCGGCACCCAATTCCACCCCGAGCTCAAAGCCCGCCCGCTCCACCCACACCCATTATTTACCGCCTTTGTGAAGGCTTCGATTGCTCGGGGAAATGGGAAGGGAAAGAGGAAGTAGTGAGTTTGGATTAAAGAGTCAAAAATGGCTCTGTAGAGGGCTGGAAAAAGTTAAAGGCTCAATCCGCCGCGGCGGATTGAGCCTTTAACTTTAAATCACCGGTTTTGGCAGAAAAATCGGCTTTTTTGTAAATCAGAAAACGCATCTACTACCAGGCGCCACCTTATAGTACTATCAAAAAATATGAGGGTTGCCTAACGATGAGTGCAACCCTCCCAACAGCAAGGCCTACGCATTCCGCCTTTGAGTTTTGAGATGGCTTTTTGGATACGGATGCCTCTCGTTTCTTCTTTCTTGCCGGAAATAACCCAGCATATCCACTCATTGCGCGCGAGCGGAGTAATGTTGTCCCAAATTGCCCGCGCTTTCGGCACAGACACGATAGCTTTCTCTAAATCCTCTGGCAATTTATGCACCGCACCGCCAGCAAGTCTCTTTTTGGTCATACAGTTGTTTTTAAGTTAATTTTCTAATTACAATATGCCCATAGAATCTAATCTCCAAGGTTTCACTTCCGCAAAATTTTTTCCATTGTTCTGCCTTTTGCCAATTCGTCGATTAGTTTATCCAGGTAGCGAATTTCGCGCATAATCGGGTCTTTAATGTCTTCGACATGGACACCGCAGACAATACCTTTGACCAAAGACCGCAAGGGATTGAGTTTGGGCGCTTCGGCAATGAAGGTCTCGATAGTTATCTGCTTTTTCATCTGCGCTTCCAGCTTTTTTTGGCTGTATCCCGTGAGCCAACGAATGATCTCGTCGACCTCCGCCTTCGTGCGGCCTTTTTTCTTTGCCTTGGCGACATAAAAAGGATAGACGCTGGCGAAGATCATTGTGTAGATGCGGTGTTTTTTCATGATAGGTTTTTTGACAATGTATTGGGTCTTACCTAAACGCACAAATTTATCTGCTCTTGAAAATTATCTCACGTTGAACCAGACACTATCAGGGCCAACCTCTTTATCAGTCATGAATGTGACATGAAAAATGGTATGTGGAAAAGTAATACCTGAATCCTTAAATACAGATATACCACCCCCAAAATTTTGCTGTTTAATATCTGAAATTCGAATCCTTGTGTCACTACTCGTTACATTTAACATCGTACTAGGATTTGGATAGGCAAGCTTAACTTCATACTCCTGCACGTAAGAGTTAAGAGATTTTGAATTTAACAATATAGGCAAAACTTTTTCGATTGATGTTTCCGGATAATTATTATTTACAGTATTATTGCCAACTTGCCCTACGGTATTTATGATACCCTCTTGCCGTATTGATGATTTCTGTGAGAAAGAACTGAAAACAGTCCACCCCAAAGCAAGAATTGGAATAATTATCAGTCCAGTGAATGTGATTTGTTTTGTTGTCATGTGATACTTCTTGGAGTCCGAGTCTACCCCAAACTGATTAGTATTCATATCGACTTACTCATCCACCCTCCCGGTCTTGAAACCGCCCGCAGGCTCGTAGGTGGCGAGGATCACGCCGGTGCTGGAGATCTTGGATTCAATGAGTTTGAATTTCTCGGCTTGGGTTCCATTGGCAAAAAGCTTCTTGCCACTGCCGATGGTGAGCGGATAGATCCAGACCTGCATTTGGTCGATGAGGTGTGCCTTGAGCAATGTCTGAATGAGATCGCCACTGCCCCAGACCCACAGGTTTGGACCATCTTCTTGCTTGAGCTTTTTGATCTGTTCCACCACACCTGCCTGCCGGTCAGGCAGGTCGCCCGTGATGCAGACCGAGTTGTTCCACGCAGGCTTGAAAGATGAATGCGACACGACGTATTTTCTCGTGCGGTTGAACGGCACGGCCACTTCGTTGTCCACCTTTGCGTGGGGCCAATACGAAGCAAAAATGTTGTAGGTGGTCTTGCCGAGAAGTAGTTCAAACGGGGCGTTCATACCTTTCGAGAGAGTGGCACCCATCATCTCGTCCATGGGCACCGCCGCTTGCCAGCCGCCGTGTTTAAAACCGTTCGAAGTGTCCTCCTCCGGTCCGCCGGGCGCTTGCATGACGCCGTCCAATGTCACAAAGGTTGTGGTGATAATTTTTCGCATAGGGTAATTATACTTTTATAGTTTGAACCTATCTCAAAGATGGCTTAATGTTATCAAATTTAATTTCTTTTGTCTGGTCCAGCTTTTTATCTCTCTTTCGCGGGAGCGAGCTTCTTTCAGTGTGGCAAATTCTTCTTTATATTTCAAAGTAACCGGTCTGCGTATTTTGGTATAGTGGGCTCCTCGTTTAGAATTATTGTGCTGGTGCAGACGGCGGGGGAGATTGTTTGTGCACCCAACATACAGAGTGTTGTCAGCGCATCTAAGAATGTAGGTGAAATACATTGAGATATTTTTCCTGCGTAAAAAGCTAATAGTCTACGTCGAAAATGTACTCATTTCGACGCGATTTTTACGCTTAGTTTGCACCGAGCAAGTGCTCTACTCGGTATCTTCGTCGCTCTCACTCCTCGAGCTGCGGGACTTGGATTCGAACCAAGATGAATCGCTTCAGAGGCGACTATCCTACCATTAGATGATCCCGCAATTATATAACTTTAAATATGCTAACTTACTGTATCCATACTATCACCTTTTGTGGCGGATTACCGATTCGCTCCACTCATCGGTATGCGCTGGTTTTTATAGTCGCTCCGCTCTTTAAAAACAGGCACCGTACCATTAGATAGATGCGCAATTTTTAGAAAAGACAGTCAGAGAAAGAAATCTTTACACTGATGTCACAACGGTAGCAGAAAAAAGTCTTTTGCTCAAGGTCGGGACAGTGCCTCATTTTGAAAGTGGTACAATTGGCGGGAGATGTCTTCTAAATCATACAAACTAACGTCCAAAGTGTTGCTCTACCCAGGGATGGCGGGCTGGCATTTTTTGATTGTGCCGAAAAAAGAATCAGGTACAATAAAAGAAAAATACGGACGACTGGCAAAAGGGTGGGGATCACTTCCGGTGTCGGTCACTATCGGTAAGACGATCTGGAAGAGTTCGATTTTTCCGGACAGGAGAGCGAGCGCGTATCTTTTACCGCTCAAGGCAAAAGTAAGAAAAGCAGAAGACATTTGGGCGGGAGACACCGTCTCGTACGCAGTCAAGCTACTCGTGTAATCTTTTGAAAGCAAAAATCGCTCGTTTGAAGAGCGATTTTTGATGCTGGGTAACGATAAGCCGAATTCTGTTAGGCTTGCGCCTAAGGTAGTCATTTGTCTGGGCCGTGTGTTGCCACATGGCTCTGGCGACTCAAACCAATGTAGAGCGTTGGAAGTACCAATTTCAAGTGTTCACTTTTCAAGCACTGGCTGTTGAAAATTGAGCATTGATAATTTGACATTCCCAGTGCTCCACACTGGGATACGGTCTTGCACGTAGGTAAGGGTTTGGCCGTTGCAGCTTGGCGTTGCCACCAAGACATTCCGCTTGCGCGGAATTCCTATCCTTTCGGAATCAGACGTTGCTGTTCGCACCTCGAGGATTGCTCCCGACGGGGGTTACCCGCTACCATCCTCCGCACTCTACCTACCGATAGGCAGGTTTCGCACGGACGTGTTCGGACTTTCCTCCCGATTGGGCATATTGCACAATCGAGTAACTACCTATTACCCATAAGTATTATACCATAAAGGTAAGATAAGAAGCAAGAATGGGTAACTCACAACAAACAATCAGAGGGACGGGTCGCGAAGCGACCCGTCCCTCACTTCTCCCTTTCCCTCATGTCGTCAGTTGTTTGTTGTAAATTGTTAATTTGATTTTGCACCTTATCCCTAGTTGACCAATTATTTTTGTAGTATACTTACACCATTATTAAAAGCGTGAGCCGTTATTTTTACGTATCTATGTCAAATGAAACATCAGTTAGTGTGAAGACGTTCTCTCGATTTGAACACGTCGCGATTATTGTCTTGTCTATCGGTCTATTTATACTTCCACTTCTGTTTATTCCGTCCCCATTTGTTTTGTTTGAATTTTTGAAAATAACTACACTGGTTGTCGTTGTCTGTGTGGCGGCGCTTTTGGTCATCTGTGCTCGATTGCAAGATCGAAAAATGACGATCTCGAAATCCCCGTTGGTGTGGTCACTTTGGGCGTTACCAGTAATCTACGGAATCTCTGCGTTGGCATCTGCGCACCCGACTACTGGGCTAGTTGGCTACGGATTTGAGGTTGGCACATTCGGATTTGTGCTCACACTCACTACGCTGACTGCACTTGTTGCATATCTCTTCCGAAGCACCGGACGATCGCTTTCTTTGCTTGCTATCATTCTATCGACCCCGCTCATTCTCGGCCTATTTCATGCACTTCGATTTGGATTCGGACCGACGTTTTTAAGTATGGGAGTGTTTACCGATATCACTCACAACACATTTGGCAAGTGGTATGATTTATCTATTTTGTTTGGCTTCGGAACCATCACTGCGCTTATATTGTTGACTCGGTTGACGCATACGATTTTTGTGCGAATTGTATTGTACATTTTGTTACTTGTGTCACTTTGCATGTTGGTGACGGTGAATTCATTTATGGTGTGGGTAATGGTCGCTATCTTTGCGATTGGTTTTGCCCTCTACCAGTTCTTTTCTCGACTAACCTCATCCCCTGATTCAGAGACAACTACGCCTGTTTATCGAAAAGTGCCGTATCTCGCAGTCGCCGTTTTGCTTGTATCAGTCTTCTTTATTCTCGACAACCTCGCGGTATTTTCTACACAGCCGTTTACCGCTCGAGTGACTGAAAAACTGGCAATCTCTCAAGTCGAAGTTCGCCCGTCATGGACATCGACTGGAGAGATTGTAGTAGCAACTCTCAAGGTTGACCCGGTATTTGGTGTTGGTCCAAACCGCTTTTCATCTGCATGGAATGCAAACAAACCGCAGGGGATTAATGCGTGGCCGTTCTGGAATGTTGATTTCTCGTATGGTATTGGTTTCGTGCCAACAGCACTGATCACCACTGGAATCGTCGGCGCGCTCGGTTGGGCAGTCTTCTTGGTATTTTTAGTTGCTAGTATGGTGCGAGTGTTGCGAAAACCTGCTGGTGACGCTCGGGGTCGGGGAGTGACCTTGGCGCTTCTTTTCGCCACTGCATTTCTGTGGGTATCAATGGTGATCTATGTTCCGGGTATCTTGGCAATGGTGCTTACTTTTGCGGTGACTGGTTTATATTTTGCCGCACTATCTCGAGAAGGAGTAATACAGAGTACTTCGATGGCCATGAACAGTCGTTCACTCGCTACATTATTTACAACACTTGGATTTGTCGCGGCACTTATTGCCTTGGTGACACTTGGATATGTGTATCTGCAGAAATCAGTGGCATCGTATCACTTCAGGAAAGGGGCAACTGCGTTCGGTGCCAATGATCCGGTTGCGGGTGAACAGCATCTGGTTAAGGCATTTAAAATCGGTCAAAACGATTTGTACTTGCGAGCCATTGCTGATTTCTATGTGGCCCAATTGGTCGCGATGCTCAACACTGATCTCTCGTCCGCAAAGGCTGAAGAGGTTCGAGCTCAATTTGAGACCCTGTTCCGGTTTGCCAATACTGCCGCCAATCAAGCGGTGGCGTACGACGCAACCAATTACCAGAATTATCTTACTCGCGCGCGTGTGTATGAGTTGGTAATCCCGCTGAATATACCCAATGCATACGAAAGTGCCAAGGCGGATTATGCCGAAGCGGTCAAACGTAATTCACAAAATCCACTTATCTATCTTCTGACCGCGCGTCTTGAAGCAACTGCTGGCAACATCGCTCTTGCCAAAGAAGCGGTACAGGTAGCACTCTCACTTAAGCCTGATTACGAAGACGCAAAGACGTTTCTTGCTGAAATAAACAAGGTCAGACCGCAATCGTCTCCAACCGTCAGTAAGGATGCTACTCCAAAGAAAAAATAAATCGGTTCTATGGTAAAGAGAATCCTGTCACTCTTGGGTAAAGAGATAGGTAACCTTCATGAGGCAGCGTATCTCTTGGGATTTTTTGCTATTCTTTCGCAACTTCTCGCGCTGTTTCGTGATCGCTTGCTTGCGTATACGTTTGGGGCAGGGGCAACACTCGATATCTACTATGCCGCCTTTCGAATCCCTGATCTGTTGTTTATTTCTGTCGGCTCGATTGTTTCAGTGTCAGTCCTTGTACCCTTTTTATTGGATCGGGCGAAAAATAGTGAAGCTGAATCTCGACAGTTTGTCAGTCAACTTGCCACAGCCTTTCTGGCGGTCATTGTCTGTGTCGGTGCTCTTGCGTGGTGGCTTTCTCCCGCATTGACTCTCTGGTTTTTCCCGGGAATAACTGGTGATGATCATATTCAATTAACACTGTTTACTCGCATCCTTTTGTTCTCGCCGATACTGCTCGGTCTTTCAAATTGTCTGGGCAGTATTACTCAAGCCTATCGGCGATTTGTAGTATACGCATTGAGTCCGCTCGTTTACAATCTCGGGATTATTTTCGGTATTGTCGTGTTGTATCCGAAAATTGGTACGAAGGGCTTGGTCTATGGGGTGGTCTTTGGGGCGTTACTCCATGTGTTGGTGCAGGTACCATCGGTTCGAGCAATTGGTCGAATGCCACAGTTGGTGTTTCGTGGCAGTTATCGAGTATTTACTGAAGTGATGGCGGTATCGCTCCCACGCACACTTACTCTCGGATTGTCTCAAATTGCTATCTTATTTTTAATGTCACTCGCGTCACAAATGGCCGAAGGCTCGATCGCGGTGTTCACGTTTGCCTTGAATTTGCAATCAGTCCCACTGTCGATTATTGGAGTGAGTTATTCTCTGGCTGCTTTTCCGGCGTTATCAAAGTTGCATACTGATGGCAATACAAGCGCTTTCTTCACGCAATTGGCTACTGCCGCTCGACACATCTTGTTCTGGTCAATCCCCATAACACTCCTTTTTATTGTTCTGCGCGCCCATATTGTGCGCGTGGTGCTTGGAGCGGGAGAATTTACATGGTCTGACACTCGTCTGACGGCTGCGACATTGGCACTATTTGTCGTGTCGGTAGTGGCGCAAAGTCTGGTGTTGTTATTTGTCAGGGCATATTATGCGCGAGGAGAAACCCGACGGCCGTTACAGATATCGGTATACTCGACGCTTATTATTATCCTGTCGAGCATCGGTTTGTCACATCTATTTGTCACTATTCCTTCGTTTCATTATTTTCTCGAAGCGCTCTTTCGGGTGTCGGATGTGGCGGGCACCAAAATACTGGTCTTACCTCTCGCGTTTACTATCGGAATGAGTGTAAACGCGCTCTATTTGTGGTGGGGTTTGAAACCGCACAGTCCGATTCGTCTGATCCCGCTTCGAGAGACTTTTTTCCAGAGCGTTTCGGCATCAATTATTATGGGGTTTGTAACCTATCTTTCTTTGAATTATTTTAGTACGATATTTTCGCTTACAACCACGCTCGGTTTATTTTTGCAGGCATTCTGTTCAGCAATCATTGGTATTGTGGCATGGGTAGGGATACTCAAAGCTCTTAATAGTCCGGAATTGTCTGAAATGTGGACTACATTGCATCGCAAGATTTGGAAGACGGGAATTGTGACAGAGGAAATTGGTCAATTGTAGGGCGAGATTGAGCGGAATTGTTGAATCAGAGTACTATGAAGACGGCATTCCGTTGAGCCATTATCTTAAATATAACAAGCGCCTGTTTGGTTTCTTTTGCTCGGATTTTCCCGTATACTGTAGTGATGTATCGTTTCGTCCGATTGGTAGCCCGAGAGGCAGTTTTCTTCATAGTATTGGGAATACTCATAACTCCCGATGTACTGAAAGCCGCGAGTGACCCTATTGCGGATTTCTGTGCGAGTAGTTCGGCACAAGCAGACGCTCAAGCCAGAGCCGAGTGCGCGGGACTCGCTACCCTTCAAGAAAGTAGCGCAAAAATCAAAGGAGAAAAAGATTCAATTGAAAGTGAGATTAAGGTCATTGATACGCAGATTAAGATTGCCGAACAGAAAATAAAAGTGCAGAACCGAATCATTGATCAGCTTACTCGTGATATTAAAGTCAAGAGTACGACCGTGTCAGGCTTGGAATCTAAGATAGATAAAAATACTGAATCAGTGGGACGGATTATTAAGATATTAAATGATAAAGATGCCGTATCACTTCCGTCAGTAGTGCTTGGTCAGAAAAGTTTTTCGACATTTTATACAGAGGTTGATCAATTTCAAACACTCAATCGAGAATTGGTCGTGGTGCTTGATGAAGTGCGAACACAAAAAAAGCAGACTGAAGCTGAAAAAGCCACACTCGAAGATCGAAAAGACAAAGAACTGGATGCTCGACAAGCAGTCGAAGCTCAAAAACGTTTGATCGATCGAAAAAAAGCCGAAAAAAAGACATTACTTGCGCTCAAGACCAGTGAATACACCTCTGCTCAAAAGATTGTGCTCGACCAAAAAGCTAAAGTGGCAAAAATTCGCTCCAAGTTATTTAAATTTCAAGACGGTGAAGGAATCCCGTTTGGAGACGCGTATGATTACGCGGTCAAAGCCGCTCGGACGACCGGCGTACGGCCAGCATTTGTGCTCGGTATTTTGATGCAAGAGTCGAGTTACGATTATAGTACTGCCAGCTTCGGTAAAAATATTGGCCAATGCTTTTTGCGAGACAAAAATACCGGCGGTGGTGTTGGCGCCAATTCCGGCGATGCAAAGATTCGAGTGATGAACCCGAATCGAGATGTCGTACCGTTTATTGAGTTGACCTCTAATTTGGGCAGAGATTATACCAACACCAAAGTGTCGTGTTGGATTGTCGATTATAGTGGCGGTAGTCCGGTCGGATGGGGTGGCGCTATGGGCCCCGCCCAATTTATCGCTTCAACTTGGGAATTGTATAAGAAACGGGTGGGTGGCATCATGGGTGTTTCGCCAGCCCTTGCTGATCCATGGAATCCAGAGCATGCAATCGTTGCTGCGTCACTTTATCTTGCGGATTTAGGCGCCGGTGCTCAAACCTATTCTGCCGAAAAAAATGCCGCCTGTCGGTATTATTCCGGTAAAAAATGCACCCAATCCTCCCGTGCCAATACCTACGGCGTGAGCGCCATGAAGTGGGTGACCAAGATTCAAGAAGAGATGATCGATTCAATTTTGCTGGCTTCGCGGTAGTCTTCGGTAGGTCTTTTTAATTATTTTGTCTCTTTTTCTCTATACTTCGTCGTATGTATTGCCCCGTTGCACCCTTTTCATTCCTATGCTATACTACCCGCTATGAAAGTAGATATTCACCCAACATATACAGAGAAATCAGCCATTACCTGCGCGTGCGGGACGGCATTTGCCTTTGGTTCTACGATGCCAAAGATTGAAGTGGAAATTTGTAGCGCCTGCCACCCGTATTTTACGGGCAATGACAAGGTGATCGACTCTGCCGGCCGAGTGGAGAAATTCAAGGCTCGCGCCACCAAGACATCGACCAAGGCCGCCACAAAGAAGAAATAACGAATCTCACGAAAAACTCAAAGCGACGTGCTTTGAGTTTTTCCATTTCTGGCGAAACGATTATGACTATCGAGGAATTCAAAAAAAATCCAAAGACGATGTATTTGGCAGAGGCATACGAGACGGCGCTCAAGGAAGAAGCGCATCTTTTGGAATTGTCGAAGACCGATCCATCAATGCGGGAATTGGCTGTAGAAGAGCTCGCAACGCTCGAACAACAGAAAAAAGAGTTATTGAAACAAATGGAAGACATTGTCGCCTCTGAACAGGTAGAAGAAGAGTTACCTAATGAAATTATTCTTGAAGTGCGAGCGGGGGCGGGGGGTGATGAAGCGGCGCTGTTTGCGCGGGAACTTTCGGAGATATATCAAAAGTACGCGCTCTCCAAAGGTTGGACCTGTATGAAAATGGCGGAGTCACTGGCCAATCTTGATGGCTACAAAGAAGCCAGTTTTGAAATTAAGGGCAAGGGAGTGTACGAAAAATTGCGATATGAGACGGGGGTACATCGCATTCAACGAGTGCCGGCAACTGAAAAGATTGGTAGGGTACATACCTCCACCGCGTCAGTGGCGATTTTGCCGATACGCAAAAAACACAAATTTCAAATTAATCCCGCTGATCTCGATATGGAATTTTCTCGCTCCGGCGGGGCGGGAGGGCAGAACGTCAACAAGGTAGAGACAGCAGTGCGATTGATCCATCGACCTACCGGTATTGATGTCCGGTGTACATCCGAACGCAGTCAGGCGAAGAATCGTGAAAAAGCACTGTCCATTTTGCAGGCAAAACTTGAGGTGTTGTATGAACAGCAAGAGGCGCAAAAATTCGCTTCAGCTCGTAAAGAGCAGATCGGCACTGCTGATCGTTCAGAAAAAATTCGCACGTACAACGTGCTTCAAGACCGAGTGACCGATCATCGCATTAAACAGTCATGGCATAATATCGCGGGGATTTTTCGTGGAGAAATTGATGATATTACTGATACCGTGTCAGTAAAGATGCAACACCCAGAAACTATTTCGGGGACAGATGATGAGGAGTGAGGATGCGGATGGGAGATAGAGAACAGACTCACAACTCACAACAAACAACTGACAACCAGAAGGAAAATTCACCGAAATTAGTTTAAAGGCTCAACCCGACAGGCTATTTAGGGTTGAGCCTTTAAACTAATTTTTACCAAAAAGCGCTAAAAATCACCTC
>ERZ1292625.2235-Hain-H41-01um-R1-2235-length-18722-cov-7_pt1 | contig 18722 bp, 20 predicted proteins | sample MGYA00564400_ERZ1292625 | MGnify/ENA primary metagenome ERZ1292625 (study PRJEB36523, sample SAMEA6512639) | groundwater metagenome | collected 2019-01-08 | study: AquaDiva: Metagenomics assemblies of 32 groundwater samples
GTTTGGGCAACTACCGCTCTTCTAAAACTCGGTCGCTTGCGGCCGAGTTCTTTATGTTTCTACTTGAGCGATAAGACACGGTGATAGGGGATATACATCGATGAAAGTTGCAGTATTTGGGACTAAGTCATATGACAGGAAATACTTGGATCAAGCCAACAACGAATTTAATCATGAGTTGACTTATTTTGATGCACATCTGAATGTGACGATAGCACCATTGGCAAAAGGATTCGAAGCGGTTTGTGTTTTTGTGAATGATGAGATCGACGAGAGTTGCCTCAGAAAATTATCTGATTTGGGAATAACCATCATTGCACTTCGCTGCGCTGGCTTTAATAATGTAGACCTGAGTGTTGCTGCTTCATTGAATATTACAGTGGTTCGTGTTCCGGAATATTCGCCGCATGGAGTAGCAGAACATGCTGTTGCATTAATACTGGCTTTAAACAGAAAAATTTATCGAGCATACAATCGGGTAAGAGAGAATAATTTCCTATTAGAAGGTTTGCTGGGCTTTAATTTGAATACCAAAATAATTGGAGTCATTGGTACAGGAAAAATTGGCTCGGTTTTTTGCAAGATTATGTCTGGTTTTGGTTGCATGGTACTCGCTTATGATCCTTGCCCAAATGAGCGTTGTGCAGCATATGGAATTAAATATACCGATTTAGAGAATCTCCTGAAACAATCAGATATCATTAGTTTGCACTGCCCGCTGACACCCGAAACCTACCATTTAATTGATGACAAGGCACTAGCATATATGAAAACAAACGTTATGCTGATTAATACGAGTAGAGGTGCGCTTATTGATACTGTGGCGGTAATAAAGAATTTGAAATCCGGAAAAATTGGATATTTAGGGCTTGATGTATATGAAGAAGAAGGTGACTTATTTTTTGAAGACGTTTCAGACAAAATTCTAGAGGATGATATTTTTGCGCGGCTATTAACATTTCCAAATGTTCTGATCACTGGACACCAAGCTTTTTTTACCATCACTGCTTTAGAAAATATTGCAATGACAACATTATCAAATCTTACGGATCTTGAGCAAGGTAAGCATTGTCCCAATAAGGTTTCTGATCAACTCATACAGGTAGCCAGGAAAAAATAAAAATCATTCTCTAATTTTTAACGCTGCAAAGGATGAAAATTTTGGTGAAGTGTTGATGGGAAGGAAGTCTCCATGAACCACCTTAGGAAGTTCATGGAGAAAGTGATGCTTTTTGTGGGTTCAGTTATTACAATACATTGGATGTTTCAGCAATTTTTGACTGCAAATTCGACGAACAATGCAGAGTCTCGCATGCTGACTGCAATACTGAAGCAAGTTTGTTTACGAAACAAACTTGCAGTGAATCTGATAGTGCATTCAGAGGAGCTCCACCCTGATAACTAAAACGTATTGAAATATGATCGCCTTTGGTTACCTTAAGCGGTACGGATAGTGGAAAAATAATGTACTGGGTATGCCAATCTATGGTGCTATAGGTCAGCATATTAACAGCGAGTATATTCTTAGTAATGAGTCTTAGTGCATTGAGTTGACCGTTCTCAGCCATGATGATTTCCCCATCCCAATGGCAGATTTGATTAAATGGGTCAGCATACGATAGCAATTGGAATACTTCAGGATCTCCAAGGCTTTTACTCCTTTCGTGGGTTGCATAAGGATCTTGAAATAATATCGTGGGTGCGTAGAAATCCTCAAAGTGGAAGTCTTGTTCTATCGGTTGAATGGCTTGAATACTTGCCTCTGGTACAAAGACAGGCAGTGGGCCGCCAAATTTCTCCAAGTAACGTTTTTTAAATGAATCAATAACAGGCATCTGCTTTTCCCGTAACAAGCCCGTGTGAAGCATTTCGCAGATCACCACATCGACAGGCTCCGGCGGCAGATAATGCAGCGCATCAGCCTGAATAACTTCGATTTTATCTCCATTGATATTTTTTGCGAGAAAACTGCGTGCAGCGCTTACCAGCTCTGGGTTACGTTCGACACAATAAACCTTTTGTGCTTTTTGTGCGGCAAAAAAAGATTGTACACCGGTGCCACCACCTAACTCGAGAACCTTAGCACCGGGTTTGACCACCAAATTAATCGCTTCTTTAAAGCCTTTCATTCGATTATTGTCATTCAGCATATTGTGATGGTAATGCAAAGGAATGAATTGACCGAGCTCCAAGCTCTCAAATTTATTTTGCATATAGACTCCTGAATGTTAGAGCAGTGCAGATTTATTAATAGATTGCTGTAAATGCTGACAGCAATGATCATGCCAGTCTATAGCAAAGACCTATATTGATAGCGTTGGAGCTTTTTGCGTGATTCTTTTTAGTAGATGGAAAGTCAGCCCGGCAAATATTGCCGCACGTGTTTAAATGTATATTTAAGATAGTTACGCTTTAGTAGGCTCTTGCTTTTTTCGTATCCCTTGTTACGTCAATATGTTTATTGCCTGAGTGTGGTGCGATGTTTTTCCGTATCCAGAAATTGCTGTAAGTAGGGTAGTACCAGTGATGGTTCTTCCTCTTGGGCGGCGTGGCCAACGTTATTGAGGATGATCAATTTTGAGTTGGGTAAATTTTTATGGAGGCGCTCACCAACGGCTAAGGGCACAATTTCGTCCTCTTTGCTCCAAATAATTAGGGTAGGGATGGTCAAGTTGGCATAATTTTCTGAGAATTGCTGCAAATCCGCTGGTAGCATTTGCCGCACACTGGTGAGTGTCGCGTATTTGGCATTGGGTTTGCTCAAATTATCGGCGTAGTGGTCGACGGCATTTTGTGGAATCAGATTATCATTGAAATACACTTTCTTCAGCAAGTTTCTTACCTGAAAGGTGTTAGGAATAGTGTAGATGATAAGTGATCCCAGTATTGGGGTAGCCAATATTTTTACGAAACCTGGAAGATCTTGCGGATAGGCAATGCTGTCCATTAATGTTAGGCTTTTTTGCAGATCAGGGTGCGATGTGGATAGATAGATTGATGTCGCCAGCGCTACTCCGCCGCCATAGGAATGCCCAATGATGTGAAGATTTTTCAGTTTGTTTTCAAGGATAAAATTCCGTACCAGCCTGGCTTGTTCATAAACGGAATATTGATCATCACGTGGTTTCGGCGATTCGCCAAAGCCTTTTAGATCAATGGTAATGACACGGTACTTTTGTGCCAGTGGCTCAATAACATATCGCCAACTATAGCTGCTGGCACCAAAGCCATGGATAAGCAAAACAGGATCTTCTTTGCCGACACTACTGGAGGCTAATCGCAATTCATTTACTTGATCTAGATTACGGTACTGCGACCAACCCGGAGTGCTTTTATCCATGACTGCACAGCCACTCAGGCTTAGAAATCCAGATAGTGCTGCAAAAATAATCGTTCTTGTGAGGAGATTATTGATCATTTCAAAGATCGAATCAGCATGACCATATCAAATATTCCGCCTACAGCAAAAGACAGTGCTCCAAAAATAGGGAGTATTGCAATTGCTAAGCAGGCCGATTTCAGCCGCTTGGCTTCCGCCTCATCTTCAATTTTCATGTGATGTGGGATTGATAGAATCACGTAACTAATCAAACTAAGAAAGATAATATTTCCGATGGAGAGCGGGAGAAGATTGGTCAGATAGATTTCGATCGGACCCAGTGTTTGTTCAGCGCAATACCCACATTTATCAATCATCTCAAACATCATGTCGCGACGAGCGTTAATGATCTGGAAGAAACTCAACGTAGTGTTTACAGCGCCCCATAAAGCTGCCAGTAAAACAATCGGAAGCCCCAGTTTATCCATGTCGATTCTCCTTTTAGCAAGAGAAGATGGCAATAAACAGGGGTTTTTTAGAGGCGACTCATCAGTGCCTGGGATTTGTAGACTGCCTCATCCTTTTTATTGCATCAATTGTTTCATGCATTGCTGCAGATTTTTCTCTAGGGTGTCAATCATCTGAAAGGCTTATCCTAGTCATGCGACTTCTGCTTTTTCGATAATGACATCTTCAACCGGTACGTTTTGGTGTCCGGCAGCATTTCCTGTCTTTACTTTCTTGATTTTATCAACAATATCCTGGCCCTCAATAACTTTACCAAAAACGCAATAACCAAAGCCTTGTGGTGTTGCAGATTGATAGTTCAAAAAACCGTTATTGGCTACATTGATAAAAAATTGCGAGGTAGCTGAATGAACATCAGCAGTTCGTGCCATGGCGATGGTGTAAGCATCATTTTTCAGCCCATTCGCTGCTTCATTTTGAATCGGCGCCTGTGTGTTTTTTTGTTTCATGTCAGACTCTAATCCACCACCTTGAATCATGAAATCGTCGATGACGCGATGGAATATCGTATTATCGTAGAACCCACTATTGACATAGTGTAAGAAATTTTCCACTGTTACAGGGGCTTTTTCTTGATCTAGTTCCAGAGTGATGATACCAAAGTTAGTATGTAGCTTGACCATAATGCTTCCTTAATTGATACAGTTCGGTATTGAATTATTGATGAGTCTTTTCAGAATTGGAGATACGAGTAATATCTTGAATGATAATACTGGTTTTAGGAACATCTCTTGAAAATGGGCCAGAAGAGCCTGTCGGCATCGAAGCGATTTTATTCACGACCTCCATACCCTTGATCACTTTACCAAAAACAGCGTAGCCATAGCCACTGGCATTAGGTGCTTTGAAATTCAAAAAATCATTTTTGGCAACATTGATGAAAAATTGTGCAGTGGCTGAATTGGGATCAGAAGTACGTGCCATGGCTATCGTTCCGATGTCATTTTTTAAACCAGTGTCGGATTCGATCGGTATTGGAGAGCGTGTGGGTTTTTGGTTCAAATCGGCATCAAAGCCACCGCCTTGCGCCATGAAGTTTGGAATAACACGATGAAAAACGGTATCTTTGTAAAAGCCATCGTCAACATATTGCAGGAAATTTGCTACTGTTTTTGGTGCTTTATCGGAATGAAGCTCGATGGTGACATTTCCCAAGCTGGTTTTTATTTCTACAGTGACATTTTCTGCATGGCCATTCGATGATAAGAATAGGAAAGAGAAAAGCAGCACAAACAGACTAAGGCGGTTATACATATTTTTTCCTGTTAAGAGAAGAATTACCTAAGGTTATCGGTTATAAACGTGGTGAAAGCCTCAATTCCGGCGGTATGCTATACTTATATATACTGTGCGAGTTTCGCTGATTTAGTCCAGAATGTCTAGAATTTTACCAAGAAGTAACGTAATTCTACAATTAATCCGCTTATTTTTTTATGCTCAAAATTTTCAACTCAATTGCTCGAGAAAAACAAGAATTTGTTCCATTGGTGCCAGGGGAAGTAAAAATTTATGTCTGTGGTATGACGGTTTATGATTATTGTCATCTGGGTCATGCGAGGGTTCTAGTCGTATTCGATATGGTGATTCGTTGGTTAAAAATCAACGGATTTGAGGTGAATTATGTTCGTAATATTACTGATGTAGACGATAAGATTATTAAACGTGCGCAAGACAATCAAGAATCAATTGAAGTCTTAACCGATCGTTATATTCAAGCCATGAATCAGGATGCAACCGCTTTGGGTGTGTTGCAACCCACGCACGAGCCACGTGCGACTGCCTATATTGAATCTATGATTCAGATGATCAGTACGTTAGTTGAGAAAAATTTGGCTTACCATGCAGTTAATGGCGACGTATATTATTCAGTCCATCATTTCCCCAATTACGGTAAATTGTCTGGAAAATCACTTGAGGATTTACGCGCAGGAGAGCGAGTTGAAATCGATTCCAGTAAGAAAGATCCGCTGGATTTTGTTTTATGGAAATCAGCCAAAACTGGTGAGCCTTTTTGGGATTCTCCATGGGGAAGGGGAAGGCCGGGTTGGCATATTGAATGCTCAGCGATGAGCGGTCAATTGTTGGGTGTTCAATTCGATATTCATGGAGGCGGCCAAGATTTGCAATTTCCGCATCATGAGAATGAAATCGCACAGAGCGAGGGGGCGCATGATCATCCCTTTGTGAATTACTGGATGCATAACGGCTTTGTACGTGTTGATAATGAAAAAATGTCAAAGTCATTGGGAAATTTTTTTACTGTTCGGGAAATTCTTAATTACTATCAGCCAGAAGTCGTGCGTTTTTTTATATTGCGCGCACATTATCGCAGCCCATTGAATTATTCCGATCAGCATTTGAAAGATACCAAGCTGGCTTTGGATCGTTTATATATAGCACTCAAAGAAGTTGGTTCTATTAATATCAACTCATCAGCGATTGACTGGAATAGTATTTATGCAGAAAGATTCAAGATCGCTATGGAAGACGATTTCAATACACCGGAAGCGATAGCGGTCTTATTTGAATTGACCAGTGAAATCAACAAAAGTGGCTCGAAGGAACTTGCAACCTTATTAAAATCGCTAGGTGGTTTGTTAGGGCTATTACAGCAGAATCCACAGGTTTACCTACAAAATAGACCCGTTGGCAATGATTCAAATGTATTCACCGAAGATGAAATAGAACAATTAATTCGTGAGCGTGTTTCTGCACGTGCAGAGAAACGTTATTCCGATGCGGATAATGTCCGTAAGCGGTTGCTTGCCAAAGGGATTGTTCTTGAGGATAGCGCACAAGGCACTACTTGGAGACGCATATAGTTTTCCAGATGGGAATTTCCCAGCCCCGCCAGCGCAAATGTCTCCGTGGCTAGATATGCGGGTTGTTCCACTCGAAGTAGTCCTGAATAATTTGAGGTCGCAACAGCATCGCCGCTTTATCAAAACACATCTGCCGCTCGATGGCTTGCCTTATAATGAAAATCAAATATCTCTATATCGCTCGCGATGTTTTCATGTCGTTATGGAATCACTACACCGGCATGAAGGAAGAGATGCTGATGCTTCTAAATATGCTGCCTGGGCGCATGGGAGACGAGCTTCTGCAACCGCCGGATGAGATATCCATCCTTCTGGCGGAATTGGATAACCCGTGGTTCGTTTGCGTGGGAATCCGATGGTTGGTCGTATTGGTTCACACCTTGCAAATGTTCAGTCTTGGTGGAATTTCCGCCACTTGCCTAATATTCAGTTGTTTCACTATACCGACATGCTCGCAGATACTGAACGTGAAGTTCGCCGCATTGCCACATTTTTGGAAATTGAGGTGCCGGGGAAAGCTTGGGATGGAATCATCAAAGCGATTTCCTTTGCAGAAATGAAACGCCAAGGTGAGCTGTATGCACCAGGGGGCGGTCAATTCTGGAAGGGGGGAGCGGAGACTTTCATGCACAAGGGCACCAATAATCGTTGGCGCGCGATGTACTCTCTGATGAAGAACTGACCTTCTTGTGGGCGTGTGTTGATCGCAGATTGCCGCAAATGGCTCGAGAATGGTGGAACGATCTGACGGCGTTTTTTGTTCGTACGAGGTGTACGAAAAGGGTGAGAAAAAATTAATTACGTTTTCTGTAATCCGCGATAAAGCTGAATAATTTCTCGATCACTGATTGGTTTTTCGCTTCGCCGTCCCATAAAATAATAACCCGATGCGGCATCTAGTGTGCCGGGTGAGTTAATAATGTGTGAATCAAAATACTTTAAAAAGAAACTGGTAAAGCTTGAAAAAAGATAGACGAATTGGCGGATTCTCGGGTGTTCGCAAAAACTGAGTAGGAAATATCGATAAGCCCATGCTAACGCCATTCCTGATCCACAAACCGCGCCGCTTTCAATTTCGCTGAAGTAGCGAAATAATCGGCGATGGCCTAAGTGCGTAAAGCGCGTGAAATCGTAACAGCCCATATGAACTTGTTGCATAAAGGGTGTCTCTGCATAGACTAATCCATCCAATTTGAGCACACGGTGTATTTCAGCAACACAACGGTAAGGGTCGACAACATGCTCCAAGACTGCTTGGATAATGACACAATCAAATGACTGATCGCCGAAAGGTAAATCATGCCCGTCACAGATCATCTGAGTTCTAGGAGCAAAAGAAACGTCGGTTTCTACAAGCTGGATTCTACTATCCTTGGTCAGTATTTCCATTCCTTCACCTATTATTCCTCCTCCGATAATCAAAATAACAGGAGATGGCGTTTGTTCTAGCAAGTGATCGATTAGTTTTTGGTAATTTTCAGGGCCCTTGATGTTACGACCCAGTGTCGGTAAAAAACTTTTAATGTGATTCTTAATCGAAGAAAATTTCGTATCTTGGAATGTGGTAGTACGGTGATGAATAAAATCATTGAGTGAAAATAGACTGTTTGACTCATTAATCAGTACAGGAATGCCATCTACGATCGGAAAAATAGCTTGGCACGATTCGCATACAAAAGTTGCTTTATGTGGGTTCAAATGGTGATGACAAACCGGGCATTGTAACAATGAAACAACCGAAGCATTAATTGCGAGAGATGTAGACATTTATGCCCATCAGTAAGAAAATCAAAAAAGTGATACTACGCCAATTTCAGCGGTATCCTACAAGAAAAGCTTTCGTATATAAACGCTATCCGGGTTTTAACGTAATCTCAATAGTAATTTGCAGCTTGCGTTGCTTCAGCTTGATCAGTAGCTTTTACGCAAAAAGGCCTTATAGTGGCATGATTGCGTAAATTTTGCAGAGACGATTATGTATCACTGTTGATAGCCTTTTTCGTATATTCATCATTGCTATCAACCGACATAGAAAATAACGGATTCTTTCTTAAATTTGATTTACGAGTGGTGAGTTGTTGAATTGTTGCGGTATTCTGATCGACGTGGTTTACTTTAAAAATAGAAATTGAGCCAATGAGATCCTTGGCTTGATGTTCCAGGGATTCCGCAGATGCCGCAGCTTCTTCTACGAGTGCTGCATTTTGTTGCGTAACTTCATCCATTTGCGCAACTGCCTGGTTGATTTGTTCGATACCTAAGCTTTGTTCGAGTGAGGCTGCTGTAATTTCTGACATAATTACAGTAACTTGTTGAACCGCAGAAACAATATCTTCCATCGTTTTTCCTGCTTCACTTACTAAATCGTTTCCATTTTCAACTTTTTTTACAGAATCATGGATAAGGTTTTTGATTTCTTTGGCTGCAGTTGCGCTTCGTTGAGCAAGATTCCTAACTTCTGTGGCAACGACAGCAAACCCCCGACCTTGCTCACCAGCACGAGCTGCTTCTACCGCAGCATTTAATGCTAGGATATTAGTTTGAAAAGCAATTTCATTAATAGTGTTGATGATTCTTGCAATCTTGCTTGAGCTATCGCTGATCGAAGACATGGTCTCCACCACTTTATCCATCATCTGCCCACCCTTAAGCGCAATATTACTGGCATTTGTTGAGAGTTGATTAGCTTCCCTAGCATTATCGGCGTTTTGTTTTACGGTAGAAGTCAGTTCTTCCATACTGGATGCTGTTTCTTCGAGCGAGGAAGCTTGTTCTTCCGTGCGTTGTGATAAATCTAGATTGCCGCTCGCTATTTCACTGGATGCTTGCCGTACCGATTCGGCGCTGTTGCGAATATCTGAAACTATTGTCCGGAGGTTGATTCCCGTTTGCTTGAGTGAATTAGTCAAGACACCAAATTCATCTGAAAACTCATTAGTGATCGTAGTTTGTAGATCTCCAGCCGCGAGTGTATTGGCTATTTCGATCGCTTTATTTAAAGGTTTTAGCGTATTTTTTTTGAGGAGAAGTCCAGCCGCGCACATTAATAAGACACCACTCATGGCGGCGATTGGAATAAAACTACTCAACCATGATGGAATTACTGTCGTTTGCGTTAAACCCCACCACCCGGCACCCACAGCGCTCAATAATAGCAGCGTTGGTATAGACAAATAGAGTGCGATCCGTTTCCCTAAAGTTATCTTAAAAAATGAAATAATTTTTCCAATCAAATCGGTACGAACAACAGCACCATTTTTTATAGTGAGATTTTTAGCTGTTCCATTGATAAATTGGCGATATATTGGCGCTACTGTGTCGACCACCTCTCGTGATGGCTTGGTGCGAACAGATAGATATCCGATAATAGTGCCATTTTTTACTAATGGCGTAGCATTACCAAGGACCCAATAGAAATCCCCATTTTTGCGGCGATTTTTAACCAAACCGGTCCATGGTTTGCCTGCTTTAAGTGTCCTCCATAAATCTTCAAATGCTTCTGGTGGCATATCAGGATGACGTACTATGTTATGCGCCTTACCGATCAATTCATCCTCAGAAAACCCACTAACCTCCATAAATGTTTGGTTTATAAATGTAATTCTTCCTTTTGTATCGGTGGTTGATAAAATGAGTGTGTCATCCCCGATGGGATACTCTGTATTCGAAACTGGCAAATTGACTCGCATGGTTGGCCCCTCCTGAAGGTATAAAATTATGCAATCAATAAGAGGTTTTTAATTTAAAAAGAAAGAATGCTAATGGCCTTTGTTTTGTTAAATCGCAATCAAGGTTGTTATGTACGACCTTGTTAAGTTGAATGAAAGCTTATTAAGTAGAGAATCTAAACGTGGTATCGAAAAAGCGACGTAAGAAATTTATTGTGTCAGTCAGTTGTGCTTTACTGCAGCAAAAGAATTCTTAGAATTCGATTGATTACAATCGCATCAACATGATCTGTCTAATTTCTTCATCAATTAGCACAATAGGGTTGGTTTTCATACTACTACCGCGGCAATTCGCAATCACTCTATCGAGTTGATCGTGTTGTAATCCATAATGTGATAAGCACGGCAATGCCAGTTCTTGTGTCCAACTGGTTAGCGTACTGAGTAAAGCTTCATAAGCAGTTTGGTGAGTAGTGAAATGCTGCTGGCATAGTATTTCAGCAACGTGTGCATACTTTGTTAAGGCCGGATTATTGGGTTCTCGGGCTTGCATACTGGTAATGTTAATTTCACTGGTAGCCGCAACTAAGGTACCGCAAGCTATGCCATGCGGGATTGGGAAAAATGCGCCTAGAGGCGATGCAAGTCCATGTACTGACCCCAATCCAACTTGTGCTAGGGTGATTCCTGACAATAGCGCGGCATAAGCCATTTTTTCTCGATTTCGATGCGGCTCCTGGTCTTGATGATACAGTGGAATCAGTGCGTTACAAACTGCTTGCAATCCGCTGATTGCTAAAGCATCGGTAAAGCTATTGGATTTTATGGAAACATAGGATTCCAATAATTGCGTTAATGCATCCATGCCATTTGCAGCGATGATATCGGGTGGGCAATTCGATAATAAATCCGGATCGATAATGGCATACTCAGCAACCAATTTATCGTGACGAAATGACTTTTTAAAGCCACTTTCCCCCTGTACGCTGAGGACTGCGTTCTTGGTGGCTTCGCTGCCTGTGCCTGCAGTAGTGGGTACTGCAATGAAAGGAATGGCCGGGCCTTCATAGGGCAGTTCAGGACCAACACCTTCCAGATAATCCATCACGGAGCGTTGCACTCGTAACAATCCGGCAACAGCTTTGGCAGCATCTAAAGCACTACCGCCACCAATACCAACAACCACATCAAAAGTATGATTTGAAAATGCCTGGATGGTAGCATCAACCCAATCCGGTGAAGGTTCTTGAGCTATGGTGCAATGCTGCCAATGGATTTTATGTTGTTTTAACTGTTCGATTAAAACAGCCCAGTTATCAGTTTCGACGAATGAACGTGCACCGGTTATCAGTAAAACACGGGAACCGTAAGATTGAATAATACCAGGTAGTTTTTTTTATGACGCCTGAACCGAATTCAATGCGAGGTAAACGAGCGATAGAAAAATTGAGCATTTCAAATGTTGACAACTGGATAGAGGCCTTGGCATATAACGCCATGGCGTGGTTCTGTCATCCAATCTGCGACCGTATCGCGCCAGGTCAAATAATGCTTAGTTTCTTTATGTGCTACGGCATCTTGTTTTGTTTTATAGGCTTCATAAAAAAAATTTCGTTGGATCTTCAGCAGATTGAAGAATATCAAAGCGCAAATTGCCTGGTTCAAGGATCGAATTTTCGTGATTTAATTGGCAAGCCGCTTTGAAATCTTCAATTTTGTCGGATTTGACAGAGACATAAACGATCGTAACGTGCATTTTTACTCCTCGATTGGTTTTTCTTTGCTAAGATTGCATTGCAAAAGTATTGTGTTTTTCTTAAATAGATGAAGGCTAATAAAATTAAGGAGCTATCATGTTGAAGCTAATATATATATTGAGACCGTTAAGTTTAAATTGCTTCCTCTTATTGCTGATTGCGACTATGACAGCATCCTGTACAACAAATAGAGGATATTTTGGGGTAGGTAATCCTACGGTGTTAAGCAATGAAAAAACTAGACTAAGCCTTAGTAATCAGCAAAAAGAAGTTATAGATACTGAACGCCTAAAATCAATTGATCCTTTTACAATAAATCAAGGATATTTTCTGACATCAGACTTGGGAAAAAAAGTTCGCCTAACTTTTATACCACCAACAGCACCAAGTGCCGAAAAATCTCCAGTGTCCCCAGATAAATTACCTAAAGAAGCCACAATTTCAGACACTTCACAAATTCTCGCTATTTCTGCGCCACAAAAGTTTTCCGGTTTAGTAGTGGATGGATTTACAAGTTTGGAGTCATATTCAGCGCATAAAGTTAACACTTCAGAAAAGTTTGATCCCAATATGATGGGCTTAAAAGAAAGTGATGAAATTTTCAAAATCAAATTTGATCTATGGATCGAGCCTGTCCGCCAAAATTACATAAGTTATATCTGGCGATGGATACCTGAAATTTTCTCTGAACATGGTTTTCGTAATTATACAAAAGATTATCATGCGCAAATCAGTTTTACACTTAAAGATTGTCCAACGGAGGGAAATAAAGATGGAGAGTGTCTAGATGCTAAAAATGTCGAAGTTGTTTTAGTTCAACCTGCTAATGAAGGTATAAATTCTTTTGATATGAGTCTCTTGCAAGACACTTCACAATTTGCAATGCTTGGATCGTGGCTTAGTGTTGCAGCCGGAATAGATCTATCAGAAAGACATAAAGAGCAATTAGTACAGCAGCGCAAAGATCCGGTTCTACGTGGCATCATAAATTCAGATTCCGAGTTTCCCGCGTTTCGTTTCTTAGTTTCACCTCGTATACATGTTGAACAGCGTGCTTTCCGCATTCCTTTCCTAATGAGTCGCTACTCTATTGAACGAGGACTTGAGTCTGGGCCTTATTCAGTATCGGCATATATTTTGGCTAAAAATTTCAATAAAGATTCAAAACTAAATATAGATATTTGTGGTGATTATAGATTACTAGGTAGTGCAGCCAGATCTGATATAGAAAATAAAGATCCAATATATCCGTATCCGGCAAATCCGAGAAAACCGAGCGATAAATGCATAAAGGAAACAATAACTTTGAAGAAAATTTGAAACAATGATTAACAAATCACCATTGTCGAATATGCTATTTTAGAATGATTCGATTGGTTTTATCATCGCTAGATATTAGATATTAGGGCGCTCTAAATAATATACTGCAGGGCAATAGTCATCCGGATTTCTGGATATCGAATTAATATATAAGGAAGGATAAGATTATGGCATTACCTGATCTGTTTACACATTTATCCGACTATATTGCCGCCGCTGCCGCACTTGGTACTGCGGCTTATGCCCTGGTTGATGGTAGTAAGGCCTTTTGGGGAGGGGTCTCGAACTGCGGATTCCGTCATATCAGAGACGAAGTGAAGAGATTTTTTCCAGAAGAAGTGTCCGAGAGGAAAGATTCGGATAATCCACTTCAGTTAAGTGAGGTGCTGGATACCCTACGTGCCAACTGGCTAAATGGCACCGCTTTGATTGATCAAAAAGCTATCGCTAAGTCTCTTATCAAACTACGCTTGAATACCGTCAATGCGCCGGACCTTGCCAAGGCGACCGGGGTGGACAAGGAAAAGCTCGTAGCTATCGCCGTAAAGATAGCATCCGGAAGTACGCTCACCCAAGATCAAAACGACCTGTTTGGTCGCTTTGATCTCATGTTGACTGCCATCCTCGATAAAGGCTATCAGCGAGCCGACCAGTCTTATCGAAACAGCGCCAAGGCATGGTCGATTTTCGTATCGGTTGTGCTTGCTCTCGTTGGTGCAATGGTTGTCTATGGGGAGTCCTTATCTTTCAACAAAAATATCGATTTCAACATCATCGGTGGAGCTATTCTGCTGGGGCTAGCGGCCACGCCGATAGCCCCAATCGCCAAGGACCTAACCAGCGCCCTTGCGGCAGGGGTAAAAGCTGCGCAAATGCTACGGAAATAGGTGAACAACGATGACATGGTTTCTCGATCTACGCGCAGACAGTGCCGGTGGAAATCCCGCTCGCGAGGTGACAATAAGGCAGAGCGCCAATAGTTGCTTCAATGTTATCGATCTGCTCAAAGAAGTGCGTGGGCGGGATGTGCTATTCGGCACTCACGGCTTCAATGTGAACCGCGAAGAAGGCATTGCTGATTTGTCTGCATGGGCAAATCTGCTGGAACTGGGTGACAATACTTTATTTATCGGGGTGCTTTGGCCCGGCGATTCCCGCTGGGCGCCGGTGGTGGACTACCCCTTCGAAGGAGACGAGGCAATTACGAGCGGTCGCTTACTGGCTCCATTCCTCGATAAGCATTTCACCGAGGCGGTCAGTTTATCTTTTGCTTCTCATAGTCTGGGTGCCCGAATGATTTTGGAAGCAATTCGCCAGATGAGCCGTTCGGTGAGAGTGAGACGGCTGATTATGATGGCCGGGGCGATAGATGACAATTGCTTGATTGAAGAGTATAGCGATGCAGCGAAAAAGGTAGATGAAATCTCCGTGCTGGCTTCCCACGAAGATGTTGTTCTGAAACTCGCCTTCCCCATCGGCAACCTTCTAGCCGGAATCATCAGCAGAGGACATCCCTATTGGCAGGGTGCCTTGGGTCAGGATGGACCGGACAGTCCTTATCCCGAAAATATTCGCTCGGGCTGGCAAATACCGGATGGGTGGGAATACGGTCACGGTGATTATCTCGGCGGTACGCTGCCTGCGATGCCTCTTCCTGTAAGCGTGCCGAAGGAAGGTAGTCCATCACCATCACGTAGTTTGTACCCCGCTTGGTCGGCGGGGTTTGTCTCCACTCGTTTCCAGAGAGCATAGACACTTGGCGTAGAATGTATTAATGATAGAAAGATGGAGACGAATGATGCTGCGCTTCAGAATTTTTGCGATTTTGCGTTCGGCCTTACATTCCACATTCTTACTTATTGTTTTATCAACATCAAACCTGATGAGCTAAAACATCTCGTAATCTAGGTGGCCCCATTAGCCCAAATTGCTTTGACGACGTACAAGATCGTAACGTAGAGACCGTTGCATAACTGTGTTTCTAGAGTTTTCTGTGTGTGGTGCTCATAAAATGAGTCACTTAAAAATACTAAACTAGCCCAAAAACCAGTTGTGTAGGGATCTCGCATATACTTTCTAAATTGATTGCGAAATTTTTAATGCTGTTGTTTTTTAGTATCGCCCTGTCTATATTTCCACCGCAACCATATTCTTAATCGCCTAAATTCATTTGTTTCAATCCTGTCTGGAAGTATTACGACGCTACAAAAAGGCGATAGCGATAATGGCTTCTCAAGCTTGAAAATGAGCACAGTCAGCATGGGTGTAACGAAGGAATTCGGTGTGATCAGACAATGAATCGATCTTTTTGAACGCGTAGTGATCTTACATTGCATCTTTTCAAACAAGTCAAAAGTGATCACTGCATTATTGCTTAAAAGCAAAGCATCTTGTCTTAAGTAATAAATACAACTAAAAGTTATGGCGATAGTCACTAATATTTTAATGGCTATTGTTAAAACTAATAACCAAATGAGGATAGTCGTCACACAATGACTAACAATCAGTATTGCTGCAAGTGAATAGGAGGGTTGTAAATTAACATGGATATGATCGAATTTATTCGTCATTGAGCATTCCAAAAATGAAACATAAAATCCATACATATCACCTGCAGCTACTCTATCTAATTTTGGCGACAATCCGAATAATTCAGAAAAACTGATAAATTAAAATGGCCTTTGCTATGATTGCAACTTTTACCATGAATCATGTGATTCTTTCGCATATTGGCAAAAACAAATCTATCAGATCATAAATGAAAAACCGAATCAACACCTTTTAACTAAGCCAAGTAGAACACGAATGGATCATAATATTACGCTCATCTCCACAATTGCTGCCGCATTCGGTCTGGCGCTAGTTTTCGGATTCATTGCAGAGAAAATTAAAGTGCCGGCGTTAGTAGGTTATCTATTTGCTGGAATTGTCATTAGTCCCAATACGCCTGGTTATTTTGGAGATCTTGAAATTGCCTCGCAACTTTCAGAGATCGGAGTCATGCTCTTGATGTTTGGTGTGGGTTTACATTTTTCATTAAATGATTTACTAGCGGTCAAGCGTATTGCAGTACCCGGAGCCATTGTCCAAATGACCGTGGCAACAGTGTTGGGAACAATCATGGCCATGAGTTGGGGATGGACTTTTGGGAGTGGATTGGTGCTGGGGCTTTCTTTATCCTGCGCGAGCACGGTTGTTTTATTACAAGCCATAGAATCACGCGGTTTACTCGAGAGTATGAACGGTCGAATTGCTGTTGGTTGGTTGATTGTTGAAGATTTGGTAACGGTATTGATCTTGGTTTTGCTGCCAACCTTTGCAGTCATGTTGGGTGGAGTTGATGCAACCAAGGATGCAGCCAATCCTTGGTGGATGAGTATAGGCATTACATTATTATTAGTCTCTGCATTTATTGCTATTATGTTGATTGTCGGGCGGCGGTTCTTGCCCTGGCTATTATTGCAAGTGGCTGGAACGGGTTCACGGGAATTGTTTACGCTCACTGTGATTGCTTCGGCCATTTGTATTGCTTTTATAGCTGCCAAATTATTTAATGTTTCTTTTGCGTTGGGTGCATTCTTTGCGGGCATGGTCATGCGCGAATCGCACTTCAGTCATCGCGCAGCGGAAGAATCTTTGCCACTACGGGATGCTTTTTCGGTATTGTTTTTTGTATCCGTCGGCATGTTGTTTGATCCGCGTATTTTTGTGGATGAACCCCTGCAAGTTCTCAGTGTAGTCGGTATTATCATCATCGGTAAATCTTTGGCAGCGTTGTTGCTAGTACTGATATTGCGTTATCCATTGAACACCGCATTGACAGTTGCTGCAAGCCTAGGTCAAATTGGTGAATTCTCATTTATTTTGGCAGGATTAGGCATGTCACTTGGACTGTTATCATCGCAAGGGATGAGCTTGGTTCTGGCGGGTGCAATTATTTCCATTGCGTTCAATCCCATTGCTTTTGGTGCAGTTGCACCGATTCGAAACTGGTTATTGAAATACTCAGCTTTGGCGCGTAAGTATGAAAATCGAGATGATCCGTATGCCGAATTGCCGATGAATACCGAAAGCAAGTTTCTTCAAGGACAGGTTGTTCTGGTAGGGTATGGGCATGTGGGTAAGCGAATTGGAGAAGGGCTCATGGAACGAGATATTCCGTTTGTTGTTGCAGAACAAAAACGGGAATTGGTGCAGGATTTACGCAAGCAGGGAATCAAGGCTGTATCGGGTGACGCTGCGGAACCTTCTGTGTTGATTCAAGCACATATTACGAATGCCGCCATGTTGATTATTGCAACCCCCGATCTATTTGACATGAAGTCGGTGGTTGACACGGCTCGCACCCTGAATCCAGAGATTGAAATTGTTGTTCACGCACGTACTGAAGATGAAACGATATTATTACGAAAAGATAATATTGGCACCATCTTCTTTGAAGAAGAAGAATTGGCGAAGAATATGACGCATCACATACTCAACCGCTTCAATAACAAAACTAAAACAGTTTAAGTTTGGTTACGAAGTAACAGAATCTAAACAGCCTGATTAATTTGTATGAGAGTACAGTAATGAGAGAACAGTCTTACATTGGTATCGATCAAGATGAAAATGGTGGTTTGACGCATTTAGGCCGTATCGTTAGAGATGCCTGGGTTTTTGACATTCTGCCTGAAACGGAAACTTGTGCGGGTTGGGATAGTGGACAGATGCAAATTTTATATGAAAAAGTCTATGCGGCGTGGGAGCCTTACGCGCATTTGCCTAGCCGATTACCGGATGATTTACGCGAACGGCATATAAAGCTCTACACGACAGCCATTACTAACGCCAAGAAAAAAGGCTGGAACGCAGAGCTCAAGGATGATGATTAAGAGTTTGATTGGTTCGTTGGAAAATGAATAATCCGCGCAGGTCCATCGAGTTTTTCTTTAGTGACTAACAGTTGGAGCGCAGCTTGGAATTCACTGTGTAAGCGTCGCATCATTCCCGATATGTTTTCTCGATAATAAACGGTTTCATAGGCAACTGGTTGATCCAACGCATCGCGTGCATGTGGCTTAAAGTTTTGCCACGCCAGATCAATCCAACATTTACGTTCGCCATCGATAAACACAAATTCTTCACGGTCTATGATGGCCATATACTGCATGCTTCGAATCGGAACAAACAAATGTTGTGTGGGGCAACGGGCTAATAAAGTAATTGCCAGGTTGTAAATACTTGCGGGAAGATAACGTATCTCGCGTTTGATTTCAGCATCTCGATAACAAGTGATTTCCATGATTTTTTGAGCTTTATTTTTAAT
>ERZ1292625.2237-Hain-H41-01um-R1-2237-length-18708-cov-5_pt1 | contig 18708 bp, 22 predicted proteins | sample MGYA00564400_ERZ1292625 | MGnify/ENA primary metagenome ERZ1292625 (study PRJEB36523, sample SAMEA6512639) | groundwater metagenome | collected 2019-01-08 | study: AquaDiva: Metagenomics assemblies of 32 groundwater samples
TTAGTTTAAAAGTTGGGGATACGGTGATTGTAGGAAGAGCTGGAGATGTAATCCCAGATATCAAAAAAGTATTGATAGAATTGCGCAATGGGCACGAGCGCAGTTTTCATATGCCAAAAAAATGTCCCGTATGCGATAAATCAGTTTCAAGTGATGCGCGTGGGATTATTGTGCGCTGCACAAATAAAGCATGTCCAAGTCTCAAGCGTGAGCGAATATATTATTTTGTAAGTAAAAAGGCCTTTGATATTGATGGGCTAGGGCCAAAGACGATTGATGCGCTGTTGGACCAAGGTTTAATTCAGGATGCGAGCGATTTATTCGGTCTTCTTGAGGGAGATTTAGTGCCGCTCGAGCGATTTGGAGAAAAGTCCGCTTCCAATCTTGTTGGTGCAATAGCGGGGTCAAGAAAGATTTCTTTGCCGCGATTTCTTATTGCACTCGGAATTTTACATGTAGGAGAAGAGACGGCTCTTGATTTAGCCGAGCATTTTGGGACATTGGATCGTGTAGCGGGTGCGTCCGAAGAAGAAATTCTCAAAGTGAAAAATATTGGGTCTATCGTCGCACGAAGTATCGTTGATTTTTTTAAGGATGCACATAGTAAGGTTTTTTTGGAAAAACTTTCTGATGAGGGTGTAATTGTTGGTAAGACACCAAAACGAAAGCCTGGAAAATTAACGGGCACGTCCTTTGTATTTACTGGTGAGTTGGAGAGTATGAGTCGAGATGCTGCAAAGGCGCGCGTACGAGAGCTTGGAGGAGATCCATCAGAAACAGTCTCGCGCGAAACAAAATACGTTGTCGTTGGAGTTTCCCCGGGGTCAAAATATGCAAAGGCTCAGAAGCTAGGAATTACTGTTTTAGATGAGCGCGCATTTTTGAAATTGGTTGAATGACATGCTAGGGTAATGGGTATGATTACTCCCGAAGATGTGAAGCGACTCTTTGAGCTTGCAAAGATTGAGGTTACCGAAGAAGAGCTTGCACGTTTTCCAAAAGAGATCGATGCGATTCTTGAGTATATTCGCAAATTACAATCAGCTCCTCTTGGCGAGGTTTCTCCAACCATCTCTTTTGCGCCAGAAGATCGCGCGTTGCGTGTGGATGCGAATAGTGTCGAAAATGCAAAGCGTACAGATGCATTGAGAGATGCCTTCCCAGAATCATTTGAGCACTATCTGAAGGTAAAAAAAGTATTTGGAGGAGAGTAAATATGATTCACGACCTTCATAAAAAACTTATATCTAAAGAATTATCGGCGCGAGAGCTCACAGATTCTCATCTAGGTACCATAGCGGGAAAGGATCTCGCTATTCATGCGTTTCTTGAGGTGTATGAGGACGATGCTCGTAGGCATGCTGATCGTATCGATGCAAAGATCGCTAAAGGAGAGTCACTCGGCGTATTAGAGGGTATCCCGATTGCGCTCAAAGATAATATTCTCGTTGAGGGTAAGCGAACAACTGCGGCGTCAAAAATTTTAGAGAAGTATATTGCTTCATATGATGCAAGTGTTGTTTCAAAGTTAAAAACAGCAGGAGCTATTATTCTTGGTAAGACGAATCTTGATGAGTTCGCGATGGGTGGGTCAACTGAAAATTCTGCATTTGGCCCAACAAAAAATCCTCATGATCTTGAGCGTGTACCGGGGGGTTCATCGGGAGGATCTGCAGCAGCTGTTGCTGCTGGTATGGCACCCGTGGCACTCGGCTCTGATACAGGAGGATCGATTCGTCAGCCCGCGGGTTTTTGTGGCGTTGTTGGTTTCAAGCCGAGCTATGGACGGGTTTCGCGCTCGGGACTTATCGCGATGGCATCGAGCTTTGATCAAATAGGTCCTTTTGCGACTTCCGTAGAAGACGCGGAAATTGTTTTTCGTGCGATTGAAGGCAAAGATTCGCTTGATCAGACCTCGACTGATATTAAAGAAGAAGTAAGCGACAAGAAGGAGTTTGTTATTGGTGTTCCCGAAGATTTTTTGAAAGCGGGGCTCGACACGCGTATTCGCGGAGCTATGGAGGAGGCATTTAAAAAAGCAGGGAGTAAGGGGTTTCGATTTGAGCCTATTGCGTTACCAAATGCAGAGTATGCGCTTGCGTGTTATTACATCATTGTTCCCGCAGAGGTTTCAAGTAATCTTTCACGGTTTGATGGTGTGCGCTATGGAGTGCGAGGCGATGCCGCTAATCTTTTTGAAGGGTATAAAAAGACGCGTGCCGCAGGACTTGGCTCTGAAGTAAAGCGACGTATCGCGCTCGGCGCGTACGTGCTCTCACATGGATATTATGATGCATTTTATTTAACCGCTCAGAAAGTGCGGACGCTTGTTACGGGGGATTTTGAAAAGGCATTTGAAAAAGTAGATGCAATTGCGCTCCCGTCATCTCCCGCTCTACCTTTTAAGTTTGGCGAAAAACTTAATGATCCGCTCGCGATGTATCTTGAAGATATTTATACGGTTCCCGTTAATCTCGCAGGTCTTCCAGGTATTACACTCCCGATCGGTAAGGTGGAAAATTTGCCTGTTGGTATGCAATTGATTGGTAAACGATTTGCTGACTACGCGCTTTTGCGTACCGCGGGGGCATTTGAAGAGGCGATCGCTTGAAAAAGTAAAAAATAAGCGTATACTGTAATTCGCGGGGTGGAGCAGCCTGGTAGCTCGCAAGGCTCATAACCTTGAGGTCGTTGGTTCAAATCCAACCCCCGCAACTCATAAATAAAAAAGTTGGCACAATGTGTCAGCTTTTTTTATTTATGCATTCGTAGGGAGGCGGGAGGATTTGAACGGCATGCTGGGGGCATGCCGCGGGTTTGCGATAAGGCAAACCAAATCCAACCCCCGCAACTAATTAAAGAAGTGTTACCTTTGTTGCTCAGATATTGTTATATCCTTAAATGAGGTCCTTTCCTTTTGCGGGACAGATTGCTTTTGCCTTCAAGGCTATTTCAATCGGAGCAGTTCTTATAGTGAGCTTAGCTGCTAGTTTTTTCGTGCAGCAAGTAGTAAATGACCGGCTTGAATATCAATCGCAGGCCGTACAAAATAATTCGGGCGATACCTCCGCGGTACTCATTCACGGTAGGTTGTCTGGATTTGATAAAGAAACTGGTATTAGTGTTTACCGTCTTGTCGACAGAGTACTCAAGTATGCGATTTTGTTTATTTCACTTACATTCCTTGCATTTTTTCTGATTGAGGTCATGTATCATCTGAAGCTTCATCCTATTCAGTACCTGCTTGTAGGTTTAGGGCTCGCTGAATTCTACCTATTGTTGCTTGCTTTTATGGAGCATATTGGATTTTTTTGGGCATATATTATAGCCGCAGTAATGACCATCGGTCTTATCTCGCTCTATAGCAATTTTATTTTGAAAACAAAAATAGGCAGTATAACCATCGCAGTTTTTTTGACAGTTATCTATTCGTACTTACTTCTAGTTTTGCATCTTGAGACATTTGCGCTTCTCTCTGGTGCTTTGCTACTTTTTGCTCTTTTGGGTTTTGTGATGTTTGTTACGAGGAACCTTGATTGGAACAAAGCATTTAGTTCCGTTGTTGTTTAAGAGTAAACGATAATTACAAACTACTTTTTATTTAAAATAAAAAACCGCTTTGTGACAAGCGGTGGGTAGTTTTTATTTACTATAAATCTTCGAGTTTTTGAAGGGCTCCCTTGAGCGTTTCGCTACGGTCACCTCCGAAATAGAGGACTGCGAGCGAGGCAACCAATTGAATTGCTGGAGGGATCTGATTGATGTCAGTTGTTTGTCGAGCAAAACATAACCACGCACATAATTTGGCTTCCAAGCGTTTCCAGAGGAATATTTCGTAAGCTTGAGTATGTGTTGAAGGTAGCGGGTCGATCCCAGATCCCATGTTGGCGTTCCTTCCGACGCCAATTGAAGCAAATTTTTATAATAACTGCAATATAAAAGAAGGAGTCATAATTTTAGGTTATTTTTTATTTTGTTGACTCCATGCCAGTACTTGTTACCCTGTATAAGGAAATGATTCTTGATAGGGAGGAGCGAGATGGAACTCCAGGCTTCCCAGAGACAGGTCCACGATATTCCTCGAGAGAATATACATCCAGATCCTGATCAGCCAAGAAGGCGTTTTGATCCTATAGAGCTTCAAGAGTTAGCAGATTCTATTGAAGCGGCGGGTCTTTTACAGCCTATTATTGTGGTTAGGCATCCAACGATTCCGAATGCGTATCTTATTGTTGCGGGAGAAAGACGATGGCGTGCGCACGGACTTCTCAGTTATCCTACGGTTCCGAGTATCATACGTGATGACGGAGCTCATGAAAGATGGAAGCTTGCGTTTGTAGAGAATCTTCAACGAGCAGATTTAACTCCGATGGAGAAGGCGAGGGGCTATCGGCGATGTATCGAAGAGCAAGGAATGCCTCTTCGAGAAACATCCCAGCTTGTCGGTGCGTCAGAATTGACTATTAGCCTTTATCTTAAGCTCTTAAAATTGCCTGAAGAAGTGCAAGAGGCAATAGATAATGGAGCGCTAAGTATTGGCGCTGGACTCAATCTTGCGCAGCACAAGGGTGAGACGGCAGATCTTTTGCGTCTTGCTCGTCGGTTGCTTGCTGGAGATGAAGGGGCGGTAATTGAGATGGAGCGGATTACTACCTCCGATTTCGGGGCGCGAGTATCTGCCTCACGTCAACCAAAGACTCCCGAGGGTATTTTTCATCGCATTTTGCAATTTCGAGCGCGGACGCGATATTCGGGAGCGGCGATTCGTCGTTTTGCGGATTTATCGACTGAAGAAGCGCGGCGTCTCTGGGAAAAACTCGGACCAGATGAGCAAAGATTATTTGAAGCACATATGGTGCATCTGAAGGACGATATTGCCTTGTTCTTAGGACATCTAAATGTATTAAGAGGCGGTGAGAAGAAGAAGCTCCCCACTACATCACGTCCAGAGCAGGACTTTGGAAAAATAAGAAGACTGCTTGCATGTTTGCTCTATGATGATCAAGCCTGTACGCGAAAGCGAGTACGCTTGAGTTATGGGCTTGCGCAACGTCATTTGGCGGGCGCCGTTGACGCGACAGGAGTCCAGGATCGTGTCGTGCAGGCATTGCAAGAAGTCGAGCAGTATTGGAGGAAGGGTGTTACGCCCGATCTTACCCCGGGTGCAAGAGAATTTTGTGTTTTTGCCGCACGATTGCGCCGAGATTTCGGGAATCATTCAGATTTTTTACAGTTTATGTCAAGTCTCGTGACAGCTGATAGGGCTTCGGATCCAATCAGTCTGGCTATATTTTTTCCAGAACAGCGGCGTGTCAAAGCATAATCAATCAAAGCACAGACTCTGTGCTTTTTTATTTTTCGTTTTTAAAGAAGGTATCAAGTTCGGTGTATGTAAGTTTTGAGAGCTCTTGGATAGCCAGAGCTTGTTTTTGAATATTGGCGCCTTTTGTCATTATGCACAAAAAATAGGGATGTTCTGGATAATATATAATACCGCAGTCATGTAACTCGGTGCTTTGATTTACTTTTCGGATGCCAAATTTATGAGCCACAGAAATATCGGTGGGAAGTTGGGCGGGTATACCAATTTGAAACGTTGTTTTACTGAGAAGACGGAGCGCTTTTTCAGACATATCCGTATTTAAATACGAGGCGCTATAAAGCGTTCTAAATACTGCAGAGTATTGTTTTGCAGAGATATCATCCAGTACGTCAGTATTTTTTGGAAGTGCCAAGTTTAGCGTTGTAAATGTCTCTTCAAGTTTTGCGGGATCGCTCGAATCTAAAAGAGCATTGAGCGCGGCATTATCTGAGTACGCGATCATGTGCTCGATGAGTTTATCGATTGAGTATTTATTACCGGTTGTGAGCCGTTCTTTTTCTCCGACATTGATTTCTGGGTCATTGTCTATGGATGTATAGATAACTTGTTTTGTGAGTAAGGCGGGATTGTTTTCTGCTTGTTTAAAATAACTAATCATAATAATTACTTTTAACATGCTAGCAGGGGCGTAAAGAGCGTCTTCGTTAACTCCAAGCCATCGCCCATTATTGAGGGTGCGTAGGTATAGAGAGGCGTTAGATACGGAGTTCGTAGCTTCAAGGTCGTGTATTTTTTTCTCAAGATTTTCTTTAATGAGTTTTAGTTCTTGAAAATCGTCTTGGTCTCCAATCTCACAACCAAGAAGCGGATTTACAAGACCGCTTGGCGTGATGCCTTGGCGGATAATTCTACCACGGGCAGTTTTTAATTCGGAGCCGTAAGTGATACGTAGCTGCCAGCCGAGTCCAAACATCAGTCCTCCGAAGAGGACGATTAAGAGAAATTTTAAGAGTATACGCGACATTGATTATCATTATCCTTGTATTCTTTTAGCGAATCAAGGAGTTGAAAAGAGCGCGCTTAGTGATCAATAAGTCTTTTATGAAGCAATAAAAAACCGTATGATAAGTTACACGGTTTTCAGATGAGTTATAAGTCGCGAATGATTTGGGTAAGAAGCTTTGCCTCTTGTTGTCTCCGAGAGAGAATCTCAGAGGGTTCGTCATATGGGAATAGACGCGGTGCAAGTGACAAGAAGGGTGAGCCATTTCCCGCATGATTATTTGGAATAAATGACCATGCAAGTTCACGGAGGTGGTCTTCATTCAGTATCCCTACGGCTACGATTAGAGTCCCAAAGCTCTTGTGGTCAGCGGAAGCATGATCGAGAATAATCTTGGGCACAGTAGATTGAATTGCACTGGGACTGATATGGCCTCCACATGACCAGTAAGTTTTGATGCCAAGCCCATTGATAGCACAAACGAGATCGCGAATAGGTGGGTCTAGGTGATCGTAGCTTGGAGTCAAGGTAAGAGTTGGCAGCATGGCGGTCCCTTCTTTGGTCTAAAATGGTAATACCATATAGTTTAGAAAATGACAAGATAGGAACAGTATAGAGAGCTTTTAAATTGTATAAAATAAAACGGTGAGTTTTTGTGAGGGCTGTACGAGTTTCGTTGTGCATGCTAGTTTGTTCGGTAGAAAGTAGGGGGTGGTGTGACGAAGCGAGTAGTAGATATCAGAACGTTAAAATCGAACGCACAGACACAGGCTACAGAGGGCGGTCACGCGTTGGGCGAGTGGGAACTTGCAGATGGTGTATGGAGCAATCACTGTGTACAGGGTGTATGTGATGCGAGCGTGATATTTAGTGAGCGCATCGGTCTTTTAGTTGGATCGGCAAAATTGAAGGCGAGTTGCTCTTTTCGTAAGACTCAGTTATCTCGAGTGGTGTAATATAACACCACTTTTTATTTTATGGGCGAAGAAAATATTGACCATCAGTATAAAATGCAGTATAGATTGTGTAGAAAGGACTCTCAATGTCGCGAGCTTATCAGAGTTTTTATCTTGACTTACCGCATCAAGAGTCACACCGAGAGGCGCATGTTGAGTTGAGTGAAACTGCTTTACGCGTTTGGCCAGAGATCGTTCAGCAACTCAGAGACAGAGGGTATATTGTACTTCTTGGTATGAAACAGATCGCCTGTATCCATACGGAAATTATTTTGGGATTTAAGTTTGGAGATCAGGTATTGGGTCAAGTGAAAGATATATTCTATGAGCTTGTTCGCTCGCATTCACTTCCATTTAGGTCGGGTTCTTTTTTCATGGAAGAGCCTCCAAAAATTGATGACCTTTCTCGTAATGTTACTGAACCAATCACAGTGAGAATGAGAGACGAAGCGTTGAGATATTTGAGGGATGGAAGGGTTGTTCATGGGATAGTCGCTGGTATGACGATAGAATTGAGAGTAGTGAAAATATCTTGATTACAAGTGAGCAGATAGCTCACTTTTTTATTTTTTATAATAAAAAACCATAGCATCGTTGCTATGGTTTGTTCTTTTCTGCTGCTCTACGCAGTGCAGTGACTATTGAGCTCTCCATCACCATGGAGGTTATGCGTACTTCAGGGAGTCCACCCATACCGGGCGGTATGAAGCCAGGTTTCCTGTATTCAGGAATATCGCCCGCAAGAATTCTTCGTTCACAATATCCGTCAAGATATAAATGCCCGTCATCGCCTAGGCGAAACATAGAGTCTTGGGGCATGGTTGCGAGTTCCTTTCGGGGGGGGAGTTCTTTTTTAAGAGTACCATGTGTTTTTACTCTGTAAATGTTTTGTATAAAAATAAAAAAACCGGTCGATATAAGCAGTTTTATATATTAATCAACCCAATGTTCATGGGCATGTCGCATAGATATGCGTCGTGCCGTACGAAGTTTTTCAATGTCTTCGGCGACCATTTCGCGCCAGCGTTGCATTACTCCAGTCCAGTCTGCATTTTGGACTGCTTTGATGGCAGCGCGTTCTTCTGGAGTTTGATTACTTTTACGACTAGGCATTCTATAGACATTAAAACAAGTCAGAATGTTTTTAGCAAATCTTTACAGTTAGTATGCTTAGTGATAGGTTTTTTGAGGAGGTTACTTATGTCTGGAGAGTCGGTCATGCCATGCGATTATAAGCCTGGCGATCGAGTCAAAATTAATACTGGTAGTAAACATATAGCTTCTGTCGATGATTTCTTTGGAACTATTGTCGGACCTTCCACGAAGGATGGATGTTTTTTCGTAGATACTTCAGATGGACGCTTGGAGATTCATACGCAGCGCTTACAAAAAACTTGAAATAACCTTGCCCGTATATGCGGGCAGTTTTTATTATGGCTATACTGAATATATTATGAAATGGAGTGTATATATTCTTGAATGCAAGGATGGAAGTTTGTACACGGGGGTTGCAACCGATGTTCAGAGACGCTTTATAGAGCATAGAGATGGTAGGGGTGCGCGGTATACAAGAAGTCATGAGCCAAAAAAGATCGTGTACCAGGAAATTCGTAGTACACGGTCGGTAGCGCAAAAACGAGAGGCTCAGATTAAACGAATGACGCGCACAGAAAAACTTATATTGATCAAAGGAAAATAACGTAGTACCGTGCCTTTGGGAGGTGTGCGTATGACCGTAGAGGATATGCGACGTGTTCTGTCGATCTATCGTAGGCGATGGGCGGGTAACGAAATTCCTCAGTGGCGTATGGTTGGAGATGAAAAACCTGCTTCGCCAAAGTTGAAATACGCGCATGGTCATTGGATGCTCGATCAAATTGAGGGCTTTCTTGAGGATGGTAGAATGGAAAAGGCTTTTCGGTGGCTCGGGTTTGTCCAAGGAATGTTATGGAGTGAGGGCGTCTATACCCTCGATGAGCTCATGGAGCACAACCGTCCTCGAAAATAACGAGGCGGTTTTTATTTTGTATGAAAATTTTGTTATGATAATGGGTATGAAAAGTTCGATGAAAGGGTTTATTGATTTTATCCGCAAGCAGGGAGTGGTAGGACTTGCGATTGGTTTTCTTTTGGGAGGCGCGGTTTCAAAGCTCGTTACTGCATTTATTGATGATATTGTTAATCCGATCGTGGGCATCGCACTTGGCGCGACTGATTCGCTTGCGACGACAAATCTTACGATTGGACCCGTGGCGTTTAAACTTGGACATTTCGTGAGCGTCCTTCTTGATTTCATGATTGTCGCGTTTGTAATCTTTTTTGGTTTTAAAATGCTTGGGCTTGAGAAGCTTGATAAGCCCAAAGAATAATCAGGATTTTTAGGGGCAAAAAATCCCGCTTAATGCGGGATTTGTGTTACAGAATATATTACGTTGACCATTGAATTGCATGAGCAAATCGGATGAGTGACGCAACGCGCCATGGGCGCAGTATCGCAATGCTACCAATGGAACATGAGGATGCGCCCGCATCGCGCAAACGACTGATGCCGCGAATGGTGAGAACGCCACCTCCGGCGTTAATTGGTTTTGTGATACCAATATCACGCGCACGCTTGACCCAGTTGGTAACGATTGGGAGCAGTGGCGCTCCTGAAAGGCCGCCCGGTTGTCCAACGTATGCCATGAGAGGGGAGATTGCCCGACTGCCAAAGAGTCTTTCCCATGGTATATATGTAGGCAAGGCGCCAAATGGGATTGTATTTGAGACGCAAAGCCCGGCGCAAAATGAAGAGGAGGCAACGTCTCGGGCGATCTCGATGGGTGTGATCGCGGAGAGCTTCACCACGAGCGGTACATCAAAGAGACGAGTGCTAAGAGCTGCGAGAAGTGATTCCGTTTCTTCCGCTACATGTTGTATTGAGTGCGGCGTATTGGGACAGGATATATTTACCTGTAGTCCAAACGGCGCTCGGAAATTTTGTCGCTCATCGGTAATGAGTTCAGCAAATGTGATTGCTTCGGCAATGCGGTCCTCAGGCGTTTGACCAATCGCTGAGAATGAAAGAAAAAATGGTTCTCGTCGTGCTTGCCAGCGATTTGTTGCCAGCAGTGCGCGGGTACCGGGTCCTGAGAGGCCGACGGCATTGAGTACGACACCAGCGAAGGGTTTTACGATGATGCATTTGGGGTGCCATTCTTGAGGTGTGTAGCGCTCAGTGAGCGGCATGTTACCTTTGTTGGCGTGTAGGGTTGTCGTTTTTGCGACAAAAGTCATGTCATCAAAACTAAGTCCAAAGGGACGCCAGAGTGTATGGTTACTATAGCCTTCGCCAAAAAATCCTTGGACGCCTGACGCGCCCCACACTGGACCAAAATGAATCCCGCCGATGTACATGAACCCTCCTACTCAAGGTTCAATCTGCGCGGAGTGTAGCATGCGATTTTATATTGCTCAATTGACTTGTCTTTGCTATGGTTTCGTCGGAGGAAATATGTCGCTCGTACCTCGTTGGAAGTGTTCATTTTGTGATGCTTCGGGGGAAGAAGGTCGTAGACTTTTTCATACATACAGCACGGTGATATGTAGTCAGTGCGTGGGGAGTGTAAGTGGTTTACCGTCAGCTACTATCGATCCTCTGTTTTCAGCAAGCGGTCAGTGTGGTTTCTGCCTTGTCTCGGCTTCAGAAACAAAGCTACTGTATACGAAGAGTTCCGCACAGATTTGTACGGGGTGTATAGAGCTTTGTCAGAGTGTGATAGTAGAGCGTGATAAAACATGAGTCGGGACGCCGCTTCTTTTAAAGTAGGCGTTTTTTATTGCAAGCCTTATATTTTTTGTGTATTCTATATGAACATTACTTTTATGCCGGCATAGCTCAGTGGTAGAGCGAAGGACTCATAAGCCTTAGGTCGGAGGTTCGATCCCTCCTGCCGGCACAGGCAGAACAAGCAAACTGCTTTGCTTGTGTGAGGGGGCGAAGGGTTGAGCTATATGCGAAGCATAGCGAAACCCCGGAATTTCTGAGAAGGAAATCGATCCCTCCTGCCGGCGTATGGTTTCGGTTCGATAGGTAAGAATAGTGGGCGCGTGGTGTAGCCTGGTTAACACGTCTCCCTGTCACGGAGAAGATCGCCGGTTCGAATCCGGTCGCGCCCGCAATGAGCAGAATCACCTTGTTTATCAAGGTGATTTTTTGTAGCAGAAATAATGGCTAGAATTCTTACAAATTTAAGTTACTATAAAGTATGGAAAATACGATTCAGAGACATCCTAAGCTAGCTTTCGTATCATTTATTCTGGGACTTATACCGTTTGTTTTCGCTTTGTTTTTTGTTTCTTCCATCGCGGTTTTTGAGAATTTAAACTTGGGGAAATTTATTTTAATAGCAACCCCGCTTGGATTATTAGCGGGCGTTGCTCCTTTCGTTGGGGTATTTTTAGGAATTACTGCTTATCGTCAGAAGGATGTTAAAAAAGGCCTTGCCATCGTCGGTGTTCTTCTTAATGGACTTGTTATACTTTATAGTCTTGTCACTCCAATCATCGGTCAATTCATTTATAAAAAATACTATAGTGATATTCCGCTCGAGTATAATCGCATAAGTGTGACAATGCGACCATGCGATAAAGAAGTTTATACGCATACGAGTTTTTTTCGAGTTTTGGTAAATAATGCAGACAATACCTGTCACTTGCATTTTTATGCAAATAATCATCTGAAAGAAATCCCAAATGATATAAAAAAATTGAAAAACCTAAAAACCCTAAACGTTTATGGAAACGATATTGCTTCTGAAGAAATGGAACGAGTGAAGCAGTTATTACCAAATACTCGTATTATTTCTGAGCCGTCTATTTTTGACTTTGCGAATCAACCTAATTTCTGAAGCTTTCTCTGTTGTGTAGGGCTTTGCTCTGTCAAAACAGTTCTAATGTCTACCAACCCCAGCAAACATACCTATAATATCTGGAGGTTCGAAAATTATCTCTCTCCAACTAACTCCCTCATTTCTCGCAATGCTAACTCGGGAATTCTGAAGTATTCCGCCCACTTTATGGTTCTAAAATCGTCCGCCCAAGCCCGCAGTATAAAAAAAGAATGGCCTCAGGGCTGTTCTTTTTTTATTTTTTTTCAGTGCTAGGCTATAGGACAGAGAGGTTTTTGTATGACAGAGTCAATGCTTACGCGGACTTTTTTTCGAGCATTTTTCGGTGTATTGGTACTACGAGGCATAAGTCGTATAAAACATCATGGCGAAGGTTCAGAAGATACTCGAGTAAAATTTCGTAGAGCATATGGAGTGCTCGCTGCTCTAGAGGAGGCTCACGAGGATGTTGATTGTTTGATACGAATCTTGCGCCCCGATCCAATATCGGGAGCTATCAATCCTTTTGAATGGTATCTTTTAGAGCTTAATCCTGGATGGACTTTATCTCATGTCAGACTTCATGCTCATGCTGAGCCGTTCGGGAGTATCCCGCATCTACAGATTTTAGTAGAAGCAATGGCAGACGCGTATTTAGGCGGTTAAGGTGGTATCGGAACATGTTAGTAAATAAAAAAACGCCCGAAGGCGTTTCTTTTATCTTATCTTGTTAGTGAGTGTGGGGCATCGACTCTGTCATGTCCATTTGACCCGCAGGCATCATCATTGCGCTCATATCTGGCATCGGGGGTTCAGGCATAAGAGGTTCATAACCTTCGTATTGGAAGAGTGTTGTCATGCCAGCAGTCGCGTGGTGCACGTGATGACAGTGGAGCATCCATGGACCTGGATTATTTGCATCAACTAATATATCAACTGTTTCTCCGGGTTGGATGGTGATGGTATTACGTGTTTCGCGAGCGACTTTAGGAATTAAGTTTCCATCCTTCGCAACAACAGTAAAGTTATGTCCGTGCATATGCATTGGATGGTATGCAGCCGTACCTGCGTTAATAAATCGAATGAGAATTTTTTCTCCTTTTTTGACCATGACGGGTTCGGTCGCGGGGAAGGCATGTCCATTGATAGTAAAGAGATTGTAGTCAGGCACAGCTCCCATGGTTCCCGCGCCATGTACATGGCCGATCGCTGAATTTATCCCGCCAGCAAGTACGTTCCATTCATCGAGTACGAGCGTATATTCTTTATCGAAGGCTGGGAAGTCTTCTTTATCTTTTGGCGCTATGATAAACGCTCCTGAAAGTCCCATGTCCATTTGTTGCGCGGCGGTTGTGTGATCTGCGCCATGTGAGTGATAGAAACGAGTGCCGCTTGGGAGTGCGTTAAACTCATATGTAAATTCTTGTCCGGGTTTAATCGGAGCTTGTGTGAGATATGGCACTCCATCTTGCTGCCATGGTACGTCTACGCCGTGCCAATGAACGGAGGTATCAACGTTTAGCTCATTTTTTACTATGACACGCACTTTTTCTCCTTCAGTTGCGCGAATGGTTGGACCAGGAACCATACCGTTGTAGCCCCATGCATGAATAAATTTGCCAGGTTGATATTCCCAACGAAATTCTTGCGCGGTGAGACGAAATTCTTTTACTCCATCGGGTGAAATGATAAATGGAGCATCAGAAATCTCCCCAGTGCGAGTTTTGAGGGGAAGTTTTGCGATGTCACTAGCAGTTGGCATCATCATGGAGCCCATAGAATTGTTCGAGGTAGCCGTTGCTCCATGATGGGGTGTTACTAAGTTGAGGTATAAGAATCTCATAGGGAGATAATATACGAAGGTTGTAACTAAAAATATTGTCAGAAGAATATTGAAGCGAAATCGCCAGATAAGATCGTTCATTACTTTATTGTTTGGTTAGATTCTGTTATAGGACCTTGAGATTGTGAGGATGGAGCAGAAACCTCATCCTTTTTTTTGAAATATGCCCACCAGACAGGTATGAGCCAAAGAATGACGAGCACCCAGTTGCCCCAGGCTAAGGGAAGACCAAGGAGTCCCTGACCCATCTCGGGGCCATGGGAATGAGGCTGTCCTCCAAAGCCAAATCGAGCGATTACTTTTCCTAATAAGAATTCTTCGCCAGTGATTTGTTCAAAGAGGGTGTGTTGTCCAGAGTTGACCCACCATGCATGAGTAAAGAGCCCGAGTGTCAGAATGAAGCCTGCGACAAATACCATTGTCCAGCCAGTTGCGCGTTCAAGTTTTTCCTTACGAGCAACAAGCCAAGAGAGAGCGTTGACTCCGAGAATGCCAAGGAAGGCAAGAAGGATGAGAGGGAGAATGCGACCAATCGCATGGACTAAGAAGAGCGACCAACCGTAGAAAATATTTTGAGAAGTTGCGATCTCAATGAGAATGAGTGGAGTTGCAGGATGGGGGCATCCGACGCCGATGTTGCCGAGAAAAATTCCAAGTAAAAATGCCTTGATGTAGTCTTGTTGTTTTTGGATGAATGCGGGCGCTGCTCCCGTATAGCTTGGCATACGAAAATTTACGAGTCCGATTTCTCCAAGCGCAAAGATATACGCAAAAATACCAGCGACAAAGTAAACCCAATTTTTTACAGTCTCGAGTGGAGTATTGAGTTGTCCGACCGTTGCCTTACCGACAATTGCAGCCAGAACACCGTACATTGAAAGCATGAGGGCAACTCCAAGTCCAAAGCATAGCGCGATGCCGATACCTTTGATTGGTCCTTTGCCCATAGAGAGTGGCACGATAACGAATGCAAGAGGAAGTGTGCACGGAAGTACGATCATTGTGAGGCCCATCGCGTATGAAAAGACGTACCATCCGACTGCCGTGTCTGTTTGTTTGCCGAATAAAAAGACGTAGAGAAAACCAAAAACGATTAGAGCGATGAGACCGACGATCGCGTAAATAAGAAATGACGGTACTTTTTCTTTTGAATCCATGAAAATAAAGAGCTATTAATCAGCTGAAAGGACTTTCAGCTTTTCGACGAATTGTTTTTGATCGACGCCGCCGGACGCGAAAATTTCTCCATTGAGAATAATCCCAGGGGCGGAGAAAATCATATGCTTGGATACAAGCTCTTGGCCTTCCGGTGTTGTAACGCTTAAATCGCGTAGGGTAACATTGGGCCAATCTTTGGCGATAGTTTTCCAATATTCAAGAAACGCATGGCAGTGCGTGCACCCAGGCGAAGTGACAACATCGAGAGAGACTTGTTTCATAGCTATATTGTATCGCAGGCGTGTTGGTGATTAAAAGCGTGTTATCCCCATTGTTGAGAGAATCACGCGGATAGTATTTTGCTTGAGAGAGGGGTATTTTTCGGCTATTATATAAGGAATATGAAATCTCTTGAGGAGATACGAAAAGAAGCTCTCCGAATGCTTAGAGAGGTGCAAACTCTCGGTGATCTTGAGGCTCTTGAGTTAACAGTTTTTGGTCGTAAGCAAGGAGTCTTGACTGAAGTATTGCGTTCTCTCGCGGCAATGAAGGAGGATGCGCGTAAATCACTTGGGGCAGAGGCAAATGCATTGCGTCATGATTTGGAAAAGGTATTTTCCGAAAAGAAGGCAGAAATTGTACGGAAGAAGCGTCTCATCGATCTTGAACAAGAGAAAATTGATACGTCGTTCCCAAGTATTCGACGTGAAGAAGGTCATCTTCATCCACTTACTCAGCTTCGAATGCGTGTCGAGAGGATGTTCCAATCGCTTGGGTTTGAGGTTGCTGAAGGGCCAGAGGTTGATACGGAATATTATAATTTCGATGCATTAAATGTGCCCAAAGAGCATCCTGCGCGCGATATGCAAGATACATTTTGGCTCACAGAACAAGGATTAGGGGAGAAGTATTTACCGCGTACGCATACGAGTTCGGTGCAGGTGCGCTACATGGAAACTCATGAGCCGCCATTTCGGATTATCGTGCCGGGCAAAGTATTTCGGAACGAATCAACGGATGCATCTCATGATGTTGAGTTTTGGCAGTTGGAGGGGTTAATGGTTGGTAAGGATGTTTCGGTGGCAAATCTTAAAGATATTCTCGAAATATTTTTTTCAAAGATTTTTAGCACGAAAGTTTTTATTCGTCTTCGTCCAAGTTTTTTTCCGTTTACCGAGCCGAGCTTTGAGTTTGATATCACCTGCGTAAATTGCAAAGGCAAGGGATGCTCGGTTTGCAAGCAGTCAGGATGGCTTGAGCTTGGTGGCGCGGGTATGGTGCATCAAAACGTATTTGCATCCGCAGGCTATGCCAAGGGCGAGTGGCAGGGATTTGCGTTCGGCATGGGGCTTGATCGTATCGCTATGATGAAATATAAAATTCCTGACGTGAGAATGTTTCGGCAAAACGATATTCGATTTTTAGGACAGTTTTAATTATATGAAATATTCTTATCGCTGGCTTTCTAGTCTAGTAAAAAATATTCCGAAGCCCGAAGTACTTGCGGAGCTTTTGACGATGCACTCATATCAGGTGGAGTCGATTGAAAAGATTGGTAATGATTGGGTGCTTGATATTGATGTACTGCCAAATCGTATGCCGGACTCGGCGGGGCATATAGGTGTCGCGCGCGAAATTTCAGTGCTTATAAAAAAACCGTTAACGTTGCCGAAGATTGATCGAACGGTGGGGATGAAATTACCAAAGAATATACTATCACTCGCTGTCGCTCCAAAAGGAACGGCGCGCTATATTGCTTCCTATATAGAAGGGGTGAGCGTTAAAGACTCTCCTCTGGTTATTCGTGAGCGACTTACGATGTGTGGTATGCGTCCGATCAACAACATAGTAGACGCGACCAATTACGTGCTACTTGAATCTGGTCATCCAGTTCATGCTTTTGATTACGACAAGATCGTAGGTAAAAAAATAGAAGTACGTTTTGCAAAGAAAGGAGAGCGCATCACGTTGTTAGATGGGCAAGTTATCATTCTTATGCCGAAGCATCTAGTTATTGCTGATGGCGAGGGTCCACTCGCGCTCGCGGGGATTAAAGGGGGGTCGCGCGCAGAGGTGACAAAAGATACGAAACAAGTTGTGCTCGAGACTGCTGTTTTTGATCCGATTTTAATTCGTCAAACATCTCGTGAGCTTGGGATCACGACCGATGCTTCAAGTAGGTTTGTTCAGGGGTTGCCGTACGCCGAGCTTAATGTCGTCGCGCTTCGATTGAGAGATCTTATCTGCGATATTGCTCGTGGGAAGATGATAGGATTTTCTGATATTTCTCTTGTAAAATCTTCCAAGCAACCAACGGTCACGCTTCGGGTTGAGTATCTCGAGCGGTTACTCGGTGTTCGTGTCTCTGAAAAAGAGGTGGCTGATATTCTTGAGCGTTTGGGATGTCGTGTCAGTAAGAAAAAGGTTGGAGTATTTCTTGTTACCGCTCCGTCATGGCGCACAGATTTAGTGCAGGAAGAAGATTTGATAGAAGAAGTGGGGCGAATATTTGGGTATGAACGGATAACGTCAAAACCACCGCATGCGCCGCTTGTACACCCGCACGAGCATTCACGGCGCGCTGTTGCTGATGAGGTTGGGCGCTTTCTGGCGTCTAACGGTTTTTATGAGGTTTTAAATTATTCTTTTGCATCCGCGAAAGATGGAGATCTTGAGCTCGCAAATTCTCTTACCACCGAGTTCACGCATATGCGCGCTTCGATTTCGAGCGGACTTTTAAAAAGCGTAGCGACAAATTTGCCGTACGAACGGGAGTTACGACTATTTGAGGTAGGTAACGTGTTTCGAAAAGCAAAAAAGAGTCCGGAGGAGAAAGTTGTGTTGGGAGTAGTGCTTACGACGGCAAAAAAAACAGCAGATCTTTTTTATGAAGCAAAAGGAACGGTAGAGTCAGTGCTTGAATCACTTGGTGTTACAGATATTCTTTTTGAGGATATTGGAGATCATGTTGTCGAGTGGCCATATTCTCAAAAAAAACTTATACATCCGTATCGTTCTGTCTTTGTTCGCAAAGATAATAAGACACTCGGTGTGCTCTATGAGGTACATCCGGATGCGGAGCTTAAAATTCCTGCAGTTATTATCGAACTTGCGTTAGATATCGTTGATATAGTAGTAGAGGAAGAAGTCGCGTTTCAGGAGATTCCAAAATATCCAATGGTTGTTCGTGACCTTGCGATTTTAGTTTCGACCAATGATCGAGTAGAAGATGTTACGAGTACTATAGAAGGGGCGGGCGGAGCGTTCCTAGCCGATACAGACCTTTTCGACTACTATGAGGGGGATACAATTGGAGCGGGTAAAAAAAGCCTCGCATTTCATTTGATATTTCAGTCTCAAGACCGTACGCTGACGGACGAAGAGGTGGTACGATTTGTTGCAGATATTATCGCGGCGCTTCGAAAAGAGGGTTGGGAAGTTCGGTCCTAAATATACATATCATGGCTAAAGAAAAAGAAGACAAAGCAAAGAAAGATTCATCCTACGGCGCAAAGGATATTTTTGTGTTGGAGGGTTTGGAGCCGGTACGAAAGCGT